>Ga0207678_10000957_pt1 | contig 26396 bp, 25 predicted proteins | sample KBSC63metaG_FD_184319 | JGI IMG/M metagenome (GOLD analysis project Ga0207678, IMG submission 184319) | Corn rhizosphere microbial communities from Kellogg Biological Station, Michigan, USA - KBS C6-3 metaG (SPAdes) (version 2) | ecosystem: Host-associated > Plants > Roots > Rhizosphere > Soil ... | reverse complement strand
TCTCTCGACCAATCACGCGTGGCGAATGGAGATCTCGGCGACTGATCTGATTGCTCCTACGGACTGGCTCATCGTGTTGCTCGGCGGAGCCCTGGCCTGCCCAACACGTCAGATCCTCGAACGTTTCCCGCCCGTCAGGTCAGCGCCGCGCCCGAGTTTCGGGATCGGTTGGCTGCGGCGAGCGATGGTCTGGACACCTTCGCTAACATGGGCCGCCCCGTTCGGCGTGCTGACCTGCGTTGCGTCCACCGGATCGGCGGACAAAGCGAGTTTCTCTACTGGCAGTTCTGAACTACCGGTAGTGCGCACCCATCTCGAGACCGGCGAGAAGGTCGTTTTCGTGCAACGCGTTCACCGCCGGTTGCAACCGGTCGAGGCACAAACCGTCGAGGAGTCAGAAAATCGGGGCGCTACTCAAGTATGGCAAGATTTGAGGGTAGGTGAGGGGTACATTGGTTTAGGACCTCGCAAAGCGGCGTCATTGCTAGCGCTACGGATGACTCCGGCTCCGCCAGACTAGCCTCTGACCAAAGCCCCGCAAGGCGCTTCTTTTCAGGGACAAAACGGCCAGTCAATCGTCTGGAAGCGTCGAAAGGTGATCCGCGCTCCGGCGCAGGCAGTGGGCGGCCCTCTCGCGAGCAGGGACCGCGAGCCGATGACGACGCGGCCCATCGCTCACCGAGCGCGGGCCAGGGGAGGCGGTCGACGCAGCCAGTGGGCGGCGGTGGCGAGCCCGCAGGCAACGTAAGCGAGCCCTGCCGGGATCCACATGACGAGGCCGCCCAGTTGCTGGTCCTCGAGCGGATCGATGCCGAAGGCGAGCGTTCGCCCGGAATAGGCCGGGTACCACGGCACTGGCGACAGGGTGAGCAGCGCGCCGAGCGCTCCGGTGTGGATCATGGTCGTGAACAGCGAGAGCATCGCGGCGCCGCGTTGTCGTCCCGCCAGGCCGATGCCGGCGACGCTCCACCAGTACAGCAGCGCGGCGAGCAGAAAGCTGATGTGTTGCGTTGCATGCACGGCGGAGCTCGCCAGCGCCGCCTCGAATAGGGCGGGGAGGTGCCAGAGCCAAAGCACCACCGCATGGACCATCCACGCGGCCAGCGGAGCGGTGACGACAAGCCAGGGCTCTCGCCAACCGGGCCGATGAAAGAAGCCGCCCACGGCGCGACGCCAGGCAGGCGGCATCGCCCACGCCCAGACGCCCAGCGGCCGGCCGAGGACGAAGAGAGGTGCGGCGACGATCATCAGCACCTCGTGCTGGACCATGTGGGCCGAGAACAGGCGGTTGCCGAGGGCATCGAGCGGGCTGACCAACGCCGACGCGGCGGCGAGCCAGCCAGCGGCGAAGGCGAGGGCGCGGCGCCGGTGCACGCCTCGGCCGGTGCCGGCGCGCCGCCACAGACGGACCAAACCCAATGCGTAGAAGAGCGCGCTGGCGAGCAGGCAGGCGATCACCCACGGCTCGAAGGACGCACCCGGCAGGGACGCCGCCGGCTCGCCCCCGGCGAGCGGGTGGGCAGCGGCGGCGCCCGCCGCGACCGACGCGACAAGGAGTGCCCCGGCTCGCGCCGAGCGGCGAAGCGGCGCCACCCGCGTCAGTAGCACGGCGAGAGCAGCCAGATCGGCAGCCAGAGGGCGACGCAGACCAATCCCGAGAGCGCGCCGACGAGGACCGCGATGAGGGCCACGAAGCGCTGGCGATCGGCGGCGGCGTCGCCGTCGGCGCGCGTCACGTCGCGCGGACCCTGGGCCATCGCCGCCATGGCGTGGCCGTGGACGCGGCCGGTTTCATCGCGCCATGCGCGCCAGGCGAGCATCGTCAGCGCCAGGACGATGACCAGCGAGGCGGCCGCAACGGCATGGAGGCCGCTTTGGTCCTGGCGCATGCACGCGGGCGTGACCAGCGAATAGACGACCGACAGGTCGGCGAGCGCGATCAGCGGCGCGAGCAGAAGGGCGGGCCAGGAGCGCAATCGGATCTCCCCCATCAGACGCGCGGCGCCAGGTAGACGACGGCGTAGATCGGCAGCCAGCTGGCGATGACGAAGTACCAGTAGACGGCGTTCTCGCTCACGTCGACGTAGCGCTTGCCTTCGAGCGGGCCGGTGAAGAAGAGGACATCGAGGACCGTGGTGTCCCAGGTGTCCGTGACGAGGTGCGTCGTGTGGAGCGCCATCAGCAACCAGACGATGGATCCGTAGGCATCGGTGTCCCAGCGCACGTTGAGCGCGCCCAGCTCGAAGCCACGCAGCACGAGGAAGGCGAAGCCGAACCCCAGACAGACGCTGAGCCAGACCTGCACGCCGTGGCGGTCGAGTCGCTCGGCAGCTCGCTTGGCCAGATGATTGGGCCAGGCGCTGACGAGCAGGACCACGGTGTTCAGCGTCCCCCAGAGCAGTTCCGGCGGTGGCGTGGTCAGCGGCCAGCGCTCGACATGGCTGCGCAGGTAGAAGTAGATGACGATGGCGAGCGCGAAGACGGTGCTTTCGATCGCCATCAGGCCGGCGGTGCCCCACCACATCAGGCTGCGAACGCCGAAGTCGAAGCTCGGCAACTGGCGCACGTCGAGCGCGCCGGTCCCGGCCGGCGCGAGCGGCGGCGGGTCGGCACCGAGGTCTCGGGCAGCGACGCTCATGGCGTCCGCTCCAGGGCCAGGTGCGCGGCGTTCTCGCGTCGGCGCGGCCAGAACCACAGGGTCAGCGCGATGCCCACCGGCAGCGACGCCCAGACGACCGCCCAGGGCGTGAAGATCGAGCCGATGAACAGCACCGTCGTCGCGAGGGCGCCGAGCATCGGCCAGATCGTGGGCTCGGGAAAGGACTCGCGCGTCTCCGGATGGGCGTCGACCACGGTCGTCATGAGCACCTCGCGGCTGTCGACCGACAGGCCGCTGACATGGGCCGGCAGAGCGTCGGGCTCCCAGAGCGGATCGCGACCGGCGACGACCGGGATGGCGGCGAAGTTGCAAGCCGGTGGTGGCGAGGCGATCGACCACTCGAGCGTGCCCGCGCCCCACGGATCCGCGCCTGCCTGCTCGCCATGGCGAAGGCTGCGCCAGACATTGAGGATGAACAGCAGCATGCTCACCGCGATCGTGAGCGCACCGAGCGACGCGAGCGCGTTGAGGCCGCCCCAGCCCATCTCCGCGCCGTAGGTGTACACGCGCCGGGGCATTCCCTGCAATCCCAGCAGGTGCATCGGGAAGAAGGTGACGTTGAAGCCGATCAGGAACAGCCAGAAATTCCAGCGGCCGAGCCGCTCGCTCAGCATGCGCCCGGTGATCTTCGGGAACCAGTAGTAGAAGGCGCCGAAGAGCGGAAAGACGGCGCCGCCGATCAGCACGTAGTGAAGGTGGGCGACGACGAAGTAGGTGTCGTGCACCTGCAGGTCGATCGGCACGGCAGCCAGCATCAGCCCGGTCATCCCGCCGAGGACGAGGACGAAGAAGAAGGCGAGGACGAAGAGCAGCGGGGTCTTGAAAGAGAGCTTGCCGGTCCAGAGCGTCGCGAGCCAGCAGAAGATCTGCACCGCGGAAGGGATCGCGATCATCATGCTCGCCGCCGTGAAGAAGCTCTTGCCCAGCTCGGGCAGATTGGTCGCGAACATGTGGTGCACCCACAGGCCGAAGGCGAGGAAGGCGGTGGCGATCAGCGACAGCACCATCGCCGAGTAGCCGAAGATCGGCCGGCGCGCGAAGGTCGGGATGATCGACGACATGAAGCCCAGCCCCGGGATGAAGATGAGATAGACCTCGGGGTGGCCGAAGAACCAGAACAGGTGCTGCCAGAGGATCGCGTCGCCGCCTTCGGCCGGGTTGTAGAAGTGGGTGCCGACGAGGCGGTCCGTGATGAGCGCCGTGCTCGCCAGCATCACTGCCGGCAGCGCGAACATGACCATGAAGGCGGTCACCAGCATTCCCCAGACGAACAAGGGGATCCGGTTCAATGTCATTCCGGGCGCGCGCAGCTTGAACACGGTCGTCACCAGGATCACCGCCTCGAGCAGCCCCGACAGCTCGGTGAAGGTGATCAACTGGGCCCAGAAGTCCATGCGCTTGCCGGGCGAATAGTCGGGCCCGGCAAGGGGCACGTAGGCGAACCACCCGGCATCGGGGCCGATGTTGAGCGCGAAGGCGACGTAGAGCATGACCCCGCCGAACAGGAAGATCCAGTAGGCAAAGGCGTTCATGCGCGGAAAGGCGACGCTGCGCGAGCCGATCATCAGCGGAACCAGGTAGACCGACATCGCCTGCATCACCGGGACGGCGAACAGGAACATCATGGTCGTGCCGTGCATCGTGAAGAGCTGGTTGTAGAGGTCGGGGCCGATGAGGTGGTTGTCGGGCCTGGCGAGCTGCAATCGCATCGCCGCGGCAAGCAGCCCGCCGGCCACGAAGAACCCGAAGGCGGTGACGATGAAGCGCTTGCCGATCGCCTTGTGGTTGATCGCGGCGAGCCAGCCGAGGAAGCCCGGCGGATCGCGCCACACGCGTTCGAGAGCGGCGATGTCCTGCGCCGTCGGCGGCACGCTGTTCAGACGCGGCTGCGTCGCCGCGGCGGTCGTCATTTGAGGCTCACCAGGTAGGCCGCCAAGGCGCCGAGGTCGGCGCCGGACAGCGTCGACGCGGGCATGTTGACGCCGGGCTTCAATCGTTGCGGGTCGGCGATCCAGCGCTGCATCTCGCTGGTGCCGTTGGGCAGCGTGCCTGCGGCGAGGGTCGTGCGCGCGCCCACGTGCGTGAGGTCGGGCGCCTTGCGCGCTGCGGCGGTGGTGCCTTCGATCGCATGACAAAGCACGCAGCTGCTGCGCAGGAACACCTCCTGGCCGCGCCGGGTGGTCGCGTCGGCCGGCTCGGCGGCGGGGCGGCGCTGGCTCGCCACCCACGCGTCGTACTGCTCGGGTGGGTCGGCGATCACCTCGAATGCCATGAAGGCATGCTGGAAGCCGCAGAACTCGGCGCATTGGCCTCGGTAGCGTCCGGCTTGGTCGGCGCGCAAGTGCAGCGTCGTCGTGCGACCCGGAATGAGGTCTTTCTTGCCGGCCAGGCTGGGCACCCAGAAGCTGTGGATGACGTCGTCTGCCTTGAGGGTGAGGACGACGGGCCGCCCAACGGGGACGTGCAGCTCGTTGGCAGTGGTGAAGCGCGCCGAATCGGGGCTGCCGCCGTACTGCAGCTCCCACCACCACTGGTGCGCAGTCACCTCGATGTGGAGGGCATCTACCAGCGACAGGCGCGCGAGCGCGCGATCGGTGACGACGCTGGCGACCGTCATGACGAGCAACAGCACGACCGACACGGCGACGCCCCAGATCACGCCGAGATAAGGCCCGCGCTCGTGCCGCGCGACCATCGAGACATCCGCTCGCGTCGTCGCGTCGCCGCGACCGCTGCGCCAGATCGCGACGACGAGGCCGAGCAGGACGGCGCAGAAGACGATCGTGCAGATCGCGAGGACGAGATTCCAGAGCGTGCCGATGTGGGCCGACTGCGGGCCCGCGGCGACCAGGGCATCGTGAACCCCGGGGACGACATTCGGGCGGTCCTGCGCCATCGTGAACGCCGAGGCGAACGAAAGGACGGCGGCGACTGGCGGGGGAAGCAGGCGGCGCATGTCAGTGGCCGGCCGCCGCGCTCGCGGCCACCGGCTTTTCGTTGTCGCGGACGTTTTCGGGCGGCGGGCCCGAGAGCGAGTCGCTTCGGCTCGGTGCAACGTCCTTGCGGAGCTGGCCGCTCATCGACCGGACGTACGCGACGAGTTGCCACACCTGGTCGTCGGGAATGCGGCCGCCGAACGCCGGCATGCCCTTCGGCCGGCCCTCGACGATGCTGGCATGAATGTCCGCCGGCTCGTGGCCGTACAGCCACTCCTTGTCCATCAGCGGCGGCCCCATGTTGCCGCCGCCGCCGGCGTGGCAGCCGCTGCAGTTGTACCAACGAAAGAGCCGCTTGCCCTGATTGACGGCGAAGGCGTTCTCGTCGAGCTGCGAGCGGTCTGGTGTCAGCGCGGATCCGGGCTGCAGCGCAGGCCCGCCGCCGGCGAGGATCGGGGTCGCCTTCGCGCCCGCCGCCGCTTCGCCGGGAGGAGGCGGCTGAAATTCGCGTTTTTCGCGGTAGCACCCGGCGAGCACGAGGCCGAGCAGGGCGATGACGGCCGCACTCGGCAGGTTCATCGGCTTTCTCCCGCCGGGGCAGGGGCGCGAGCCTCGGCGCCAAGCTCCAGCTGCGGAATGCCATAAGCGTCGAGGAGCGCACGCACCTCGCGGGCGCGTCGCTGCAGGGCCGAGTCGATCTCGTCACGCAACGCCGGCATGGACTGGCGAACGCCGACGGCGATGGCGAAGTCGAAGGGCAGGTCGAAGCCGTCGGGTGCGCGGAGCGTCGTCACGGCGAGGCCGGCCGCGTCGCGACGCGCGAACCAGCCCGCCTGCGGTCCCCACAGGATCGCTGCGTCAAGTCGATCAGCGGCGAGGTCGGCGCTCATTCGCTCGGCGGTCGGGCCATCGCCGTACACGGGGTAGCCGACCACGCCATCGACGGCTCCGGCGCGCGCCAGGGCCAGTCCGGGCGGTGTCGCCGCGAGGTCGTTGCCGACCAGCTGAACGCCGATGCGCAGCGCCGCAAGACGCGGATCGGCGAACGACCGAAGCGGCTCTTCGGCATCGGCACGTGTCACCACCACATAGCCGGAGCGGTAGTACGGGCGCGTCGTGAGCAATCGGTCGAAGCCGACCGGCACGCCGATCCAGACGTCGCACAGGTCGGCACCGATGGTCTTGCGAACGAAGCCGCGTCGTTGCGGCTGCCAGGCGTAGGCCAGCTCGGCCCCGAGCTCGCCGGCAATCAGCTCGGCCATGCGATTCTCGAAGCCCGCGCCGCGGGCGTTGGAGAGCGGCATGCTGTCGGGCTCGGCGCAGACGCGCAGCTGCCGTGGCGCGGCTGTCGCGTCGGCGGTGACCGCGATCGCGGCTGCCCACGCCATGGCGACGACGGCGGCGATGCCGCGTCGGCCGCGTCGACGCACGGAGTCAGGGCAGCGCGAAGACATGGAGCGTGCCGCCCTTGGCCGTCTGCAGCGGCAGGTCCTTCATCGCGTTGACGAATCCGCCGCCGGCGAGCGGATCACGCGCATCGAGCCCGGTGCTGACGATCGCCCCGGCCCAGCCGCCGACGCCGGACAGCACGGCGATGTACTGCTTCCCGTCGGGGCCGAGATAGCTGATCGGCTGGCCGATGATTCCGGAGCCCGTCTTGAACTGCCAGAGCAGGGCGCCGGTCTTGGCATCGACGGCCTTGAACCAGCCTTCCATCGTGCCGTAGAAGACGACGTCGCCGGCGGTCGCCAGGGCGCCGCTCCACACCGGAAAGCTCTCCTTCAAGGCCCAGGCCTTCTTGCGCGCCACCGGGTCCCATGCCGTGAACTCGCCGCGGTGGCCTCCCGCGCCCGGCGAGATCTTCATGTCGACACCGACGTAGGGCGTGCCGGCGATGTAGCTCACCTGGTAGGTCTCCGCGTCCTGGCACAGGTTCTGGTGCGGTATGTAGAGCAAGCGCGTGCGCGGCGACCACGCCGCCGGCTGCCAGTCCTTGCCACCGGGAGAGGCGGGGCAGACGTTGCGGACGGTCTCGCCGCCGCGCGGGTCCTTGGCCGGGTTGTAGACGAGCGCGCCGGTCTGCAGGTCGACCCGGGTCGAGGTCGTGACCGGCACGAATGGGTCGGCCGACAGCACCTGCCCGTTGGTTCGATCGACCACGTAGAGATAGCCGTTGCGGTCGGGGTGGAGGATGACGCGACGCGTCTGGCCGCCGATGGCGAGGTCGACCAGGACGTTCTCGTTGACGCCGTCGTAGTCGTGCAGGTCGTGCGGGCTCCACTGGTAGTACCAGACCGCCTCGCCGGTGTCGGGTCGGCGCGCGAAGATCCCGGAAGTCCACTTGTTGGCGCCGGGGCGTTGCTCGGGATTCCAGGGTCCGGGGTTGCCGGTTCCGTAGAAGACCAGATCGAGCTCGGGGTCGTAGGACAGGAAGCCCCAGACGTTGCCGCCGCCGATCTTCCAAGCCGTCCCCGGCCAGGTCGACATGCCGAGGTCGGTGCCTCGGTCCTGCGCATAGAACGGCTTGAACGAGGCGCCGATCAGGACGTCCTTGTCCGGCCCGGTGCTCCAGGCGCGCCACGCGATCCGGCCGGTGGCCGCGTCGAGAGCGGTCAGCCAGCCGCGCACGCCGAGCTCGCCGCCGCTGTTGCCGACCAGCACCTTGCCCTTGACGACGAGCGGCGCCATCGTGATCGTCTCGCCGCGCGAGATGTCGCCGAGCTTGACGCGCCAGAGCTCCCGGCCGCTCGCCGCGTCGAGCGCAATCGTCTGGGTGTCCAGCGTGTTGACGAAGATGCGGCCGTCGGCATATCCGACGCCGCGGTTGACCACGTCGCAGCAGGCGACGCCCTGGGCGCCGATGTCGGGCTTCGGATCGAACTTCCACTTCACCGGCGCCGATGGCTTGGTCAGGTCGAGCGCATAGACATGGTTCGGGAATGGCGTCACCAGGTACATCGTGTCGCCGATCACCAGTGGTGCCGCTTCGTGCCCGCGATCGACGCCGGTCGTGAAACTGAAGGCGAGCTTCAGCGACCCGACGTTGCGCGTGCCGACCTGGTCGAGCGGGCTGTAGCGTGTCCCCTGCGGGTCGTGCGCCGAGGTGGGCCAGTCACCGCTGACGGCGTCGTTCGCCGCTGCGCCAGCCTCTCGTGGCGACTGAAGCAGGACGGCGATGAAACATGCCGCCACGATGCTGTGCGCACGCCCATGCACCTTCAAATGTCGCCTCCAAGCACCGATTTGAGGTGTCGCCTTCTTGTGGAGCGCACGTGGCAAGTGACGTGCCCAATTCTGGATCGACGCGTGAACGCTGGCTGCGGATCGCTCGCTCCTCCAGTTCTCTCAAGCTCATGCGGACCCGGCAAGGGCGGCATGCGTGTTGCCATCGCCAAGGTCATGACGAAGACTCCAGAGACACGCTCGATTCCAGAAGAGATGGGACTTCAGGTCCAGGACATCGAGACACTCCGCCCCATTGATTTCTTTCTGGTCGTCGCCGTCCTCGCGTCGGGCGCGGCCTGGCTGTGGGTGTCCATCGCCGCGCCCGGGCTCGAACTGCCGGACGTGCTGAAGTCGGTGTTCGGACGCTCGATGGCTGCCTTGATCGGGGGAGCGAGCGTCGTCGCCGTGCTGCGGTCGCTCTTGGTCTCTCGGTGGCCGCTTTCGGAGCGCGACGAGAGCTTGCTCTGAGGCCTGCAGAGCGAAGAGGCGACCGCCTGCGCTGGGAGTCGCGCTTCCTATGTGGGGCGCCGTCAGCGAGCGACGCCGCTTCGTTCCCGACTCATCGGCAACCCCCGGTCAGGGTGGCACAGCGCTTGCCATTTCGAAAACGGGCTGAGGTTCCGAGCCTGTTCATCTGGAGCACCCTTGGAAAAGCACAGCGCATCGATCGACTCGGCCTTGCGTGCCGCTCTGCCCGGCCGTTCGGGATTCGACACTCTCATCGTCGGCGCCGGATTCGCCGGCAGCGTGCTTGCCGAGCGGCTCGCGAACGTGCTCGGCCAACGCGTCCTGATTGTCGACAAGCGTCCCCACATCGGCGGAAACGCCTACGACCGGCACGACGACGCCGGGGTGCTGATCCACCCCTACGGACCGCACATCTTCCATACCAATTCGGCCGAGATCTTCGAGTACCTGTCGAAGTTCACCGAATGGCGGCCCTACCAGCATCGCGTGCTGGCGAGCGTCGACGGGCAACAGCTGCCAATGCCGATCAACCTCGACACGGTCAACCGCCTGTACGGGCTCAACTTGACCTCGTTCGAGATGCAGGGCTGGCTCGACTCTGTCGCCGAGAAGCTCGACCGGGTCGAGACGTCCGAGGACGTCGTCGTATCGAAGGTGGGGCGCGATCTCTACAACAAGTTCTTTCGCGGCTATACCCGCAAGCAGTGGGGACTCGATCCGTCGGAGCTCGACGCGAGCGTCACGGCCCGCGTTCCGACCCGCACCAACCGCGACGACCGGTACTTTGCGGATACCTACCAGGCCATGCCGAAGCATGGCTACACGCGGATGTTCGAGAAGATGCTCGCGCATCCCAACATCAAGGTGATGCTCAACACCGACTACCGCGAGGTGGTCGACCTGCTGCCGTGGAAGCACATGGTCTATACCGGACCGATCGACGCGTTCTTCAATTTTCGCCACGGCAAGTTGCCTTACCGAAGCCTCGAGTTCCGCCACGTGAACATCGCTTCGGAGCAGTTCCAGCCGGTCGGGACCGTCAACTACCCGAACGACTATGGCTACACCCGCATCAGCGAGTTCAAGCACCTGACCGGTCAGCAGCACGCGAGCACGTCGATCGTCTACGAATACCCTTGCGCAGAAGGGGATCCCTACTACCCGGTGCCACGGGCCGAGAACGCCGCGCTCTACAAAAAGTACGAAGCGGCTGCCGACGAGCTCACCAACGTCACGTTCGTGGGTCGGCTGGCGACCTACAAGTACTACAACATGGACCAGGTCGTTGGCCAGGCACTCGCCGCCTTCAAGCGCTTGCGCGAGGCTGCCGCCAGCCGGCACCCGACGTCCGAATCTTTTCGTGCGGTCGCCTGACCGGGAACTCGACTCGCTGAACGGTCAGATCAAGGCTCGAGCGACAGCGGCGATAGCAGCGCACCTCGGCCGCCCAGCGCCGTAAACCGGCGCAGCGTCTCGTGCGCGATCTCGCCCACGCGGCCCGATTCGACGACTGCCACGCAAGCACCGCCGAAGCCTGCGCCGGTGAGCTTGGCGCCGAAGACGCCGGCGTGGTCCTGCAGCAGCGCCACGAGCTCGTCGAGGGGCGCCACGGAGACCTCGTAGTCATCGCGCAGGCTGGCGTGAGATGCATTCATCATCTGACCCAGCACGGCGGCGTCGGCTCCGGTCACTGCGCGCAGGACGCGAGCGTTCTCGCTGACGACGTGACGGGCCCGGCGCCGCCAGGGCTCGGGCAGCGCTTCGACCTGCTCCGACGCTTGGACGTCGCGAAGGCTCGTGACGCCGAGCCGTGCGCACGCTTCCTCGCATTCGCGGCGGCGCTGGTTGAAGGCGCTCGTCACCAGCGCACGCTGGACACCGGAATCGAGCACGAGGACAGCGCAGCCCGGCGGCAGCGGCCACCGCTCCGTCGCCAGCGTGCGCGCGTCGAGGAACAGGGCGTGGCTCGGGTCGGCCAGGCTCGACGCCATCTGGTCCATGATTCCGCAATTGACGCCGGCAAAGTCGACTTCGGCGCGTTGCGCCATGCGGGCGATCTCGACGTCGTCGAACGGCAACCTCAGGAGCAGGCGCAGGGCGCGCAACATGGCGACCTCGAGCGCCGCGCTCGACGACAGGCCGACGCCGATCGGCACCTCGGACGTGACATGAATGTCCAGTGCCGGGACGGCGTGCCCGCGGGCCAGGACCTGTTGCAGGCAGCCGAAGACGTAGCGAGCGAAGCCCTCCTCGGGGAGCCGATCGAGCGTGAACTCGATCGTCTTGCCGAGTTCCCTCGAGACGAGGCGAAACGTCGCTCCGCTCGCCGGTGCGAGAGCCACGGTCGTGTGCTGGGCGAGCGCGATCGGCAGCACGAAGCCGTCGTTGTAGTCGGTGTGCTCGCCGAGCAGGTTGACCCGGCCGGGCGCACTCGCGACTGCCGCGGGAACGAAGACGGTATCGAAGGCGTTCGTCACGACAAGGTGACCGCGATCGCCTGCAGTTCGCGCGCCTTGTCTTCGGGCAGCGCATCCATGGCGTAGAAGCCGGCACCGAGCTCGGTGCCGGCGAGGTACTTGAGTCGATCGGCGCTGCGAAACGGCGGATAGAGCTGGGCGTGGAGATGCGCCTCGGGATGCTCCATCGCGTCGGTCGGTGCCTGGTACCACGCCATGAGGTAGGGCATGGGCCGGCGCCAGAGGCCGTCGTACTTCAGGAGCACCGTCTTCAGGGCGCGGGCGAGATCGGCGCGCTCGGCGTCGTCGAGATCGCCGAATTGCGGGACGGCCCGAATCGGCGCGACCCAGCACTCGTAAGGGTAGCGGGCACACACCGGAACGAAGGCGACAGCGTGATCTCCTCGGTAGAGCAGACGCACGCCTTCGTCGCATTCGGCGTCGATCATCGCTCGCAGCAACCCGCGCCCGTTCTCGGCCAGGTAGGCGCGTGACTGCTCCAGCATTCGCGCCGGCACGGGAGGAACCACCGGGTAGGCGTAGATCTGCCCATGCGGATGATGCAAAGTCGCGCCCACTTCAGCGCCGCGGTTCTCGAACGGGAAGACGTAGCGGACATCGCCGCGTTCGCTCAGCCGGCGCGTCCGGTCGGCCCATACCGAAAGTAGAAGCTCCAGATGGTCGAGGGCAAGCGCACCGAGCGAGGTGTCGCGGTCCGGCGTGTAGACGACGACTTCGCAATGACCGTCGGCGGGCGCCGTCGCCACGTGAAGCGACGGCACCGCCGCGCGAGCAGGGCCGCCGAGCGCCGGAAACCGGTTGTCGAAGACCGCCACCTGCCAGTCGCCCGATGGAAGCTCGGTCGGTTGGCCGGGGTCGACCGTCACTGCAAGCGGATCGTATTGCGGCGGTGGCTGGAACGTCCGGTCCTGACGATGGGAGGCATAGGTGACCCACTCGCCACGAAGCGGATGCCAGCGCAGGTGCGCTGCGCTGGCGAGGGGCTCGGCGAACGGGCTGGGCACTTCCGTCACCGCCGGCAGGGGGTGGCGCGCGTAGAGCGTGATGGCCCGGCCGTCCGGCTTGACCAGCTCGAGAGACTGCACTGTCGGCACTAGACGCCGCCCCTGATGTGCATGCGCGAAGCGGTCGTGCACTCGGCGATTCGCGCCAGCGGGATTTTCGGCGTCCTGTCCGCGCGCAGCAGGCCGTTGGCCTCCTGGAACGTGTCGGCAAACTGGGTGTAGCAAAAGCCGCTGAACAGGGCCGTGTGAACGACCGCCTCGAGCAGCCGCTCGAACATCTCGGTGAGCTCGGCGCCATCACGGGCGGTGCTGTAGCCCCAGGTGCCGCCGGCCTTGTTCGCGTCGGCGATCAGTGCGATGCCACCGAATTCGGTGAGCATGATCGGTTGCCCGCGGTGCGGGTAGCCGTCCAGGGTGAGCACGCGGCCGCCCGGTCGACGGCGATCGAACAGCAGCTCGGTCTTGACGTCGGCGTAGCGCTGGCGCAGCTGCTCGCTGTTCGCATCGTAGTCATGGATGCCGATGATGTCGGTGGCGCTGCTTTCCCAGCCGTCATTGCCGATGACGGGCCGGGTCGCATCGAGCGTCTTCGTGAGGTGATAGAGGGCTTCCACGGCATGGCGCTGCGACTGCATCGCGGTCAGCTCCGGGACTCCCCACGATTCGTTGAACGGTATCCACGCCACCACGCAAGGATGGCTGTAGTCGCGCTCGATCGCCTCGCACCATTCCCGGATCGTTCGCTTGATGGCCGTGCGCGTGAAGCGATAAGCCGAGGGCATTTCCTCCCACACCATCAGCCCGAGCCGGTCGGCCCAGTAGAGGTAGCGTGGATCCTCGATCTTCTGATGCTTGCGAACACCGTTGAAGCCCATCGCCTTGGCGAGCTCGACATCCTTTCGCAGCGCCGCGTCGCTCGGTGCGGCCATCAGCGTGTCAGGCCAGTAGCCCTGGTCGAGGACCATGCGCAGCATGTAGGGTCGGCCGTTCAGCATGAAGCGGTCGCGCAGGATCGAGACCGAGCGCAAGGCCGTATAGGAGCTGAATTCGTCGATGACATTGCCATCGGCGAGCAAGCGCACGTTCGCCTCGAGCAGGGTGGGGCGCTCCGGGCTCCACAGGAGCTCGTTTCGGAAATCGTCGATGCCGGGGTCCGCGAGGACGATGAACCGATCGGCTTCGTGCTCCATGACCTGATAGCGATCGCGGGCGAGCAGCCGCTTCCCATGACGCAGCGTCACCTCGATCGCCAGGTCCTCCGCGGGATCGCCCGCGACTCTCGTCTCGACGCGGATCGCATAGGTCTCGACATGGGGCGTCCAGCGGATCCTGTCGACGTAGGTCCGGCCGACTCTCTCGATCCACACGGTTTGCCAGATCCCGGTCGTTCGCGGGTACCAGATCGCGTGCGGCTCGAGCTGCCAGTCCTGCTTGCCGCGCGGCTTGGTGAGGTCGTGCGGGTCGTCGATGACCATCACCGTCACCCTCTGTCGACCGCCGGGGTCGAGCATTGCCGTGATGTCGGCGGAGAACGGCGTGTGACCTCCCTCGTGAGTGGTGGCGAGGTGGCCGTTCACCCAGACCTTGGCGGCGTAGTCGACGGCGCCGAAGCGGAGGACCGTGCGCCCGTCGTCGGGAGCATGGTCGAAGTCGCGCTCGTACCAGCAGCAAGGGTGAAAGCCGCGGTCGTGAACGCCGCTGGCTTTCGACTCGGGCGGAAAGGGCACCTCGATGGTGTGCTGCCAGTGCTTGACGTCGGCAGGGTGGGCGAAGCGCCGATCATCGTCGTAGGCGAAGCGCCAAGGGCCATTCAGTGATTTCCAACGCTCCCGCTGAAGCTGGGGGTTGGGGTGGGCTGCCTCTGAATCTTTCACCGGTCGCTCTCCTGCAACGATCGGATCGATTCTGGCGCGAGCGACACGGCGCCCGGCCGTCCCCGCCGGGGCCCCGCGGACTTTTTTCGCGGAGGCTCCCGTCAGCCCGCCGAGGCGACCTGGCGCCAGCCCAGCGCAGCGCCCGCGGTCGGCGTGGCCTCGGCCGACGAGGCCTCGTCCTGCTCGTCGACGAGGCCCGGCGGGGCCAGCACGCGGTCAAGGGCGGCGATGATCGTGTCGGCGGCCGCATCCCACGAGTAGCTCGCGACGCGGGCCCGCATCGCGTCTTGCCGCTCGGCCGTCTCCGCTTTCTGCTCGCTCAACGCTGCCCGGCAAGCGGCAATGAAGGACTTCGGGGTCGCGGCGATCGCCACGAGGTCCCCGAACATTGCTTGCACGTCGTGGATCGGCGTCGAGACGATCGGCTTGCCGGCGGCCATGTATTCGAGCGTCTTGGTCGGGCTGATGAACGCTGTCGATTCGTTTCGCGCGAAAGGCATCAGGCACACGTCCCAGCCGGCGACGAGCTTCGGCAAGATCTCGTAGGCCTGCTGGCCGAGCCAGTGCAGGTTGGGCCGCTGCGGCAGCGTCGCCGGATCGATCTTCACGACCGGGCCCACCATGACCACGTGCCAGGCCGGGTCGGCGTCGGCCACGCTGGCGACCAGGTCCAGATCCAGGCGTTCGTCGATCACGCCGAAAAAGCCGAGGCGCGGGGATGGAATGTGGCCTTGCAGCGCTGCCGCTGCCACCACGGTCAGCTCGTCGGGCTGCGCCCGTCTTGGCGCGTAATGCGCGGCGTCGACGGCGCTGGGCAGGCAGAGCACATTGGGATTGCTCCGCCGCTTCGCCTCATAGAGTCGTGGACCGCCTGTCGTCACCAGGTCGGCCCTCCTGAGCAGCGCCTGCTCTCGTTGACGCATCTGCCGCGGCGCGTTCTTGAACGCCGACAGCTCGTCCATGCAGTCATAGACGACGGCGCGCGGCGAAAGGTCTGCGAGCAACGGCAACGCCATGGGCGTGTAGAACCAGACGACATAGTCGGTGATCGCCTCGTCGACGAGATAGCCGGCGATGAGCGGAGCCAGGGCCGAGAGCTGGTCGTCATGAAAGCCGACGGCCTCGACCGGGGTGTGGGGGCGCAGCACGTCGACGCCGGCGACCGGTGTCGAGCGTTCGAGCCGGGACGGGCCCTCGGTATGCACCGGCTCCTCGACGAAGACCACAGAGTAGCGACGCGCGAGTCGCGACAGCAGGTGCTGCGGGCGCTGAAACACGAACGCCCAGCGCAAATGGGAAAACACGATCAGGTGGGGCATTGAGGAGGACTCGGTGGGGAGGAGGGCAGGGAGGGCAGGGTCTCCTGGCAACAGGCGTGCCGCACCGTTCGTCAGCGGGCAAAGCGCCGGTGTCTCGAGAGGTCGATGTGCTGCTGCTCGTTGGCGAACCGGGCGAGCGCGTCGTCCAGCGTCGGCATGAGGAGGGCCCGCTCGCTCGAGAGCACGCTGTAGCTCGGGCGTGCAGCGACCTCGCCGCGAGCAGCGCCGGTCGTCCTTCGCAAGCTCGCCGTCGCGATGCCCATCCGTGTTGCCGCGCGCTCGGCGAGCTCGGCCCAGGTGACGTCGCCGACGTTGGCGAGGTGCCAAAGCCCGGCCTCGCCATCGATCAGGAGGTCGAGGCAGACGCGGACCAGGTCAGGCACGTAGGTCGGCGAGATCCGGACATCGTCCGCTGCTTCGAAGGCTTTGCCGTGGGACAACGCCGACAGCGCATGGACGACATAGTTGTGCTGATCCCAGGGGCCGAAGAACGCGCTGGTCCGAACGACCATCGCCTGCGGACAGAGCGCCAGCACATCTCGTTCGGCCAGGGCTTTGCTGTGCCCATACACATTGACGGGCGAGGCCGGGTCGCTTTCGACGTAAGGTCGACGCGCCGTCCCGTCGAACACCTGGTCACTCGAGAATGTCACGAGGCGGATCCCGGCCGACGCGCACTGCGCAGCCAGGACGGCGGGCGCCGTCGCGTTCTCGCGAAGGCAGCGATCGGCGTCGGACTCGGCAGCGTCGATGCGAACATAGCCGCTTGCGTTGATGATCGCCCACGGCTTGAACTGCTGGATCGCGGCGCTCACCGAGACCGGGTCGGCAATGTCCATCGATCCGCGGTCGAGCAGCCGGCAGGCAATGTTCCGTTGCGCGCAGGCCCGTGCGAAAGCCTGTCCCAGCGTACCGGTCGCACCGCTGATGAGGATCGGCGCCACTTCCTGGCTTGGCGCGATCGACCGATAGCCGGCGAGCGGCGTCACGGCCGTCCGCGGCGCGACCGGACGGGCGAGGAAGCGCTCGGCGCGTCGCCACCAGCCTTCGCCCTGCAGCACCGGGTGACTCGGTGCACGCCCCGCGGCCAGCTCGGCGATCAGCGTGGCCAATGCCGTGGCGCGCGGTGGCGACGAGCGCACGTCGAAGGGCCCGGCCTCGTAGTACCCGCGGCATTCGCCGAGAAGACAGTTCCAGTCGAAGGCGCCGAGCAGCGACCAGGCCGTCACGGCGCGAACGTCGACGCCGGCGTCGCGTGCGGCAACCGCACCGCGCCAGATTTCGAGAAGCCAGCGCAACTGGTCTTCGCGATGCGCGTCGATGTGCGCCTCGGTGACGGCCAGCGGAATGCCGTATCGCTCCCAGATTTCCTGAAGCAGCGAAGCGATGTCCGGCGCGGCAGTGGCGAGCACGCGGACCGACTCGACGTCGACGAAAGGCGAATTCGGCGGCCCGCCGACATCGCGGCCGGGGTAGCGATCGAGCCGATGGTCGAGCCAGCGTTCGCTGGTCACGTAGTAGTTGACACCGATGATGTCCGGCGGACAGGGGTGGGCGGAGAACCAGCGGATCTCCTCGGGACACGCGCCGCTGTCGACGAGGTAGGCCCAGAGCGGATGCTGCTCATCGACGCGTCCGCAAAGCAGATCCCAGGCGAGCCAGCGGCGCTCGTTGTAGAAGCCGATCACACCGGCGAGCCGATCCGTCCCGTAGGTTCGACCCAGGTCGTCGGTCTGGACCAGCTGGGCAGCGGGGTTCACTTCGCGGATGGCGGCCATGGCCAGCACGGTGGCGCGGCACTGATTGAGAAGTGCCGTCACGAAAGCGCGGTCGTCCCGCGCGTGCGGATACCACAGGCCGTAGAGCGCGCTGAACCTCGCTGTCGTGAGCGGCTCGTTCACGGGAGTCCAGCGATCCACCCACGGATAGCGAGCGGCGACGGCGCCGGCGAACTCGGCCAATCCGGCCGCGAATCCGGGATCGAGAAGGCTGGTGTGGCGCGGTCCGCTGCCATGGTGGACGAGGCCGATGATCGGTGCGACGCCGAGGCGTCTCAGCTCCGACAGGCCGGAGTCGGCCAAGGACCAGTCGGCGCTGTCGAGCCCGTCGGGCGCGGTGCTTTCCCAAAGGACCGGGTAGCGCAAGGCGCCGATGCCGAGCGCGGCAAAGCGTGCGAGATCATCGTCCCGCCCGTGATGCCCGCTGCGGTCGAGTTGAGTGAAATATCGGTCGCCGACCCGGTTGACGGTGCATTCGATTCCGCCCCACATGGCAAGCGGTGGAGGCGGCGACGACCCTGGCCACGGGGGAGTGGGCTGCATGCCCGTCGGGGAGGAGGGAGCTTCGAGTTGCAACATTGGGCGTGATTCAAGGCGGAGCACGGTGGAGGGCAATTCGTGAGCCAAGCCAGCCACCCGCGCCGAAGGAAAGGACGGCACAGTGATTGCCCTTGCGGGATCCAAACGCGCCCTTTGTCGCGTCAAAAGGAGGATCCCCATGGCTACTGCCAAGAAAGCCGCCGCCCGACCGCTGGCCACGGCCACGGCCGCCAAGACCGATGCGACGGCATTGCTGGCTCGCGATCATGCCGAGGTCAAGAAGCTTTTCAAGCAGTACGAAAAGCTTGCCGATGCCGAGGCAGAAGGCGAAGAGCGGCAGGCACTCGCCGAGCGGATCTGCGCCATGCTGACGGTGCACGCCACGATCGAAGAAGAAATCTTCTACCCTGCGGCTCGCGAGGCCGACGTCGAGGACGACCTGCTCGACGAAGCCGAGGTCGAGCACGCCTCGGCCAAGGAGCTGATCGCACAGATCCAGGGAATGGAGCCTGACGACGACCTCTACGACGCCAAGGTCACGGTGCTGGGCGAGTACGTCGAGCACCACGTTCAGGAAGAAGAAGGCGAGATGTTCCCGAAGTGCCGGCGCGCGAAGATGGATCTGGCGGGGCTCGCAGCTTCGCTCGCAGAGCGCAAGGCCGAGCTGATGGCCGAGCAGCCGGCCTAGCCATGAAGGGACCCGGCGGCCGAAGTGTCAGCCGGTCGGGTTCGCAAGGGGCGCCTTCGAGAGGCGCCCCTTTCGTTTGCGATGCGGCTCTTAGCTCGTCGATGTGCCGGGCTTTCGGGCACGCAACCTGCCGAACCGCGGCCGAACGCCGCTCGGTCTGGGGCGACGTCTCAACGCAACCCCTTGGGAGAATTTGATGGGCTTGATCGACAAGGTGGTCGCCGCGGTAACGCCTGAACCGAGCGACGAAGAACGGGCCGAGGCCCGCGCCAAGGCGCGGGCCTCCTCGGGTGGTAACGGATGGCTTGCCATGGTGCTCGACCACCACGAGCAACTGGAGGCGGCGTTTGCCGCCGTGAGAGACGCGGGAAGCCCGGCAACGCGAAGGGCAGCTCAAAAGAGCTTGTCGCTTCTGCTGACTGCGCACTCGATCGCCGAAGAGGCCGTCTTGTACCCCGCGATGGCCCTGGCCGATCAGAAAGCGCATTCGGGCGAAGCGTACGTGCAACAAAGCGCGGCCAAGGTGCAGGCCGCCGCGCTCGAGGACCTCGAGCCGATGTCCGAGGCCTTCCTCGACAAGCTGGAGCATCTTCGCGCCGCAGTGGCTCATCACATGTACCAGGAAGAGAGCACGTGGTTCCCGCGATTGCGTGAAGCCGGCGAGACGGAGAAGCAGGCCCAGTTGTCGCGTCGATATCAGCAGGAATTCGAACGCTATATGGCGTCTTAGGAGCGCGGCCTGTCGTCGCGATCTCCGGGCAGTGAAGCCAACGCAATGAGGTCCGGCTCGGCCAGCAACGCGCCGCGCCCGGTTTTCCGGCCAGGAGCCGCGGCCCGTGGCCGGCCTACGACTGCTTCTGTTTGCGGTACGCCGCATCCGTAGCCTCGCTACGGTCCGTGGCGGTCTTGCCGCTGTCGACGTCGGCCTTTGCCTGCCGAATGATCTTGCGCGGAGCATCCTCGGCCTTCCCGACCGATTCATCGCGTTCGTGCGGCAACGGCGGCACCGGTTTGTGCTCGAGGGCGTCTGGCAGTTTGTCTTTGCCTGGCGGGGCGTTGATGGCCATGTCTCTCTCCGTCCTGTGATGGAAGGCGCTTGCTGGTTTCGCCAGCCCGCGTAAGGCGTGCTGTCGATCAATCGGCGCGCTGCAAGGCGCCGGCATTCTGCATGCCGCCGTTCCTTCGTCGACCAGGGGCGAGCGCGCCTCAAGTCCGGTGCGACCGGCGGCACAGTGCTTGCCGACGGGAGCGCGCAGGAAGAGGCGGTCGCAAGGTCGTCCTGTCACCCGGCGCACGACGCTGATCAACCAACTCGCACAGAAGGAGCCATGCCATGGCAGCGCAGAACAAGGGCAAGTTCGCCGTCGTCACCGGCGCGTCCACGGGGATCGGCCGTCAGCTCGCGCAGTGTTGCGCGGAAGACGGCTTCGACCTGCTCATTGCCGCCGATGAGCCGGCCATCGAGACTGCGGCCGTGGAGTTGCGTGGCCTCGGGGTCACGGTCGAGGCGCTGCAAGCGGACCTGGGCGTCCAGGCCGGGGTCGACGCCCTCGTCGCCGCCGTGCGCGGCCGCCCCGTGGACGCGCTCCTCGCCAACGCGGGTCGAGGTCTCGGCAAGGGCTTTCTCGACCAGGACTGGAAAGAGATCAGCGCCGTGGTCGGCACCAACGTCGTCGGCACGATCTACCTCGTTCACCGGCTCGCGCCCGCGATGCGCGCGCGTGGCTCGGGCCGAATCCTCTTCACCGGCTCGATCGCCGGCTTCATTCCGGGCACCTTCCAGGCCGTCTACAACGGCACGAAGGCGTTCATCGACTCGTTCTCGTTCGCCCTGCGCAACGAGCTGAAGGACAGCGGAGTCACCGTCACCGTGCTGATGCCGGGCGCTACCGACACCGAGTTCTTCGAGCGCGCGCACATGCTGGACACCAAGGTCGGCGCCGACAAGAAGGACGACCCGGCCGACGTCGCCAAGGTCGGCTACAAGGCCATGCTCGAAGGCGAAGGCGACGTCGTGTCGGGCTGGAAGAACAAGGTCCAGGCGGCGGTCGCGAACGTCACGCCGTCGTCGCTGCTGGCGGCCCAGCATCGCAAGATGGCCGAGCCCGGATCGGCCAAGAAGTAATGCGCGCGAAGCGGCGCGGGACGAAGGGCACGGCGATTGCCGAATCCGGGACCACCGGCTCCGGAGAAAACAGCATGGCATCGCTCCGCGTTGAACGATTTCGTCCCTTCCTGCTCGCGTCCGCGCTCGCGGCGGCGACCTTCGCGGCGGCCCAGGGCACCGTCCCCGCGGCCGATCGGGCCTTTGCGGAAAAGGCGGCGATGGGCGGGGCGGCGGAAGTGCAGTCGGGTCGCATGGCCGAGCAGAAGGGAATGAACAGCCAGGTCAAGCAGTTCGGCGCGCGCATGGTGCAGGACCACTCGAAAGCCAGCGACGAGCTGAAGCGGATCGCCGCCGGCAAGGGCCTGACGCTGCCGGAGGCGCCCGGGCCTGACGACAAGCGCGAGATGGACAAGCTCGACAAGCTGGCCGGTGCCGACTTCGATCGCGCCTACATGAGCCACATGGTGGCCGACCACAAGAAGGACATCGCCGAGTTCGAGAAGGAAGCCTCATCGGGGCAGGACACCGACATCAAGGCGTTCGCTGCCAAGACCTTGCCGACGCTGCGCGAGCACCTGAAGCTCGCGATGTCGGCAGAGCAGGCTGTCCGGAAGTAGCCCGGTCATCCCTGCGGCTTGCCGCCGGTGCTGCCGAAGATGTCGCCGCTGGTGAAGCTCGACTCGCTCGAAGCGAGGAGGACGTAGAGCGGCGCGATCTCTGCCGGTTGGCCTGGCCGGCCGGTGAGCGAATCGGCGCCGAACTTCGGCAGCTTTTCGGGCTTCTGGCCGCCGCTCACCTGGAGCGGCGTCCAGTAGGGACCCGGCGCGATGGCGTTGACGCGAATTCCCTTGGGCGTCAGCTGCTTCGACAGCGACTTGGTCAGGCTGGCGATCGCCGCCTTCGTGGCCGCGTAGTCGATGATGTCTTCGCCCGGATCGTAGGCATTGATGGACGCCGTGTTGATGATCGTCGCACCCGGTCGCAGGTGTGGAAGCGCCGCCTGGATGATCCAGACCAGCGCATAGACGTTCGTCTTGAAGGTGGCGTCGAGCTGCTCGGTCGTGATGTCGAGGATCGAATCCCGCGCCTGCTGATAGCCGGCGTTGTTCACGAGGATGTCGAGCCCGCCGAGCCCGGCGACGGCGTCCGAGACCATCTTCCTGCAGAACGCCTCGCTGCGGATGTCGCCCGGCACCGGCACCGCCTTGCGGCCGGCGGCACGGATCAGGTCGATGACGGCGCGCGCGTCTTCCTCCTCTGCAGGCAGGTAGCCGATCGCGACGTCGGCGCCCTCGCGCGCATAGGCGATGGCCGCGGCGCGGCCGATGCCCGAGTCGCCGCCGGTGACCAGCGCCTTGCGTCCCGCGAGCCGGCCCGAGCCGACATACGACTGCTCGCCGTGGTCGGGGCGCGGCGTCATCCGACTCGCCAGGCCGGGGCGGGGTTGCTGCTGCGGCGGAAACGGCGGCTTCGGAAAGAGCTCACGCGGATCGGTGACGCCGCTCGGTCGCGCCGGCGCGGCTGCGGGCGAAGCCCCCTGGGCCGCCGCAGTTTCGGCGGCGAGCAGCGCCGGAACTGCGGCGATGCCGACGCCGACGCGCTGAAGCGCGTCGCGTCGTGAGGTGTTGTCGATGCTTTCGTCGATGGACTTCATGGCGCTTCCTTCATGGAGCCCTTGGCGGGCAATCGACGTGCGCCTCCCGCCGCTCAGAATTCTCGACGGCGCGGGGTTCGGGACCTCGGTTCGCGGCCGCGATCGCGGACGCCGGGGTGGAATCGGCGCTTCAGCGTGCGCCGGTCAACGTCGTGCTTCATGCAGATGAACCGTCCCCACACGGCGAGGGCTCGCGGCACGCTCGCCGTGCGGGGTACTGCCGTCATCTGCTCTTGCCGCCGCCGCTTTGCGACGAGCCTTTTTCGTGGCTGCCTTGCTGGCCGCTCTTGCCGCGCTGGTCTTGCTGCCCGCCTGAGGAGCCACCCTTGCCGGACTGACCGCCAGAGCCGCCGCCTTGATTGGACTGTCCCTTCGATCCGGAACCGGATTGATTGCCTGCCATCAGAAATCTCCGTAGCGCGCGAGATTGCGCCTCGAAGAAGTGGCAACAGTCGTGCCTTCACGGAGCGATGCCAGCCGCCGGCGCGCGTCGACAGGGCCGGCCCGATGCCGCTCGCCAGCGCCGTTGACCACGGCGACGTTGCTAGAAAAACCTCGGTTGAGGAAGCGGCCTATCGAAAAGCCAACGTACCGTCGTCCAGGTCCGCAATCGGCATCTCGACCTTCTCGATCGCGTAGTCTTGGTCGTGCGACCACGGCGCCCGATCGCCCTGGCGCGGCAGCAACGAGAGGCTGCGCGCGAGATAGCCAGGGTTGAAGTTCTCCGGGTCCACCCAAGGATTCAGCGCCATGCCCTGGTCCTGCGGGCGCAGCACCGGCACCACGACCTGAGCGTCGAGCGCGTCCATTCGGTTCAGGAGACGGCAGATCAAGGCGCTCACCAGGTCAGCGCGCAGCGTCCAGCTGGAGCGGAAGTACCCGAACACCCACGCCATGTTGGGTATCTCCGTGAACAGGGTGCCGCGCCAGGCAATGCTGTCGGCGAAGTCGAGCGGCTGACCGTCGACGTCGAACCGGATGTCTCCCAAGACGCTCAGGTTGAAGCCGGTGGCGGTGACCACGACGTCGGCCTCCAGCACGTCGCCCGACTTCAAACGGATGCCGTCCGCACTGAAGCTCTCGATCTCGTCGGTCACGACCGAAGCGTTGCCTTCGCGCACGCTCGTGAACAGATCGCCATCGGGCACATAGGCGATGCGCTGCTGCCAGGGCCGATAGCGCGGGTTGAAGTGCTTTTCGACGACATCGTCGAAGCCGGGCCCCAGCGCTGCGCGCACCCCCTCGAGCAAGTCGTGCCGGGCGGCCTCGGGCTCCGCCGCACAGCGGCGCGTGAAGGCGGCTTGATCGAACACCACCTTGCGTCGCACGATCTCGTGCGTCCATTCAGCGGGGATGTCCAGCTGGCGAAGGGTGTCGGCCAGGGCATTGGCGTTGCGAACGGCGTTGAAGAAGGTGGGGGAGCGCTGAAGCATCGTGACGTGCTCGCACTGGCGGGCAATCGCCGGAATCAACGTCGCCGCCGTGGCGCCCGAGCCGATGACGACGACCTTCTTCCCGTCGAGATCGAGATCGTCGGGCCAACTCTGCGGATGGACGACTCGGCCGCGGAATTGATCCGTTCCGGGCCATTGCGGCGTGTAGCCCTCGGAATGGCGGTAATAGCCCTGGCACATCCAGAGAAAACCGGCGGTGATCTCGACCGTTTCCGAGCCGCCGTCGGCACCGACCCGCGTAGCCGCGATCCGCCAGCAGCGAGCGTCGCTCGACCAGCAGGCCGATTGAATCGTGTGGCGGTAGCGTATGCGAGGCGCCATGCCGTTCTCTGAAATCACTTCGCCGAGGTACTTCAGGATCTCGGCGCCCGATGCGATCGGCGGACCCGTCCACGGCTTGAAGCCGTAGCCGAACGTGAAGAGGTCACTGTCAGAGCGGACTCCGGGATAGCAGTGCGTGCGCCAGGTACCGCCGAAGTCGGCCAGCGACTCCAGGACCACAAACGACTTGCTCGCGCAGTGGTGCTGGAGATGCCACGCTGCGCCGATGCCGGAGATTCCAGCGCCGACGATCAGCACGTCAAAGTGCTCGCTTGCATTGGCGGCTCTGGAGGTGGGGCTCAGGACGTTCTCCTCGTCTGGTCGAACTCCGACATCGTCCTCGCTTCGCAAGACGCCGGACTCTGGCCGCCCCGGGATGCGACCGCTGGAGTCGAGTGTGACACGCCGCGGGTCACGGCTACCGGCTGGAGGTGTCGCCGACGAATCAGACCCGCCCGCCGCCGCGATGGCCGACCTCTGCGCAGAAAGTGCAGAGGCCGACGCCTCGTCGTCAGAGGCTGCTCGTCTCGAGCGCCAGCTTCTCGTCGATCTGCGTGACGATGGCCGAGAGCATTTCCACCCGCTCTGCCCAGCCCTCGAGACGCGCGTGGTCTTCCTCGCCGATCAGGCTCGCGTACTCTGCGCGCAGCCGCTCGAGGCGTCGCCGCGCGATCGGCGACAAGGTGGCCATCGGCGGCGTGTAGATGCGGTTGCCATCGAGCTTGTGCTGCGGGACGGTTTCCATCGAGCCGGGGATGAGCTCGGCGCCGAATCGCTCGATCGTCTCGAGCTCCGCCTTCCCGATCGAGGTGACGTACTGGCCGCTGCGATCGTCGAACCGACGGAAGCGCCAGACCTCGACGTGCTCGTACGCCTCCGGCGCCGAGTCGCTCATGATGGTTCCTCCCCTGGGAGCCTCGGTCCTTTCGCCGCCCGCGGGGCGACGCTGGCGAACAGACCGACACGAAGGAATTCTGCGCCTCGAGCCCGCCGCGACGCAAAAGTCGTCGCCCGGGAGCGCGATCAGCTCGCCGGCAACCAGGTACTGTCGTCGCTCTCGACGGTCTGCAGGAATTCGGAGTCGAGCGCGGTCGCCGTCGAGCGATGCGATCGCGCTTCGGGGAGGGCGATCGGCAGCGAGAACTGAATTCGTGTCACTGGTTCGTCCTTGGTGTGCGGGCCGGACCCGGCGCCTGCCACGCGCAGCCTGGCGCCTGTGACGCCGGCGCTTTCGACGGCGGTGACGGCGACATCGAAGGTGATGTTGCTCGGTCGCGCGCCGGCCGCCGTGTGCGCAGCCGCGGACGGATTGCCCTTGCCGACGAGGTCGGCGGCGGGATTGAGCGTCGCGCCGTGCGCCGCAGCAGCAGCCTGGGCAGCGACCATCCCTTCGACGATCTGCGAGACCGCGCTCTGAATGAAGTCCTTGAGGTCCATGACGGTTCCTTTCTCCGGCGAGTAGAAGGGAAACGCGCCCGTCACGGCGCGCGTGCCGTGCACTTCATGGGCCTCTCAGCGGTAGTTCTGCGCATTCGCCCCGATAACCGAAGGTTCGAACGGCGCCGCGTAAGCGGGTGCGACGAGAAAGCCTCGCTGCCGCCCGGACGGCCTCAGCAGTCGTTGAGCGGACTCGCGGATCCTTCGATCGGCGTCCCCGACAGCACCGCCACCGCCGCCTGCCGAGCCGTCATGCGTTGCTTCTCGGTGATCGTCGCCGCCTCGAGCGCCTTGGCCTCGATCGTCGCGCTCGTCGGAATGCCGCTGCACGCGAGCAGGTAGACGACGCGACGCGAGGTGCCGACGGTGGCGCCGGTGCGGGCAGCGACGCGCGGGATCAGGGCGTCGAGCTCTTGCGCCTGCATTCCGACCCGCGGCGCGACGGCGGTGAGGTG
>Ga0207678_10000954_pt1 | contig 26424 bp, 25 predicted proteins | sample KBSC63metaG_FD_184319 | JGI IMG/M metagenome (GOLD analysis project Ga0207678, IMG submission 184319) | Corn rhizosphere microbial communities from Kellogg Biological Station, Michigan, USA - KBS C6-3 metaG (SPAdes) (version 2) | ecosystem: Host-associated > Plants > Roots > Rhizosphere > Soil ... | reverse complement strand
GGACGACGTACTCGTCCCCACCGGGTTCGTCCGGGAACTGGGCGCGGAGAAGACCTCCGCCACGGCCTGACTTCCACCGGGACGCCGGCCGGCACACGCCGGACCGGCGTTCCCGGATCGTCGTGGGCGAGAACCGCTACCGGATCACGTGCGCGGGCTCGACGATGTCGGCGGCAAGGACCGCTCGTCGGCCGGGTGTCCTCCGGTGTTGCGGGCGTCAGGCCTGCTCGACGATCGAGGCGATCTCCGGGCGGTTCTTGGAGACACCGGCCGCGTCGGCCGTCCGCCGCGTGATCACACCGTCCCGGAAGAACTCCAGGAAGAGCTGGTTGAAAATCTCCGGTTGGTCGGTCTGGCCCTGGTGGCCGCAGTCCGCGGGGAAGAAGCACTGGACGTTGGGCAGCACCTGTTCCTGCCGGTAGCCCCACTCGACGGGGCAGAGCACGTCATCCTGCCCGTAGAGGTACACGCCCGGGATGGTGAGGCGGTCGAAGCGGCCCTTGGTCGACAGCCGGGCGGCGATGTCGGGGTCCGAGAGGTTCTGGTTGACGTACTCCATCATGGCGGCGAAGTACGCCGGTGCGCCCTCCGCATGCCGCTGGGCGGCCCCGTGGCGCATGTCGACAAGATCGTCACTGACCGCCTCGGACTTGTGGATGATCGCGCGCAGGTTCTCCCGCATGCTCTCGCGCGAGCCGTCGTAGCTCGGGACGAAGGCGCCCGCGGGCCGCGGGAGCAGGTGCGCCGTCACATCCCCGAAATCACCCGCGATCAACGCGAAACTGATGATCTTCTCCGGGTGCGCGGTGGTGTAGTTCACCGAGTTCATGCAGCCCATCGAATTCCCGGCGATGTGGAACCGGTCCAGGCACAAGGCCGTCACGAACTCGTGGATGAAGTCGACCTGGGTGTGCAGGCCCTTGGGCCGGTGCTCCGGCGCCGTGTCGGAAAGCCCGTAGCCGGGCATGTCCGGCGCGTACACCCGGAAGCCGTTCGCGCCGAGGAAGGGTGCCATGAAGCGCCAGCCCGCGGTCGCCGACGAGCCGGGCAGGCCACCGTGGAGCAACAGTACGGCGGGCCCGTCCTCGCCCGAGGTCATGTAGTGCGCCTTCGCACCGCTCGCAAGGCGGACGTACCGGCTCGCCAGGCCGTCGACCTTGATGATTCCTTCGTCCGTCAACCCCATGGGATTCTCCTCCGTGTGATTCCGGCCGCCGCCATGCGATCCGATCCATCGGACGTCCGGCCGCGGCCGTCGACGTGGTTGCTCACGACAATGCGATGCCGGGCGCGATCACCAGCCTGGTGGTCCCGAATTCGACCGGCAAGGACAGGTGCCGGAGAATGGAACTCGAGCGCCTCGATCGTCTCGGGGTTTCAGTAGGCGACCGTAAAACGGCTCCGGATGCACGAAGGGCTCTCCAACTCGTCGGCAATCGCGATCGCGTAGTCGTCGAACGAGATCATGGGCGCCTGCCCGTCATCGCGAGCCAGCAGCTCCCGGCCACCACGGCGGAATTCGCCGGTGCGCTCACCGGGCCCGATCCCGGGTGGCGGCGCGAGGTAGATCCAGTCCAGGTCGTCGACCCGTTCGAGCAGCTCCCAGAAGTGCGCGGCGGCCGCGGCCGGCTTCGCGAACGCCGGAGGAAAGCCATCGGTGTCCATGAGCCGGGTCGCCGTGCCCGGCACCACCAGAGTGCCCGAGCCACCCGCGACGAACCAAAGCGGCACCGCCGACTTCCTGACGGATTCGATCAACCCGGCATGGTCGGTCTTGGCGTACTGGATCGCCGTGACGACCACGTCGTGGCCCGCGATGACCGGTACCAGGCGCGCGGAGTCGTTGGCATCGGTCTCTTCGACCCGTACCGAAGCGTGGGGCTCGACGAGCTCCGGATGGATGGTCACCGCGGTGACCCGGTGCCCGCGGGCGACGAGTTCGGCGACCAGCGGACGGCCGACGTTGCCGGTCGCCCCCACCACCGCCACACTCAGCCGCCGGTCAGGCTCCGCCTTCGATCGGTTCACTGCTCTTCTCCCTCTCTATCCACATTGGACTTCGGTTTGGGCCCGGGAACCGCCGGCCTCGGCATGACAGCCGCGAACGGATCAGCCTGCGCCTGACCTATCGCCCAGACGACCGCGGACGCGGTGGGCAGCCAGCGTCGCCCGGCGGCCGGAGGCACGATCCAGCGCACGGAATCCTCCGCGCTGGTGGGCAGCGGCACCACCGCGGAGCAGCAGAGCAGTCGCGTCTCGGTGGGCAGCGCCGCCGCGCCGAGCACCACAGCGTCGGCCTCGGCGAAGAACACCCACGTCGGGGTCATGGCGCCCAGCTCGAGCACGGGGCCGCACATGTCCCAGCGGTGCATCGATTCGAGCGCGATCTTGCCTGGGGTGGACGGAACCGCGAGGCCCACCATGCCGGACGAGAAGGCAAGCCGCGGCCTGCCCTCGCGCTCCTCCGCCGGCCAGCCGAACACCTCCCGGTAGTCCACCGCAGTCAAGGAAGCTGCGGCACCGACGGTCTGCCATCGCACGGCATTGTCCCTGATCGCCAGCCACGTCCGGTCCGCCAGCACAGCCATCGTCGCCGCTCCGCTCTGTTCAGCTCGGCCCATCATCCGAGATGGACAGACCGGCGATCCAGCAGCGATTCCAGCCGGCAGAACAGACTCGCAGCTCGCCGGGGAGCCGCGCGAGCCCGGTTCGGACCTCGCGAGTGCGACGGGTGCGCTGTCGGCCATCGTTCCGGTGTCCGGGACGGAAGCTGTCCCGCTGAGGACCCGCCTGGTTAGCGTCCGGGGTCGTGAAGGCAGCTGTGCTTCGAGAGTCCGGTGGGATCCCCACGGTGGAACAGATCCCACCCCCCGAGCCCGCCCAAGGCGGCGTGGTCGTCGATGTCGCCGCCGCCGGTCTCAACCCGCACGACCTGGTCGTCGCTTCGGGGCTGGTTCGGCCCGCCCCGGTGCCGTACGTGCCCGGGGTCGAGGGGGTGGGCCTGACCCAGGACGGGACCCGGGTCTACTTCGGGTATTCCGTCAGCCCGTACGGCTCGTTCGCCGAACGAACGCTGGCCGTCCGTCAATCCGTGCACGCGATACCCGGCGAACTCTCCGACGGGGCAGCCCTCGCGGTGGGCGTCGCCGGGACAACAGCCCTGCTGTCATTGACGTGGAAGGCTCGGCTCCAGCCCGGTGAGAAGGTTCTCGTGCTGGGCGCCACCGGGGGTGTCGGGCGGATCGCCGTCCAGGCCGCGAAGGTGCTGGGCGCGGCCACGGTCGTTGCCGCGGGGCGCAACCGGGAGGTCCTCGACGAGCTGCGGGAGCTCGGTGCCGACGAGGTGGTCACGCTGGAGGGAGACTACGCGGCCGAACTGTTGCGCGTCGCGGACGGCGGTTTCGACGTGGTCGTGGACTCGCTGTTCGGGCAACCCATGGTCGCCGGCCTGCTGGCGACACGATCCGGTGGGCGCCTCGTCAATCTCGGCATGCGTGCCGGGCGGCAGGTCGACCTCTCCGGAGTCGCCCTCAAGGGGCGCGACCTCCTCACCTACAACGGTGCGGACGTTCCTCCCGACGCGCAGCGGGAGGCGTTCCGCCGGCTGACCGAGCACGTGGTCGCCGGCCGGATCCGGGCGGCGTTCCAGGAGCTTCCCCTCGAGGAGATCGAGAGGGCGTGGAAGGCGCAGGCCCGGAGCCCCGGGACGAAGCTGGTACTGCGTCCGACCAAATGAGGCAGGTTCCCGATCCGGCCACCACGAGCCCGGGTGCGGGCGCAGTGCGGATCAGCGAGGGTGAGCGGCCTGGCCCGCGGCGGCCAAGCGGGCGCGGAGCAGGTGCTTTTGCACCTTCCCGGCGGGGGTCCTGGGAAACTCGTCGACCACCAGGATGTGTTCCGGGTGCTTGTTGCGGGCGAGGCCGCGATCGGTGAGGTACGCGTCGAGCTCCGCCACGCCGGGAACCCGGTCGGCGCCCACGGCCGGGATGACGACGGCGCCGACGCGTTCGCCGAGCCGCGGATCCGGAATCCCGACGACCGCCACGTCCTCGATCCGCGGGTGGCTGCGCACCTCTTCCTCGACCTCTCCGGACGAAATGTTCACCCCACCGCGGATGATCAGGTCCTTGATCCTGCCCTGGCAGCGCAGGAACCCGTCCTCATCGAGGTAACCGAGATCGCCGGTGTGCAGCCAGCCGTCCGGGACGGCGGCGGCGGTGAGATCGGGGCGCTCGTAGTAGCCGTGGAAAAGGGCAGCGCCGCGGACCTGGATCTCCCCGATCTCGCCGGGCGCGGCGTCCCGGCCGTCCACGGTCCTGATGCGCAGCTGCCAGCCGGGAACGACCCGCCCGTCCGAGCCGACGACCTTTTCCACCGGATCGTCCGGGCGCAGGACGGTGACCATGCCCGTCTCGCTCATGCCCCACACGGGGCAGATCGACACGTTCGGGAGTGCCTCGCGGGCGGCGCGCGCGACGCTCGGCGGGATGGGCGCGCCGCCGCAAGCGAACACGCGGAGGGACTTCAGGCGGCGCCGTTCGTCCTCGGGCAGCTTGCCGAGGTCGTAGAGGAACGGGGTGGCGCCGAGGATCCAGGTCGCTCGGTAGCGCTCGATGAGCTGGGCCGCCCGCTCCGGATCCCACCGATCGAGCAGCAGCAGGGTGGTGCCGAGCGCGAGGGCGAGCCGGACCCCGTACTGCAGGCCGGAGGCGTGCGCGAGGGGCGACGGCGAGAACAGCACGTCGGAGGAGTCGATACCCATCACGCCGGCCGCGGATTGCAACGTGCCGCCCACGGTGTTGCGGTGGGTGTGCAGCACGAGCTTCGGCGTTCCGGTCGTGCCCGAGGTCGACATGATGAGCGTGACCTCGTCCGGGTCGGGCGGTGGCGGGAGAGCCGCCCCGGGCCGATCGCCGACGGCGGCCCGCAGGGCGCCACCCTCCACCGGCCACAGGTAGGTCACGGAGGGGATGCTCTCCCGCAGCTGCTCGTAGACCACGGCGTCCGGGCACGCGCGATGGCTCGGACTGCACACCACTCCCCGGGCGCGGCTCCCGGTGGCGATCGCCTCGAGCTCCGTGCCGCGATAGTTCGTCGGCACCGCCAGCGTGATCGCCCCGAGCCTGGTCAGCGCCAGATGGGCCAGGACGAATTCGTAGCAGTTCGGCAATTGCAGGATGACGACGTCACCGGGGCGCAGCCCCTCTTCCTGCCACTGTGTCGCCAGCGACAGGGCTTCCTCGATCAGGGTGCCGTAGGCGATTTCGCCGTTCACCGGACACACGACGGCGGTGCGGTCCGACGGCGCGACGATCGCAAGATCCCACAGCGTCTGGGCCTTGTACAGGCCGGCCGCGGTGAGCTCGGCCAGGAACTGCTCATCGATGAGCGCGTCGGCACGCATCGCACTTCTCCTTCGGTCAGGGGATGCGATCGGGGGGACGTACGGCATGGCCATACCGTCGCCCCACGCCACCGTCGTGTCGCGCTGGGCGACCTGGTCGATCGTCGCCTGTCGACCGCGTGCCCTCCTCGAGATCGAGCAGGAGGCCGCTGCCAAGTGTGATAATTGTAGTCATAGATTGTCGTCCAAGGGAAGAGCCGCGCGGCGACCTTCCAGCTTGACTGGCGGGCAGGGTCAGCGACCCGTGAAGCGCCCCTTCCGGCGCTCGGCAAAGGCGTCCAGCCCCTCCGGAGCGTCCGATGAGGTCAGGCAGTAGCGCAGGCTCGTCTCGCGCTCGACCTGCATCGCCTGGGTCGCGCCGGTGCCGTCGAGGTAGCCCCGGGTCATGGTTCGTTTGGCGTTCTCCAGCGCGAGCGGGCTGTGATTCGCGACCAAGGTCGCGAACTCCAGCGCGGCCGGCATGAGTTGGCCGTCGTCAAGGACCCGGTTGACGAGACCCCACTCCAGCGCCTCTTCGGCAGACAGCAGCCGACCGGAGAAGACGAGTTCCCTGGCCCGGGGCAACCCGATCAGGCGCGGCAGGAGGGTGAGCACGCCACCACCGCCGATCTGGGCGAAGTTCATGTGACCATCGCCCAACCGGGCCGACCGCGCCGCATAGGCGAAGTCGCAGGCGAGGACGAGTTCCAAGCCACCCGCGACCGTGACGCCGTTCACCAGCGCGATGACGGGTTTGCGCATCGTCGACGGCCTCTCGAACGCCCGGTGCGCGTCATCCAGGTAGCGCGGGAAGCCCACCGGATCGCGCTGGAGCGTCCGGTAGGCGGCCAGGTCCCCGCCGGCGCTGAACGCGCTCCCCGTACCGGTGACGGCGACCACCCGGACGGCCTGGTCCTCCTCGAGTTCGTCGAACGCCTCACGCAGCCGGCGGAACGTCTTCCAGCCCAGCGGATTGAGCCGCTCCGCCCCGTCGAGGCGGACGATGCCGAGCCGCGCGCCACCCTCGGCCCCGGGGAGGTCAACGCGTTCGACGACGACCTCGGTCACGGCGTGACCTTCGATCTCACTCATTGCCGTGCCTACCTTCCGCGAGGCGAAACGCACCGGACAGGTCTGCGACGATCGCGCGCACCAGACCTTCGCGCGTCGACGCCGCAGCGGCGGCGCCGATGGCGCTTCGGGTGGGCACTGCCGCGCGAGACCATCGGAAGCTACCAATCTCTGACTACAATTACCATAGCTGCAGCCTGAGACCACGCCCGCGTGCCGCCCTGAGCGCCGTGATCGCTCCGAGGCCGAGCACCCAGGTCCGGTTGGGCAACTCCAGCGTCGCCTGCACGATTTGCTCGACTCGACGAGCAGGATTACTGCGCACGCCGTCGCGGAATGCGCGAGCCCCCAGACGCCGCGGACCGCGATCGTCGACGCCGCTCACCCGAACCACGATTCTCAGAGAGCTCTGAGATCCGGTCGTTAGCGTGAAACTGATAGGTATTCGCGCCGGTATCAGGAGGGATTCAGTGAGAGTGATGTTTCGGATCGCCAGATCGGTGCTCGTCCTGGCCTCGGTATTCCTGGTGTCCCTGTTCGGCACCTCCGTCGTCGCGTCGGCGCAGACGGCACCGCAGACCGGGACGTGGCATCTGGAGCAGTTCGACAGGACCAGCCGGATGTGCGTTCAGTACGGTCCTGACGGGAGTACCCACGCCTCTTACTTCATCTTCGTGGTGAGCGGGACGTGGACCACCGACCTCGAGTTCGGGATGCGCGGCCTGCCTCCCGGCTGGACCGCCACCGAGTACTACCTCCCACCGGGCTCCAACTTCCACGACCCTGACGGCTCGATCAACGTCAACGGGTTCGTCGGCGTGCGAGGACCCGCGTCGGTGCCGATGGCGACGTACCACGCACACATCTGGGTATCGGACGGGACCGTGACCGAAACCCTCCCGACCGACATCGTGGTCACCACCGAGTCCTGGGTGGACTGCATGAACCGGGGGTGATCCCCTGCACCACGCGCCGACAGCGCGGCAGCACCGGCCTGGCAGGACCGGATCGCCCCCACCAGAGCGATCCACACAGGACAGTGCTGCCGCTTCGCGCCACAGGAAACCTTGCGTCAGTACTGAAGGGGCCGGCCTCCGGACCAACCGAACCATCGATCGATCGCCACGTGGACCGTCACCAGCGGATTCTCCCTGGCCGGGTAGTCCTTGCCGAGGAAGTGCCTGGAGAGCCGATCGATGTCGGCGAGTCCCTCATCGGGCTTGATCGACACGACGTGTCCCTGGACGGAAACATGCGTGCCGAAATCGTCCGCCGCAAGCACGGTCAGCGACACGTGGCCGTTGTTCTGCAGGTGCTTCAGGCGGGCACGGTCGGCGTTCATGCACAGCATGAGAAGTCCGTCGTCTTCGATGAGGTACCAGGTCGCCACCGACACGGGGCGACCGGTCGACGTGACCGTCGCCATGACGGCCGGGTTGGGCTTGCGGAGAATGGCCAGGGCAGCTTCTGGCAACGGAGCATCAGACACGAGTCCATTGTGCCAGGACGCGGGTCCTGGGACACGGCACCATCTGTCAGATCACACCACCGACGGACCACCGGCCTTGCCAAGCTAGACTGACACTCGTAAGGTGATGACTGTCAGGTTATAGCTTCGCGAACGCTCCGAACCACAGGAGGCGTCCATGACCGGGACCATCTCCGAGGAGACCGGCGACCCGTTGTTCTTCCCGGCTCCACGGCGTTGTCCATTCAGTGCACCGGCGGAGTACACGGAGTTCCGTGACACCGGTGGCCTGCACGAGGTGACCATCTGGGACGGCTCGCGCCACTGGCTCGCCACCCGCCACGAGGACATCCGCGCGGTGCTGGGCAACCCGGCCTTCAGCGCGGACGTCCGCGCTGAAGGCTTCCCGCTGGTGCACGCCGGCCAGGACGAGCAGCAGGGCGGCCTGTTCCTCCGGCTCGACGATCCCGAGCACGCCCGGATGCGGCGCCTGCTCACCCGCGAGTTCAGCGTCAAGGCCACCCAGGCCCTGCGGGACGACCTGCTGGCCATCACCGACGAGCTGATCGACACGATGCTGGCGCACGGCGGCCCGGTCGACTTCGTCCAGGAGTTCGCGCTCCCGCTTCCGTCGCGGGCGATCTGCGTCATCCTCGGTGTCCCTTACGAGGATCGGGAGATCTTCCAGCGGCACGCCGACGCGGGCACGGACCTCACGTTGTCGCACGAGGAGCGGGTGGCCGCATTCGGGCACGCCGCCGGGTACTTCCGGGAGCTGGTGGAGCGCAAGCGCCGCGAGCCCGGCGACGACATGATCAGCCGGCTGCTCGCCGAAGACGAGTTCACGCCCGAAGACCTGCCCCGCCTGGTCGGGATCCTGGTCGGCGCCGGACACGAAACCACGGCCAACATGCTCGGGCTCGGGACCTTGGCGCTGCTGCTGAACGACACCGAACGCGAACGGCTGCGAGCACACCCGGAGCTGGCCCTGAGCACGGCGGAGGAAATGCTGCGGTACTGGAGCATCGTGTCCACCGACCCGCGCCGGATCGCGCTGGACGACGTCGAAATCGGCGGGCAGCTCGTCCGCCGCGGCGAGGGGGTGATCGTCTCCCTGATCGCCGGCAACCGGGACCAGCGGGTCTACGGCGACACCGCCGACCAGCTCGACATCGGCCGCAACGCGCGCGGGCACGTCGCCTTCGGCTTCGGCACCCACCAGTGCCTCGGCCAGAACCTCGCCCGGGTGGAAATGCAGGTGGCGTGGCCGCGGCTGTTCGAACGGATCCCGGACCTGCGGCTGGCCATCGGCCGGGACGAAGTGCCGTTCAAGCGCGACTCGATCGTCTACGGCGTGAAGGAGCTGCCGGTGGCCTGGGGAGCGCGGAAGTGACGAAGACCGTGCCGGGCGGCCGGGGTAGCCGGCTGGCCGGACTCGCCGCGCTGGTGTCCGGCGCCGGCAGCGCCGGGGAGTTCCTCGGCACCGGCGCGGCCACGGCCGCGTTGTTCGCCGCCCAGGGTGCTGTCACCGGAGTGCTGGACGTCTCACCTGAGCGCGCGGCCGCGACGTGTGACCTGATCAAGGGTCAGGGCGGCGTCGCGATCGCGGTGGTCGCCGACATCACCGGCCCCGGCGCGGTGAGCGAGGCCGTCGAGCAGTTCGCCGCCGAAGCGGGCGGGCTCGACGTGCTCGTCAACAACACCGGCGTCAGCGCCGGCGAATGGGACCAGGTGTTCGCCGTCAACGCCAAGGGCACCATGCTGGTCAGCGAGGCCGCGCATCCGTTCCTGGTCCGCAGCCGGGCCGCGTCGGTGATCAACGTTTCCACGATCGCGGCGCTCAGGGGGTTCGGCAGCGGGGCGTACGCGGCCAGCAAGGGCGCGGTTCTTTCGATGACCACCGACTACGCCTACCGCTGGGGGCCGGACGGGATCCGGGTCAACTGCCTCGTGCCGGGCCACCTGAACACACCCATCGGAAACCAGGGCGGGGCGGGGGCCAGGGAGGCCCGGCGCAAGGCGAACCTGCTCGGGACCGAAGGCGACGCCTGGGACCTCGCCTGGGCGGCGTTGTTCCTCGCCGGCCCGGAGTCCAGGTTCATCACCGGCGTGACACTGCCGGTCGACGCCGGCACGACGATGGCGACCGGGCTCGGCATGCTGGGCCGGCTCACGTCATGACTCCCCGGACGCGACACGCGGGCCCGCGCCACCGCCGGTGCGCGCGGTCGTGGTGACCGATCATGGTGCCCATGAACACGAACCGGATCGACGACGGGGACAGCTCGCCGGGAGCACGCAGGTCGCGCAGCCCCCGGGGGCAGGGTGAACGGCTGCGTACGGAGATCCTGGCCGCGGTGGCGCGCCTGCTCGACGAACAGGTACGCCACCCCGACCTCCCCCTGTCGCTGCGGGAGGTGGCGAAGGAAACCGGGATCGCCACCCAGAGCCTCTACCTGCATTTCACGAGCAAGGAATCGTTGGCCTGGGCGGCGGCGGCCGACGGCTACGACCGGCTCGTCGAAGCCATGCGCGAGGCCGCACGGACCACGCCGGGTGGCCCGGCCGGGCGGCTGCGGGCCCAAGCGCACGCGTTCTGGCAGTTCGCCGCGGACAACCGCGGCGTGTTCCGGCTGATGTTCGGCCACAACGTTTCCCGCCTGAGCCCTGACGACGGGCCGCAGCACCCCGGTGGCCGGCTCTGGCGCCAGTGGCTCGACGCGGTGCAGGCGTGCGAGGACGCCGGGGCGGCCTGGCCCGAGGGCGCCGAGCAGGTCGCCCTCCACCTGTGGTCCGCGTTGCTGGGCCGGTTCGCTCTGTGGTCGACGACCTTCGGCCCCGAGGACACCGCCGACCCCGCCGAGTTCACCGACTACCTCTTGGACCAGAGCCTGGCCGGCAGGAAGAGAAAGAAGAAGGGGCCACGATGACCGAGGACAACCCCGGCCGCACGACCGCGGTCCGCCGTGAGGACGGCGCGCAGGTCGTCCGCCGGATGTTCGGCCAGGAGTTCCTGGACCGCACGATGGGCGGCCTCTCCCGAGGCGAGGGCGCGCCGGCCGCGATGGCCGGGCTCGCGCTCGAACAGTGCTACGGCGACGTGTGGACCCGGCCAGGACTCAGCCTGCGCGAACGCAGCCTGATCACCCTCGGCATCCTCGTCGCCGCCGGCCATCCCGGCGAACTGGCCAACCACGTGCTCGGCGCCCGGGGCAACGGCCTGACCCGCGCGGAACTGGCGGAGCTGGCGCTGCACTCGGTGCCCTATGTCGGGTTCCCCGCGGCGGGCCAGGCGATGGGCGTGATCCTCGAGACGTGGGAACACGCCGATACCGAATCGGAAACGCCCTCGCCGGTCACGGTCCTGAGCGGCCTATACGGCACCGGGGAACCCTCCGCTCACGGGTGGCACGAGGATGTCGTTTACCACGGCATGGGTGCCGATGGCGTCGACCGCGACTTCCACGGCCGGGACGCGATACTGGGCCTGCTCGCGGACACCCGCGAAGTGATGGACCGGATGGCCGACCGGCTCGTCGCGGTGTACCCGGCGGGCGACGACCTCGCCGTTGCCCATGTGCGCGCACACCGGCGCGCGGCCCGCACGGGCGCGACCATCGACGGCGACTACACGATGATCGTGCAGGTCCACAACGGACTCATCGTCCGAGGGCAGGACATGCCCAGCGCGGACTACCGCGCCTTCTTCCGCGCCCAGCACGAAGCAGCCGGTCAGAATTGACCGCTCCCGGCAGCGTGGCTCGTCACGGCACCTGGATCGCCTTCGTCTCCAAGAACTCGGCGAGCCCGTAAGAGCCGAGTTCGCGGCCGTTGCCGGACTGCTTGTAGCCGCCGAACGGGGCGCGGATGGTGAACTGGGCTCCGTTGATGTCGACCTGCCCGGTGCGCAGCTGCCGGGCGATCGGGATCGCGTCGTCGACCTCGCCGCAGACCTCCGCCGAAATGAACATTCAGCCAGAATGTGAACCGGCTGAACTGGTGTGTCAAGGAGCCGGCCGGCCCCGGCCGGGAAAGAGGAGGAACGGTGCCCCGCGGGCGATTCGCATCAGGGCCGCCCCAGGCATCGCCGGCCGCCGGCCGGCGCACCCTCGATGCCGCGGACGGTCGCCGGGTGCAGATCCTGCAGGCCGCGACCGAGGTCATCTGCGAGCGGGTTCGACGACACGCGCGTCGCCCACATCGCCGATCGAGCGGGTGTCAGCGGCGGGACGATCATCTACCACTTCCAGACCCTCGACAGCCTGCTGGTCGAGGCGCTCGAACACGCCGAGGCCGCGTTCTACTCGGCGGCCGAGCAGATCGTGACCACCGGGGAAACACCCCAGGCCCGGCTACGCAGCCTGGTCGAGTGGGTGCTCTCCCCCGCCGATCACGGCAACCGGCAGCTGGCGGCGCTGTGGATCGACACGTGGTCGCAGGCCACCAGACACGCCGGGGTGGCCGCGAGCCGCGCCGCGCAGGACGAACGGTGGCGGTCCTTGATCGCCGGTGTCGCGGCCGGTCCCGGCACCGCTCCCCGCGAGCTCGAACGCTTCGCGGTCGGGTTCGGCGCCCTCCTGGACGGCTTGATGATCCAGGTTGCCCTCGAGGACGCCAGCGTCACGCCCGCGACGGCTTGCGAGGTGGCCATGTCCTGGGCCGAAGCCGTTCTGCATTGGTGAACCGGTTTGCGGCCCACGCGGTCAGCCGGACCGGTGGACCAGCTCGCCGTCGACGTAGGTGCGATCGACGCGGGTGTGGGCGAGCTCTTCCACCGGGCCCTCGAACGGGTCGCGATCGAGGACGACCAGATCGGCGCGCATCCCGGTGCGGATCGTGCCGGCGAGGTGCTCGACGTGGTTGATCCAGGCGCTGCCCGCGGTGTAGGCCGCCAGCGCCACGGGCAGCGGCAACGCCTGCCCCGCTGCCAGGGGTGGCGTGCCCGGAGGGGCCTCGTGCCCGGCGCGGTTGACCGCGACGTGAATGCCCGCCAGCGGATCCGCGCTGGTGACCGGCCAGTCGCTGCCCATCACGATCGTGGCGCCGTCGCGGTGCAGGTCGGCGAACGGGTACAGCCGGGCGGCCCGCTGCGCCCCCAGGAACGGGATCGTCAGCTCGTCCATCTGCGGCTCGTGGCAGGCCCACAGCGGCTGCAGGTTCGCCGCCACCCCCAGCCGGCGGAACCGCGGAACGTCCCCGGGCTGCACCAGTTCCAGGTGCGCCAGGTGGTGCCGTCCGCCGGTCCGGCCGTTGCGGGCCCGGGCGGCCTCGATCGCGTCCAGGGCGTCGCGCACGGCGCGGTCACCCAGGGCGTGGAAATGGACGTCGAAGCCGGCGGCGTCCAGCGCGACCGTCACCTGGGACAGCAAGTCCGGGTCCAGGAAGCTCAGGCCGTGGTTGTCCGTGGGATGCCCGCAGCGGTCCAGGTAGGGATCGAGGAGGGACGCGGTGAACGTCTCGATCACGCCGTCCTGCATCACCTTGACGCTGTGCACCCGGTACCGCTGACCCGATCCGCCCCCGTCCGCTGCTGCCGCCTCCACCTCCCGGCGAACCGCACGCAGTTCGGCGACCCGCCCGGCGACCTGCTCGAGCCTGGTCGAACGGTCCCACCACAGAGCTCCTGACACCCGCGCGGTCAGCCAGCCCTCACGCTGGGCACGCAGGTAGGACGCGTGCCAGGAGGGGCTGCCCGGGGCCCCGTCCGCCCGCACGATCGCGTCCTGCCAGCCGACGATCCCCAGCGAGTGCAGGTACCGCAGCGCCTCGCGCAGCCCCTCGTCGTACTCCTGCTGGGTGTCGGCGGGCAGCACGGGGACGACCAGGTCCATCGCCCCCTCGTGCAGCAGCCCGGTCGGCTCCCCGTCGGCGTCCCGCTCGATCCGCCCGTCCGCCGGGTCGGCGGTGCCGGCGTCGATCCCCGCCCGGCGCAGGGCCGCGGTGTTCAGCCAGGCCGAGTGGTGATCGCGGTTCGGCAGGTACACCGGCCGCTCGGCCACCACGGCGTCCAGGGCCTGCCGGGCCGGCCGGCCGCCGGGGAACGCCTCCAGTGCCCAGCCGCCGCCGAGAATCCATTCCCGGCCGGGGTGGAGCCGGGCGTAGGCGGCGATCCGTTCCAGGTACGCCGATGCGGTCCGGTCCGCGGTCAGGTCGCAGCGCCCCCGTTCCAGGCCGCCGACGACCGGGTGGACGTGGGAGTCGGTGAACCCCGGAAGCAGCAGCCTCCCGGCCAGGTCCACCACGTCGTCGGCCCGGCCCAGGTAGGGGGCGACCGCCTCCTCGCCGCCCACGGCCACGATCCGCCCGCCCTCCACCGCGACGGCGTCCGCCCAGGTCCGGGCCGCGTCCGCGGTGAACACGCGCCCCCCGCGGAAGACCGTGACCGGGGTGTGCGCGGCCTGGCTCGGCCTCTGGGTCGCCATTTGCGGTCCTTTCCGCAGGGGAGCCGGCCGAGCGGGGACCGGACCTGCTGATCGGGGTGAGCCCCGCACGTCATCGCCGATGTCAACAGTGTAGACAATAGTGTGGAGTCATGGTCCGGTGATCGAGCAGCGGGAGGCGAAGATGTCCGGAGAGACGCGCAGCGTCCCTGCGTCCAAGACGTCGCGCAGGCGCCGGAACCGGAGCGATCCGCTGAGTTCGGAGCTGATCGTGGAACGCGCACTGGACCTCACCCGGAGGGAGGGTGCACAGGCCCTGACCATGCGCCGCCTCGGCGAGGAACTCGGCGTCGATCCCACGGCCGTCTACCGGCACTTCCGGGACAAGGACGAGCTCGTTCTGGCGTGCATGGACCGGGTCGTCGCCATGGCGTACGACGCGCTCGATCCGCACCTGGACGTCCAGGACTGGCGAGGGGTCCTGCGCGCGGTGGCGAACCAGAGCTGGAAGGCGTGCGAGGCGCACCCGGCGATCTACTCGCTGGCCTACCACCGGACCACCGGCGGCCCCGGCGAGCGGAAGATGGTGGAGCTGCTGCTGTCCACCCTCGCCCGGGCCGGGCTGTCACCCCGGCAGGCGGTGCTGCACTACCGGACCTTCGCGGACTCGATGCTCGCCATGTGCGGCATGAAGGCCGGTGCGCAGAGCCTGGAGACCACCCTGCAGGAGAAGGACGCCGGCGCCTGGGCCAGGATCTACGCGATCCTGCCCCAGGAGGAGTACCCCGCGGCCCGGGCCCACGCACCGCATCTGGCCGAGGTCACCGAACGGGACATCTACCTGGCCGTGACGGACGCGGTGATCAGCCTGATCGACGCCACCCTGCGGGGCTGATGGCGGGCAGTGGCGCTCCGTGCGCCGGTGGTCAGTGCCTGGCCGGCAGAACGAAGTCCCTGCGCAGTTCGTGGCCGGTGGTGGCCAGCACCCGCGTGACCGCGGGCATCCGGTGCGGGGCGGTGAGGATGACGGTGACGACGTCCTCGGGCAGGCCGGCGATCGCGTACCGTCCCAGGGCATCGGTGTGGGTGTGCAGGAGCTGACGGCCTCGGGTGTCGGTGATGGTGACGGCGGCGCCCTCGACGGGATGTCCCTCGCTGTCGGTGGCCGAACCGTGCAACATGGGGAATCCGTCACCGAAGGCGCCACCGTGGGTGGTCGGACGGACGACGTGGACGGTCGGTGCCTCGAGTACGGGATCCTCGATGAGTTCCTCGGTGCCCGGTTCGCCGGAGCCGTCGTCTCGCCGGTGCAGCGCTCCGGCTGCGACCAGTGCCATGCCGAGCAGGATCCACCCGCCGATGACCAGGGTGGGACGGAGGAGTTCCTTACCGTCGAAGTAGAGAATGCCTCGCAGCGCATCGACGAGATTACCGAGGGGCAGCACGGGGTGCAGCCAGCGGAAGAAGCCCGGCACCATCTGCCAGGGTATGGCTCCTCCGCTGGAGGGGATGGAAAGCAGCACGAAGAGCGTCATGGCGACACCGGGAATGTACTGCCGTACGAACGGAATCAGGCCGTAGACCGTCCAGGCGACCGCCTGCGTGACGAGGAAGCCGTAGAGGATCGCCAGCGGTTTGCCGGGCACGGCGTCCATCGCGTGGGCGACGAGGTAGCCGACGACACTGACGAAGACCCCGACGACCGCGAGGGTGAGCAGCTTGGCCCGGTGGCTGAGCGAGGTGGCGCGCATCAGCATCATGACGGTGATGTAGGGGACGAGGTTCCACGTCATGGCCAGGTAGAACAGGCCGGTTCCGGTCACATCGCCGGGTGCGGTGGGGACGAGCTCCACTGTGGACAGGTCGGTGTGCCGAGCCCGCGCCATCGGCGTGAAGACGGCGTTCACCGTCTCGCTTATGTAGACACCGTCGGCCTTCGCGGTATACAGGGTCCCCGAGCCGCCGCCGGCGGCGACCGCGTAGGCCGCGTCGGCGTGCCGGTCCAGAACCGTCCGGCGGGCCTGGCCCGCGTCCGGGGCCGGGATGATGTCGAACGCGCCGGGTGCCCGTGCGTCGAGTCCGGCGCCGATCTCGGCCGCCGCGGCGGGTGGGGACACCGCGACCTTGACGTGGTGCGGCTCGGGGGCGTGGAACGGCAAGAGGTAGCAGAAGAGGAAGCCGAAGAAGAACAAGGCCGGAAACCACAGGTTCTCGGCCAGGACGGTGATTCTGGCCGGTGCCGCGGACTCGGCGACCGTTGATCCGTCTGACATGGTGCAGGCAGCTCTTTCACGATGATGGTCGCGAGGCGGTCACGCCTCGACCACTTGGATGGCGGCGGCCGGGCAGACCGCCGCGGCCTCGCGGACGCGTACGTGGAACTCCGGTGCCGGCGAAGGTTCCAGCACCTCGGCGACGCCGTCGTCCTCCCGCTGATCGAACACCTCGGGGGCGATCAGGACACACTGGCCCGCACCGCAGCACTTCGCCTCGTCGACAGCGATCTTCATGGGCACGCTCTCCTTCTCGGTCACGGCGGAACAGCCTCCACCCCATTAAGTCACTTGACTTGATCGCGCGCAAGTGAGTAACTGTCTTTGTCTGCAACAAGTTGGAAGGTGGAGAAACCATGGAGCACGAGGACACGACTGCGCAGCAGGGCTCTGGCTGCCCGGTGACGTCGGCGTATCCCTTCCCGTTCGAGCATCCGCTGCGTCCCCCGGCCGAGTGGGCGCAACTGCGGACTCCCGGCTGCCCGATCCCGGAGGTGTCCTTGCGCACCAGCGGCCACACTGTCCGGGTGCTCACCCGGTACGAGGACGTCCGCACCGCCCTCTCGGACGTCGACCGCTTCTCCCGCGACCTGAGCGTCCCGGGAGCGGCGCGGCTCACCGCCGACGAGACCGGAGGGCCGTTCGCCACTGCCAGCCGGGTGGGACCGTCCAGCAGCGGAGAAGCGCACCAGAGGTGGCGCAGGCTGGTGGGACGCTATTTCACGGCCAAACGGATGACAGCGCTTCAGGACCGCATCCGCGAAATCGCGCACGGCCTCGTCGACGACATGGAGCGCGGCTCACGCTCGGCCGATCTGGTGACGGCGTTTGCCTTCCCCCTGCCCGTGCAGGTCATCGGGCTGCTGCTCGGTGTGCCGGCGGAGGACTGGGACCGGCTCGGGTACTGGTCACAGCTCATGTTCAGCCTTGATCGCTACAGCACGGAGGAGATCCGCGCCGGGCTGGCGGACTTCGACGCCTACCTGGTCAAGCAGGTCGCCTGGCGCCGCGAGGAGCCGGGTGACGACCTGTTGAGCATGCTGACCGCGACCTGCGGCACCGAGGACGGCCTGACCGAGGAGGAACTCCTCACGACCGGGCGGACGTTGCTGGCGGCGGGCCACGAGACGACCTCCTCCATGATCGGCAAGATGACCGCGGTCCTGCTGGAGGACCGCTCACGGTGGGAGCGCCTGAAGGACGACCGCAGTCTGCTGCCCACCGTGATCGAAGAGCTGCTCCGGTATGACGTCAACCGCGGCTTCGGCTTGCCGCGTTACCTCACCGAAGACGTCGAACTCGGCGGGCAGACCCTTTCCGCGGGCACCACGGTCGTCACCTCCCTGCCCGCGGCCAACCGGGACGAGACCGCCTTCACCGACGCCGATCAGCTCGATTTCTCCCGATCGCCCAACAGGCACCTCTCCTTCGGCGCCGGTCCGCACGCGTGCCTGGGGCAGAGCCTGGCCCGTACCGAACTCCAGGTGGCCTTCGCGACACTGCTCGACCGTCTGCCCGGCCTGCGGCTGGCGGTACCCGCCGGGGAGCTGCGCCACCGCGAGGGGCTGGTCAGCGGAAGTTTTGACGAGATCCCCGTGACCTGGTAGACGACGCCTCATGAGCGAAGCGACACGGGCGGCGGCGGAGCGCCCACAGCACTCCGGTACCAGGGAGCTGCTCCTGCGGCAGGCGGAACGCCTGTATGCCGAGAACGGCATCGCCGCCGTGTCGAATCGCAAGGTCGCGGAGCTGACGGGCACCGCCAACAACTACGCCGTCGGTTACCACTTCGGCGACAAGACGGGCCTGATCCGCGCTCTGGTCCGCGACCACTACGACGAGATCGACCGGATCCGCAAGAACCTGCTGCGCGAGACGCCCCACCCGCGCAGCGTCCGGGACCTGGTGTGGCTGACCGTCTTCCCCACGGCTCTGCATCTCGCCGAACTTCCGGCCCCCACCTGGTACGCGCGCTTCAACCTGCACGCCATCACCGACCCCGTCTGGCGTGGCGTGCTGGCGGAGGAGGCGCGCGCCACCCCGAGCACCACCGAGACCTGGGAAGCGCTGCTCGATTCCATCCCCGGTGTGGAACGCCGGATCCTGGAATTCCGCGCAGAACTCGTCAGCACACTCAGCGCGCGCGCCTGCGCCGGGTACGAGGAGCAGCTCCACACCGGCACCCAGCCACCGGGATCCTCATGGCGATCCGTCGGCGAATTCGTCGTCGACGCCGTCACCGGCATGCTCACCGCCCCCCACACCTACCCCGGCTGACCTACCGGCCCAGCGTGCTCAGGGTGTCGTCGAGGAGTTCGAGCAGAAGACGGATCTCCTCTTCCGTGACGGTCAGCGGAGGAGCGACGAGGACCGCGTCGTTGACGCCGCCGGTGGCCGGATAGATGAGTAACCCCTGGTTGCGGGCTGCGAGCACGACTGCGCGAGTGAGGGAACCGATGGGGTCGCCAGGCTTTCGGGTCACGCGGTCGCTCACGAGTTCCAGGCCTTGAAGAAGGCCGCGGCCGCGGACCTCACCGATGATCTCGTGGTGTCCGGCCAGTTGTTCCAGTCCTGCTCGCAGTTGCGCGCCGCGCTCGGCAGCGTTGGCCACCAGTCCCCGGGACTCGATGGCGTCGAGCACGGCAAGGGCGACCGCGCTGCCGAGAGGGTTCCCGCCGTAGGTGTGCCCGTTGGTGACCGACGCGGTCCCGGCGGAGATGGCGGCGACGACAGGCTCGGTGACCAGGACGGCTGACACGGGGGCGTAGCCGGCCCCCAATCCCTTGCCCAAGACGACCACGTCGGGGCGGACGTCCCAGTGGCGGGAAGCGAGCACAGCGCCGGTCCGGCCCAGTCCGGTCATGATCTCGTCGGCGATCAGCGGCAGGCCGCGTTCCCGGCACAAGCCGGCGAGGGCGGGAAGGTAGCCGTCCGGAGGGCAGATCGCGCCGCCCGCCGCTCCGCCGATGGGCTCGACGACCACTCCAGCCGAGGTCGGGCCGTGAGCGTCCAGCACGTCAGCCGCTCGCTGGACCAGCCAGGCGGTGAACGCCGTGTCGTCGCGGCCTTGCGCGAATCGGTAGGCATACGGCGCCGTGAGCTCGTTGAATCCGTGCAGCAGGGATTCTGCTACCCAGCGCCGCTGTGGATGCCCGGACAACGAAAGACCGCCCAGAGTGGCGCCGTGGTAGCTGACCGCATGCGAGACGAACCGCGACCGCGTCGGTTCACCTCGCTCCCGCCAGTACTGCAGAGTCAGCCGCAGCGCTGTCTCGACTGCCTCGGACCCGCTGTTGCAGAGGAACACGTACGGGTAGCCGGTCATGGCGCCCAACCGCTCCGCCAGCTCCTCCGACTGCTCGCTGTGGAAGGCCCCGCGATGCGCGAAGGTGATCCGTTCGGCCTGCTCCCGCATGGCACGCAAGACCTGCGGATCGGCGTGCCCCAGGTTCGCGGTCACCGCGCCGGAGCAGCCGTCGAGGTAGCGGCGCCCATCGGCGTCGTAGACGAACACCCCGCGGCCGTGATCGACCACGGGCAACTCCTCATCGAAGACGGCCTTGATCAGGCGCGTGCCGCGCGGCTGCATCGCCGCGACGGGCAGGCACGTCGTGTGGTCCATGAAGGCGCTCCGGGAGTACACACACGCTCGCCGGGCAGGCACCGAGCGCATGTTCAGGTAAAAGGCCAGGTAAGCGGCCCGCTCTTGTACTTTGTACAGTACTACCTGCACTTCGTACAAGAGCAATGGGTAAGAGCAACCCGCTGCTTGCACGCTCGGTACCGGCCGGCCACACCGTGGCAGGCGCCCGCCGCGACCTCAGCCGGCTTTGGACCGCAGTCCTCTGATCAGCACGTCCAGCGCAGCCTCGAAGCTGCGGTCCATGGGCTTGTCGCGTCCGGTGTCCCACCTGGCCAGGAAGGCGTTGTTCGCCATCGCCGTCATGTTCCGCGTGAGCACCGGGAAGGTGTTCGGGTCGACCTCGCGCAGCTCCGCCGCGAATGCCGTCTGCCAGCCGGCCTCGGCGTCGACGGGCGGCGCGGACAGTTCGAGGGTCACCCAGCCGAGGAGGAACCCGATCACGGCGTTGAAGCTGTCGACCAGTTCGTCGTTCTCGAACCCAGCTCGCTCCAGCACACTCAGCATCCGCTCGACGAACGGGATCGCTGTGGTCGACACCACCAGCTGCGAACCCATGATCGGAGCCAGGTTCGGATGCCGGTGCATGGCCGCCCGGCACAGCCGGGCCACCTGCCCCAGCCAGACGTCCCAGTCCACGCCTCGCTCGGCGGGCAGGACGAGCCCGTCGAGGACTCGCGCCGACGCCGCCACCACCAGCTGCGGCTTGGAACCGATGTGCCAGTACAGCGCCGTCGGGTAGACCCCCATCTCCTTGGCCAGCGCTCGCATGGTCAGGGCGTCCAGTCCGTGCTCGTCGATGTACCGCACCGCAGCGTCCACCACGTCCGCCCGGGACAGGGGCGAGCGCACCCCCTGCCGCGCGCGGTTTCCCGGACCACTGCTCTTCATCCGGATCCCTCCCCGCATCGCCCCAGGACGACTACGTTATCCGCCCGGAGTCCGCGGCCCGCCCCCGACGCCCACTACCTGTCGCCGTGTTGCCGTCGATGTCGCGGACAACCTGTTCCTGTCGTCGGAGGATGCTGTTGGCGAATGCGAGCGGCCAACTCATCCACCGGAGCGGCCAACTCGTCGACCGGACTGGCCAACTCGCCCACCTCAGCAGCGAGTTGGCCGTTCCGGCGAGTGGGTTGGCTGTTCCGGCACGTGTATTGGCCGCTGCGGGCAGCGAGTTGGCCCGTTCGACGACCAGCAGGCCACCGGAATTCGCCAACAGCATCCTCCGAGGCCCCGAATGAGGCGGAACTCCTCGGCCATGGCGAAGCTCGCGTTCGTGGCGACGGTGAGGCGGACCAACGTGCCGACCGGGGTGTCGGCGCGGAACTCGCCCTGTTCGCGGCGCAAGTGCCTCGATGGGAGCAGCGGACCGCTCCCCTGCCGCTCGCCGCCTCGCCGTGCCCCCGCGAAGAACGCCGCGGACCTGGCCGGAGCGCCGGCAGGTTCGAGGGGACGGGTCAGGAACTACCGCGTGACATGGGCCGGCCGACGCGGGTCCGCCAGGCGCGCAGTTCGCGCGGCAGGCCGGCCCCCAGTGCGCCGGTCACCACTCCGGCCCGCAGGTACGCCCCGACGAAGCGCCGCTCGGCGAGCGATCCCTCGACGACGACGAACTCGTCGTCCGGGCCGGGCGATCCGAAGGACTGGATCTTCAGGTCGTACTGGTCCGACCAGAAGTAGGGCACAGCGGGGACGTACCGGAAAGCGGGGTCCAAAATGGACTTCGCGACCGCGCGGCCCTGTTCCGTCGCGTTGAGACGGTGCTCGACGCGCAGATAAGCCTCCCCGTCCGGCGTACACCAGGCCGCGACGTCGCCGGCCGCGTAGACGCCCTCGGCCGCCCGGCCACCGGCCGCGCACAGGACGCCGCCCGCGCCCTCCTCGGGCTTGGCGCCGCCCAGCGGTACCGCGGCACCGCGGAGCCAGTCCACGGCCGGCGCACCGCCGATCGCGACCAGCACGACGTCGGCGGGCACCAGCGCGCCGTCCTCGAGCTCGACCGCGTCGACCCGGCCGCCGGCCGTGCGCAGCTGCCGGACGCCCACGCCGCAGCGTACGTCGACGCCGTGCTCACGGTGCAGGCCGGCGACGAACTCGCCGATCGCGGCGCCCACGACCCGGGTCATCGGCAGGGGCAGCGGATCCACCAGGGTGACCGCGATCCCCCGCTGGGTGGCGACGGCGGCCACCTCGGCACCGAGGACGCCCGCACCGATCACCACGAGGCGGACGCCGGGTGTCAGCTGGTCCCGCAGCGCCATCGCGTCGTCAAGACCACGCAGCACGTGCACGTTGGGAGCAGCCGGGGCTCCCGGCAGCTTTCGCGCCCGTACTCCGGTGGCGACGACCAGTGCGTCGAAGGGGAGCCGGGTGTCGTCGGCGAGCACCAGCTCCCGGGCGTCGGTGTCCACGCCCGAAGCGGGAACACCCAGCCGCAGGTCGAGCCCGAGCTTGCCGAGATCTGCGTCGCTGCGGAGCGCGGTGCGCTCGGCGGGCCACTCCCCGAGGAGAACCTGCTTGGACAGCGGCGGCCGGTCGTAAGGCTTGTACTCCTCATCGCCCACCATGACCAGTTGACCGCCGTACCCGGCCGTACGTGCCGACTCCGCGACCGCCAGCCCGGCGGCCGCGGCGCCCACGATCACGATCCGCGTGACCACCACCGCCTCAGCCCTCTTCGACGGTGATGGCGGCGGCCGGGCAGATCAGAGCGGCTTCTCGCACACCCTCGAGCAGCTCGAGCGGGGGGTTCGCGTTCAGCAGCACGACAACGCCGTCCTCATCACGCTGGTCGAACACGTCCGGCGAGGCCAGCACACACTGGCCTCCCGCACAGCACTTCTCTTCGTCGACAACGACCTTCATTGCGCAACCCGTTTCGTGAATTACTGACCTGACACTTGTCACCTTATGACCATCAGGTTAGCGATGCAAGCACGGGTCCGGTCAGCTCTTGCTTCTTGGCGCGAGCGTTCGACGTCGCGGCCGGTGGTACCGGGTCGCGGCGACCCGGTACCACTCGCGCCTACGCCGCCGTCCCGTAGACCGACAGTTCGGTGCTGCTGATGTAGAAGCAGCCGAGCACCGGCTCACCGGGGATGCAGGGCGGTCCGGCGTCCTGGCCCTGCGTGGTCAGCATCGTGTACCGGACGTACCCGACGCCCTTGCCGGTGCCCGCGGCCAGGGTCACCGGGGTGGGCGTGACCGTGCCGTAGGGGAAAGCGCTCTCCACCGCGGTGGTCCACGTCGTGCCGTCCGCGGAGGTTTCCACCCGGTAGTGGCCGGTCCCGACCTCGTAGACGGGGACGCAGACCGGCATCGGGTTGATCACCAGCTGGGTGATGTCGACCTTGGCCGGCAGCTTGACCACGACGTTCCGCCCGCCGGGCTGGATGAAGCTGACCCAGCCCTTCGACTGCGACTGGTCGATCATGTTGCCCGGGCCGCAGACCGGGCTCAAGTCCGGCCCGGTGAAGCTCGCGACCGAGCCGCCTCCGGCGGCCGCGGCCCAGTCCCGGCGGACCGTCCAGTCCTGGGTCAGCGGGTGCGACGGGACGGACAGCGTCTTCTCCCCCGGGTCGTAGCCCGCGCCACGGGCGAGGACCTTCGCGTACGTTCCGGGCAGGATGCCGGGGATCGTGTAGGTGCCGTCCGCGGCCGTGGTGGCCGCCAGGCCGCCGGCGAAGCCGGAGGCGTGCCCGCCGAAGGCGACCGTGACCCCGGCGACCGGTGCGCCGCTGTCCTGGTCGGTCACCGTGCCGGTGAGCGTGCCGCGTGGCGTGTCCGCCGACGGCGGCATCGAGAAGTCCTCGACCGGCTGGATGTCGTCACCGTCGCTCGCCGCGGCGAAGTAGCCCATGCCGCGGTGGGCGAAGACCTGCCAGATCTTCTGCTGCAGCTTTCCGTCGTCGACGACCAGGTCGGCCTGCAGGATCGAGTTGCGCTCGTCCAAAAAGGACGGGTTCGCCGGGGACAGCTCCATGGCGCGGGTGATCAGCGACTCGGCCTTCGCGCTGCCGATGGCCTTCCGCAGGTCCCACAGGGTCTGCGCCCAGATCTCGCCGTCGTCGTGCGCCTCGGCGAAGCCCGAGAGCCGCCCGTAGTCGCCGTAGGTGTAGCCGCCGGAATGGGTCGTCGGGGTGCCGGGGCAGACCGCGGCGGGAGCGCCGACGGTGCAGTCGAGCGGCTGCGAGCGGATCGTGCCGCCGGCGGTCCAGTACTTGCCGACCCGGATGTCCCCGTCGGCGGCCCTGTCCTTCTCCAGGCCCTGGTCGACGAGGAAGTCCTCGGCGTACCAGTCGCTCCACCCCTCGCCCATGGCGCCGGCCTGGGCGCCGCTGAGGGTGGAGAAGCCGTTCGCGTCGACCACGAGCCGGTTCGAGAGGCCGTGGGTGTATTCGTGGTAGACCACGTCCGCCGCGTCGCCGGAGTTGCCCGCCACCGAGCGCGTGCCCGGATTGATGAGGTACATCTGCATGCGCGGCGGCGTACCGTCCGGCGGCGTGCTCATGTTCGCGTTGTTGGTGTGTCTGCCGTCGGGCAGGCCGTTCGCCGTGTCGGCGCCGTCGTCGGCTTCGCCCTGCACCGCGTCCCCGTCGACCGCTTCGAAGTTGCCCGCGCTGCGGGTGAAGCCGATCGGACCGGCCAGCAGGTGGTCGTGGAACGTGCCCAGGAAAGCGAACAGCTGCACCGCGTTCTGGGCCCGGTTGGCCTGCCACGAGTTCGGCGTCTTCGGATCCCAGGAACACTGCAGGGCGGCCGAACAGCGCTCGCCGACGGTCTTGGTGAAGTCGGTGAACGGGTACTCGAAGCTGCCTTTCGCGGCCGGGCGCACCTCCTCGGACGGACTTGCTGCGTTGTTGTCGTCCACATCGGAATAGACGTGCGCGTAATAGCCGGCCAGGCGGGGCGAGTTGTCCGGCAGCCACTTGCGAAGATTGACCCGCTGCTGCTTGCCGCCGGTGGCGGCGCCCGGGTAGTCGGGCCACGCCTGGGCGGTGTCGTTGTCCACCGTGTTGTGCCGGTAGAGGACCCGGCCGCCGGCCGCGTCGACGACGTGCACGAAGCCGTCACGCAGCAGCAGCGTCTGCCAGGCGAGCCGCGGGCCGTCCGCGGTCTGGAACCAGACCAGCTTGGCGTTGCCGCCGTCGCTGAACGTCGTGGTCTGCTGGGGTCCGGCGGCGTTCTTGGTCACGGTCGCCGAGGTGCCCTCGACGTCCTGGACCGCGGCCGCGCGGGCGGCGGTAGCCGAGAGGCCGGCGCCGCCCACGGCCGCGGGGAGGTGCTTGACCGGCGCGCCGTCCACCTGGATCAGCCGCCCGTCCTTGGCGACGTGAGCCTTGAGACCGTTGCCGAAAACGGGGACGCCGCCGACAGACTGCACGAAGCTGAGGTGATGGGTGCCTTCGACATCGGTGTAGTCCTGCCGCAAGGCAAGTCCGGCGACGGTTTTCGCGTCCAGACCGAAGACATCGGTGTGCGCACGCAGATAGCCGAGCGCGATGTCGGCCGGCTTCTGCGCACTGGCCGCGGTGAGGAAGCCATCGGTCCGCGCAACCCGCCGCGGCGTCCCGGTGGCGTTGTCGATGTCCACGATGCCTTGCAGGCCGAGCTGGTCACGCAGCTGTCGCACGGCAACCGGCGACGACCCCGCGTCGGCAGACCGCCGGGAAGCGGCGGAAAGGCCGCCCGCGCCACGCAAGGAATCACGGCTGTCGTAGTCGGCCCGCCACTGCTTCGGCCACGCGGCGACGCCGGCCTGGTCCGGAGCGGCTTGCGCGACGGTGGGGAGCAGTCCGGCCAGCAACACGATCCCGGCGGCAGCCCCGGCCCGCCTTGTCATCGATCTCAACTGGATCCCCTTCCGATCGGGCTCGGTAGGGGGCCGATTCTCCGCCGATGATCAAAACCCCGGCTAGAACGCAGATTCACAACCTGCCCACCCGAAACTGACCGCAGCTGACAATCATTCGGCTGTCCGGACGCGGTTGCTGAGCCGTCCCAACGAGGGCTGCGCTCCACGGCGCCGCCACGAGCACCAGGGAGTCGGCCGATGCCGCACGCACAGGCCGGAGTCCACCGCATGCGCAACTACTGGGACGGGTACTTCGCGGGCCGCGCCGCCACGTTCGGGCTCGCACCGGCACGTCGTCTTCTACAACTTCGCCGATGGCGAGGTGGCCCGCCACATCCCGTGGGTGTGGGCTAGT
>Ga0207678_10000952_pt1 | contig 26432 bp, 16 predicted proteins | sample KBSC63metaG_FD_184319 | JGI IMG/M metagenome (GOLD analysis project Ga0207678, IMG submission 184319) | Corn rhizosphere microbial communities from Kellogg Biological Station, Michigan, USA - KBS C6-3 metaG (SPAdes) (version 2) | ecosystem: Host-associated > Plants > Roots > Rhizosphere > Soil ... | reverse complement strand
CAACCTCTCAGACCTGAAAGGATGTTGCATGCTCAAAATTGCTGCCAGGCAATTCTTTTTATGTCCAGCGACGTGTTTGAATAGCTACATCGGATTGCACCTTAAAGCTTCGACCACGAAAAAGGAACCAGTATGCGTCACAAAGCTATTTCTCTTGTTGCCTTGTCAATCACACTCGCCCTGGCATCTTTCTCCGCTCGTGCGCAGGGGCCGGACCTGGATTTTCTGAATCACAACCAGCCCATACTGGACGCGCATAACTGCTATCCGTACGAGGGGCAGTGGAGCGACCGCATTCAGCGCGCGCTCAACTCTGGATTTCCGGTGTCAATTGAGCAGGACCTCGCGTGGTATGTCGATCCGGCCACCGGCAAGGGGCGCGTCGTTGTCTCGCATACGCCGCATCCGACTGGAAAAGAGCCGACGCTGGAGGATTATTTTTTCAAGCAGGTGAGTCCCGTTGTGGAAAAGGCCATTGCTGAAAATAAGCGCAATCAATGGCCATTGATCGTGCTGCACTTCGATTTTAAGGACAATCAGGCTCCACTGCTGCGGGCGGTCTGGCAAGTGCTCGGCAAACATGAAGATTGGCTTTCGACGGCAGTAAAGACGGGCGATCCGAACACGCTCTCGCCCATTGACCGCAAGCCGATTCTGGTGGTCACGGAAGAGGCCAATGAACAGCAGAAGGTCTTCTATGACGATCTGCCTGTCGGCGCACGCCTGCGCCTCTTTGGCTCGGCGCACACGCGTCCTATGCCTGCGAATATGACGAAGCAGCAGTTAGCTCACTGGCAGGTGACTGCCACTCCGGAAGAACTTGTGGCCGGGAAGCCGACGAACTACAGGCGATGGTGGAACGGCACCTGGTATGAGGTGGAAGAGGGTGGAGAACCGCGAGCAGGCGACTGGACCAAGGCAGATGACGACCGGTTGCGCGCGCTGGTCGATCACGCACACAAGATGGGTTACTGGGTACGTTTTTATGCTCTGGACGGGTTTGCTCCGGCGGATGACCAGGGCTGGGGAATGAGCTATAACTTCGGTTCGCGCGAGGCGGTGATCCCGCGATGGAAAGCGGCAATTGCAGCCGGCGTAAACTTTATCGCCACGAACCAGTACGAGGCGCTCGCCACTTATCTGAAGCAGGATGCGAAGGAACTTCGCCCGGACAGTGGTGCTCAGTCTGCTAAGGTATCTGCCAAATGAGCTACGTTTCCACTAAGCTCCGTGTCTATCTCTGTCTGCTGTTGTTTTCAGTCGGCGCTCTGGCGCAACCGGCGCTTGCCAATTCCGTCGATTGGCTGAATCTCTATATCGGCACCGCGACTGGCACTCTCGGCTACGGCCGAACCATGCCTGTGGTTACGCCACCGTTCGGCATGACAGGTTGGACGGCGCAGACCCGGCAGAACAAGCGGCCGGGTCTCTCGTATAAATACGAGGACACCGCCATCTCGGGATTCATCGGCACCCACCAGGCAGCGCTCTGGATGGGCGACTATGGCTACGTGACGCTGATGCCGGAGGTGGACTCGCTTAAAACTACTCCGGCGGAACGTAAGTTGCCCTTCAGCCACACGAATGAAACTGTTCGTCCCGATTTCTATTCGGTTTCGATGGATGCAGGCCAGTCTCGCACCATCAAGACTGAGATCACTGCGACCACTCGCTGCGCTTACCTTCGCTTTACGTTTCCGGCGAATGACTCCTCCATCGTTCTCGTCGAGGCCTCCCGGCCCGGCGTGGCAGGCTACGCACATGTGGATGCGGCTGCCCATGAGATTACGGGTTACAACCCCGACAGGATGGATTCCGATCTCGGTCCAATGAAGCTTCCTAACTTCAAGGGTTACTTCGTTGTCCAGTTTCGTCAGGCGTTCGCAGGCTCGGGCGTTTACCCCAGCGGTTCGCAATCCGATGTTGCCACCGGCGCCTTCGCTAAATTCCATACCACTGCGGGCGAGATTATCGAAGCGCGGGTTGGCACGTCCTTCATCAGTCTCGATCAGGCGCGCAAAAATCTTCAGGCGGAGATTCCCACGTGGGATTTCAACGTCCTTCAACAATCCCTTCGCAAACAATGGAACGCCAGGCTTGGCACCATCTCTATCGAAGGGGCGACCGAAGACCAGCGCCGCATCTTTTATACCGCGCTGTATCACTCGTTGCTGTATCCGCGCACATTTTCTGAGCAGGGCCGGCATTACAGCGCATTCGATGACACCGTTCATGCCGGAGAGGCCTACACGGATTATTCCATCTGGGACATCTTTCGCGCCGAGTTCAGCTTACTGACGCTGACTGCGCCCGACCGCATCGGCGGCATGGTCCAGGCGCTGCTACAGGACTATCAGGAAGGCGGGTGGATGCCGAAGTGGCCGAACCCGTCCTATACCAACATCATGATTGGAACGCACGCGGATTCACTGGTCGCGGAGGCGGTGAACAAAGGCTTCAAAGGATTTTCGTCTCAGCTTGCCTGGGACGCCGTCTATAAAGACGCCATGACGCCTCCGGATGGCGATACGACGCGCTGGTGGCGCGATCGCGAGCCGCATACTCCCTATGAGGCGCGAGCGGGCCTGACCTACCTGAAGAAGCTCGGCTACATCCCTGCGGACAAGACTTCGGAGGCGGCATCGAGCACGCTGGAAGATTCCTACGACGACTGGTGCGTCGCCCAGGTGGCGAAATCGCTGGGGCGCACCGCCGATTATCAGTTTTTTCTGAAGCGCTCGCAAAATTACAAGAACATCTTCAATCCAAAGACTGGCTTTATGCAGGCGCGCAACTTCGATGGATCATGGGCGAGCCCAACCGCGGGATGGACCGAAGGCGGAGCGTGGGTTTACACCTGGGATGTTTTGCACGATGTTCCCGGCCTGATCCAGTTGATGGGGGGCAGCAAGAATTTCAATGATCGCCTCGATGCCTATTTCGAGGGAGGTCACAACCAGCACACCAATGAGCCAAGCCACCACGTCGGATATCTCTATGACTTTGGTGGCCAGCCCTGGAAGACGCAGCAGAAGGTGCGCGAGATCGCAAGCAAGGAGTATGCCAACAATCCTGGCGGTCTGGACGGCGACGACGATTGCGGGCAGATGTCGGCGTGGTACATCTTTACCGCGCTCGGCTTCTATCCAGTCAATCCGGCATCGGGCGATTACATGATTGGCAGCCCCCTGTTTCCTCGTGCCACTCTGCGGCTGAGCAATGGGCGGCAGTTTACCGTTGTTGCTGAGAACAATTCGCCAGCCAACGTATATATTCAGTCGGCCACGCTTAACGGAAAGCTGCTGACTGCTCCGGTCATTCATTACCGTGATCTCCTCAAAGGAGGAACGCTGCGGTTCGTCATGGGGCCGAAACCCTCGCAATGGGCTTCATCGTGGGCGCCTTCGCCATTGCCATGACGTTGAATGAGCGTCGGCGTATGATTTTGCTGTTGGTTAAATAAGGAGAATTGTTGATGCGGATTGGAATGTTGACCGGTGGTGGGGATTGTCCTGGGTTAAATGCCGTGATTCGTGCGGCAGTACGCAAAGGGATTCTTCACCACGGTGATGAATTTATCGGGTTCATGGAGGGGTGGCGCGGGGTCATCGAGAATGTGACGATGCCGCTGACCCTGGAGACGACCTCCGGGATTCTGCAAAAGGGCGGGACCATTCTGCGGTCGTCGCGTACGAACGTGAAAAAAGTCGAAGGCGGATTTGAAAAATGCCTGGAGACGATCAAGAAAAACAATCTGGACGCCCTGATCGCGCTGGGTGGAGATGATACGCAGTCAATCACGCTTGCGCTCGGCGAGCGTGGAGTGAAGTGCGTCGGCGTGCCGAAGACGATTGACAATGATCTGAGCGGGACGGACGCCTGCTTCGGGTTCGATACCGCAGTGATGATTGCCACCGAAGCTGTGGACCGGCTGCACTCGACGGCGGAGTCGCACAATCGCGTTCTGGTATGCGAGGTGATGGGACGCGACGCGGGCTGGATCGCGATCACCTCCGGAATTGCCGGCGGCGCGGATGTAGTTCTCGTGCCTGAAGTGCCGATCGATATTGAAGAGACATGCAGGTTGATCAAGTACCGGTACGAGCATGGCAAGAAGTTTTCCATTGTGGTTGTGGCCGAAGGCGCGAAGTTTCCCGAAGGCGATGTGGCGACTCATAACGCGTCGCTGGACTCGTTTGGCCATCCGCGTTTGAGCGGCATTGGGCAGACGCTTGCCGAAGAGATCGAGAAGCGTACCGGGTACGAGACCCGGAGCGTGAACCTCGGTCATACGCAGCGCGGCGGCACGCCGACCGCATACGACCGAATGTTGGCGACGCGGTATGGCGTGGCGGCGATCGATCTTGTTCATGCTGGAAAATTTGGCCGCCTGGTCGTGCTGCGTGGTACCCAGATCTCGGATATCCCTATAGCAGATGCGATTGCCAAAACGCGGACGGTTGGCCAAGACCTGTTGGATGTCCTGAAGAGTCTGCAGCCGCTGAAGGGCGCAAAATAAACCATCTAATCAGAGAAATGTTTTTGTGAAACGAAACCCCGGTATTCCGGGGTTTCGCTTTTAAAAGTGAAAGTTAGAATGTTCATGGTGTACAAGGGAAAACGTTCTCTTGACCGTTTCTGCTTTGGAGGAATAAAAAGGAGGGCAAGCTTTCTCCAGGGGATTTGCCATGAAAAACCGATTGACTCGCCGCACCTTCCTCGCCTCTGCCGCCGCCTCGATGATTCCATCCGCTGTCGCTCTCGGCCAGCCAAAGGGAGGGGGATTTTTCTCATTAATGGCAGGCGAACCGCAGGCGGGGGCTGCTCCGAAAGAGGATTGGAGGAATGCGGGAGTCATCGACTTATCCAACTCGCCTTATGCCAAATTGAAAACGGTGCCGATACGGGCGGTTACCATTGAGGATGGATTCTGGTCGCAGCGCCGGAAGACCAATGTGGCTTCCAGTATTCCGAGCATGCACGATGAGCTGCTGGCACATGGGCGTATGGACAATTTCCTGCGGCTGGAGGGCAAGTCATCCGAGCCGCAGAAGGGACCAGTGTTTTCCGATTCGGACATCTATAAATGGACAGAAGCTGCCGCGTTTACCTTGCAGACGAAGGACAATCCGAAGCTGCGAAACACCGTCCAGACGATGATCGGCGAAGTGGTCGCTGTGCAGGAACCCAGCGGCTATCTGAATACCTATTATGTGGAAGACCGAAAGCCGGAGCGGATGTTGTACCCGACCCAGGAGCGCGGCCACGAACTGTACAACCTGGGTCATATGCTGCAAGGGGCGATTGCGTACTATCGCGCGACGGGAGACCCGACGCTGCTCAATGCCGGAATGCGCTTCGTCGATGATTTTCTGATTCCGAACTACGGGCCGGGAAAAAATCAGAAGGGAATTGTCTCTGGACATCCGGAGATTGAAATGTCCTTGATCGAGCTTTATCGCACGACGGGCAAGCACCAGTATGTCGAACTTGCTGGCTATATCCTGCACGGCGACGACAGGATTCCTCTAACCCCACAGCAGATCACGTATATGTTCTGCGGCATTCCCTTCACCTCGCGCACGAAACTGGAGGGTCATGCGGTACGTGCCATGTACGCGTGCTGCGGAGCGACCGATTATTATCTCGAAACCGGCGACCAGGCTTACTGGAAGACGCTGAACACGCTATGGGAGGACCTGAACAGCCACCAGCTTTACGTTACGGGCGGCGTAGGTGCGCGTGAGAGCGGAGAGGCGTTCGGCGATGCCTATGAACTTCCGAACGCGCGGGCTTACGGGGAGAGCTGCGCCGCGATCGGCAACATGATGTGGAACTGGCGCATGCTTTCCGCATCCGGCGAAGCAAGGTTTACCGACGTGATCGAACGCGCGCTCTATAACGGCATCAACTCGGGTATGTCGCTCGATGGAACCACGTATTGCTACCGCAACCCGCTGGCGTTCGATCCATCGGGCGACTCCCGCGACCGGCACCTGCAGGACGGGAAGATTCGCAATCCGTGGTACGACACGACCTGCTGCCCACCGAACCTGGAGCGCACATTCGCTTCGCTGCCGGGATATATGTACAGTACCAGCGAGGATGGGGTCTATGTTCACCTTTACGACAATTCGGAGATGGACTGGCACCTGCACGACGGCACCGGACTGAAAATACAGCAGAAGACGAATTATCCGTGGAACGGCGATATCGCGATGACGGTAAGCCCGGCAACTCCGAAAGAATTTACCGTATATGTTCGCATTCCGGGCTGGTCGGTAAAGAACGCGGTGAAGGTAAATGGAAAGCCGCTCAGTGGGATCAAGCGTGGTGAATATTTTGCGATTCGCCGCCGCTGGTCTGCCAATGACAAGGTTGAAGTGAGCTTCGACATGACCACGCATCTGCTCAAGGCAAACCCTGCCGTAAACGAGGACAGAGGACGAGTGGCGTTTCAGCGCGGGCCGATCGTGTTCTGCATGGAGCATCTGGACCAGCCGGACCATGACGGGAGCAAGGACCTGACTGGGTACAGGGTAGACATCGCGGGAAACACGGCATCGAAGTTCGAGCCTCAACTTTTGGACGGAGTCATGGTGCTCGACCACCCCGGCTATCTTAGTTCGCCCGAGATTTCGAGCCTTTACTATCCTGCAAGCAAGGAAGGAGACGGTCAGGAAAAGGCTACTTCGGTGAAACTGATTCCGTACTATGCCTGGGCGAACCGCGATCCTTCGGCGATGCAGGTCTGGATTCCGTATGAGCGTGGCTAGACGGCAATCTGTCCAATTTCTAACGTAAAGGCCTACATGAGAGAGCGGGTAACGCGGCGCGACGTACTGGCTGGCTTGGCTTTAGGTGCTTCGAATCTTCTGTTTGCCCGCAGCATCTGCGCTGCCGAAGTCTTCGGACCGAAGCAGGGCGTACCCGCGGTGGGTAATACGCATCTGCTAACCCTCGCGGCGGTCAGCGCAAAGACGCTGCGGCTGCGGGTCGTGCAGCAGGGAAAGCACGGCCCGGCCAGCGAGATCGGCATTGTTCCGCGCACGTGGCCGGAGACACTGCCGGTCGTTGACGCAGATGCAGGCCACAGTACAGCCACGTGGGGCAGCTATAAGATCAGCATTGACGAGCGACCCTGGCGAATGGCAATCGAAGACAGTGCAGGGAAGCTGCGGCAGCAGCTTCGCCTCGATCCGGCCACAGGCGCTATTCACTTCGAAATTGGTGAGGGACCGCTGTTTGGGCTGGGTGAAGGCAGCCATCCTCTCAATCGACGCGGCACGTCGGACGCGATGCGCAATGGCCAGCACGAGCCCGATCTGGCGACCTTCGGCACTCGTCTGCCGATTCCCTGGCTCATTGGAGCGACAGACAACTGGGGAATCTTCTTCGCGCATCCGTGGGGGACGTTCGATCTCGGCGGGAAGGACGGCCGCTTTATGCCGGACCACGATACGCCAACCCGGGATATCTTTCTGGTGCTGGCAGGCACGCCCGCGGAGCTGATGCGGGAATGGGCAGAGCTTACGGGATATCCGCATATGCCGCCGTTGTGGGCGCTGGGATATCAACAGTCGCACCGCACACTGGCGAGCCGTGCCGAGGTGCTCGACGAGGTGAAAACCTTCAGGGAAAAGAAGCTGCCTTGCGATGCGATGATCTATCTCGGTACGGGATTTTGTCCGTCCGGCTGGAATACGGGGCATGGGTCGTTCACGTTCAATCCGACGGTCTTCCCCGATCCTGCCGCCATGTTCAAGCAGATGCACGATGAGCACTTCAAAGTCGTGCTGCATGTCACGAGTCCTCCCGAAGACCTGCACGGCGAGGTGGGGGACACCGGCGCCGCCTTGCAGGATCGCAGCGACGCTGCGGTGTACTGGCCACAGCACAAGGAGGTGCAGAAGATCGGCGCGGACGGTTGGTGGCCGGATGAAGGAGACGAACTGCCGCCTGCATCGCGGCTGGCCAGAAACCGCATGTACTGGGAGGGATCGCAGGTCTTCCAGCCGAACGTCAGGCCCTTTGCCCTGCATCGGAACGGGTACGCCGGCGTACAGCGCTATGGCTGGATCTGGTCTGGAGATACCTCGTCGACATGGAAGACGCTGGCGGGACAAATTCTGGACGGGATCAATGTCGGCCTCTGCGGCATACCGTACTGGGGCAGCGACACCGGAGGGTTTGTTCCGACTAAGGAGTTCACCGCCGAGTTGTATGTGCGGTGGTTTCAATTCAGCTCATTTTGTCCATCCTTCCGCTGCCATGGCCGCACATGGAAGCTGCGGCTGCCCTGGGGATGGAATATGGGCAACTATGGGCCATCGGAGTTTACCAGCCAATTCGCGGCAGACATCCTGCCCAAGCCGGACGAACTGCACAATGCCGCCGTTGAAGACATCTGCAGAAGATATCTGAATCTGCGGTATCAACTCATGCCCTATCTCTATTCCATGGTCGCCGAGACCCATGCGACCGGGCTGCCTTTGATGCGTTCGCTTTGGCTCGCCTACCCCAAAGACCCCAAGGCCGTAGCAACGGACGACGCTTATCTTTGGGGGGAGAGCCTGCTGGTCGCTCCAGTGGTGGAGCAAGGCGCGACCCAGAGAACGACGTATCTTCCGCATGGAGCGTGGTGGGATTACTGGACGAATGATCGCCTGGAGGGAGGCAGTGAGGTGACGCGCCACGTCGATCTCGCTACGCTGCCTCTCTATGTGAAGGCGGGCGGGATACTGCCGATTGGGCCGGTGAAGCAATATGCGCAGCAGGAGAGCGACGAACCGCTGACGCTCAGAATTTATCCCGGCACCAACGGAAGGCTGGCACTCTACGAAGATGACGGCTCCAGCTACGATTACCAGCGAGGCCAGTTTGCCCGCATCGAATGCTCATGGGACGATGCAAGCCGCGTCCTTACCTTGCAGGCGGATGCGGCAGGAAAGCTGCCGGTCAACAAGACGTTTTCCGTTGAAGTAGTAGGTACTTCGGGGAGCAAACAGGTGGCGTTCTCAGGGAAGAGAACCTCGATCCATTTGTAACCCGATCTTCAGGTCGTCTGGTACAGGCGATACTTTTGATTTGTGATTGCTGGGAAAGGCAGCATGCGGACGCGGCCGCTCGATGTTGCAACCTCCCATGCGCCGGACGAACCGACCCGTTGGGCCGCGAGCAGTTGCTTCTGAGTAATGGCCCGGGATCCCTGCTCGATAGCGAAGAGTGCCTGCGGACCGGAGAGAAGAGCGACGATGTGAGGATGTTGCGGATCGATTGGCTGGAGACGCAGCGGCATGTCGAGGCTCAGTTCAATGCGGTCGCCGTCCTTCCATATGCGATCGATCTCCGCCCAGGTTCCCGGAGCGGATTGGGTATCAACGCGCTTGCCATTCACTGCGACGCGGGTCTTGCTGCCCGCCCATGCCGGTATTCGCAGAGCAATGGTGAAGCGCTCCGGACGGGCCATTGCCAATTGCATGCTGCTGTCGCCATCGGTCGGGTACTGTGTCTGCTGGGTAAGCGTAACGTGCGTTCCACCTTGCTGCCAGGAGATGCGGGAAGGAACGTAAAGATTGACGTGGATGCCTTTTGCGCTGCGAAGGTAGGAGCTGATTCCATAGTCCGCAGTGAGCTGTGGGAATGTGCCGGAGCAGCATGGCCATTTCTGGTCGTAGTAGAACTTGCTTGCGTCGTTGTTGTAGTCGGAGTAGTAGAAGCTGACTCCGTCTGGCTGGATGGGTTTGGCGCCAAGAATCGTGTTGTAGAGCACAGTCTCCATGCTGTCGCCGTATCTGCTGTCTCCGGTCACACGCATGAGATAACGGGTGATTTTGAAGTGGCCATAAGCGCCGCAGGGCGTTTCGAAGCTGCTGTGGGTGGAGGAAAGACTGTCGGCAAGCTGGTTCGTTCCCGGAGTGCGGAAGCTCTCATTCGGCCCCCAGCCTCCGGTGGCATAGCTCTGCTGCTGGACGAAGGCGAAGCCGTTGCGCGCTGCGCGAAGATGCTTCTCGCTGCCGTCGGTCAGGTAAGCCTGCATGGCCGAGCAGAGCGCGTTGACGTGGCTGTAAGCGTGTTGGCCGGGGAGCACATTGCGGTTGTCGGCCAAGGGATTGAAGTAGGTGTCGTCTTCCAGAAATCGCTTTGCCAGTTGATGATAACGCCCGCCCGCACCTCGCTGATAGGCAAGATAAAAGTTCTCCGGTAAGGTGTACGTTTCATCCCACGTATAGGCAATATTTTTATGTGGACGAGCCGCCATCTCCTCGCGGTTCAGGGCCTTCTCCGGAAGGTATGGCAGGACAGCATCGGTGGCGTGGTTGAGAACGGCAAGAGCCTGCGGCGAGCCGGCGAACTGATGCGCATCGATAAGGCCGCAGTTGGTCTTATCAAAGGTGTATGCCGGGATACAGTAGTTGCGGTAGAACTTCTCGCTTACCGTGGGAGCAAAACCGTTGACGAGCCGATGCACTTTGGCCTGGGTCGCTTTGTCTCCGGTGACGGCATACGCACGCGCCAGCCCGGAGAGATATTGCCCGAAGCTATGACCGGGAATATAGCCCGTCATGTCTTTCGGAGGATCGAATTTGCTCGAAGGCGAATACCAGCCGCCCATATCTTTGCCCGGCGCGGGGAGTCCCACCAACTGGCGAAATGGCTTGAGCAGGCTGTCCTCATCAAGATTTAAAAAGAGGCTGTGATTGTGCCTGAACTGTTCCAGCATGGGGCCATCGAGAAGCTGAACGTCCTTGTATTCAAACTGGCTAAGTCGAGTCGGCCGGGAAACGGCTTCGGGAGTAGCGAGTGCATGGGCGTTGCGAAGGACGACGGTGCCCGCGGCGAGCGCTGCTCCGCCCTTGAGAAAGGTTCGACGAGTTGCTTTTTTCATCTTCGGCCTGCTTTCTTGACGTCTTCTGCGCGAGTCAGTTTGAAGCTGGTTCCGCCTCTTTGAGAAGGTACTTCGTTTGTGTCTGTTGGTTGTGTGTCTTTACCTGTTGCAGCCGCTGCACCAGAGCCTGCGCTTTCTCCGTATGCTTCAATTTATGTTCCGCAAGCACCTCTTGATAGAGAGCGACCTCATCGTAGGGATCTCTGCGCAAAGCCTCTTCGGCCTGTTCGACCGCCGCATTGAGGTCGTTGTGGCGCAGCAGCAGAACGCAGAGAAGATCGCGGGCAGCCTGATAATCGGGCTCAAGTTTGACTGCGCGTCGGGCGACCGTAATGGCATTGTCGAGGAGCTTTGGATCCTGCCGCGCATCGCTCTCGGAGAGAGCTTCTGCATAGAGATACTGCACCATCGCGTCGTTCGGATGCAGCCGACTTTGCTCCTTGAAAACGGCAAGGGCCGCGGCAGAGTCGTGCTTCTGGGCGAACAGCATGCCCTGCGCATCTTTGGCGAACGATAGTTTCGGGTCGAGCCGATGCGCGTCTTCAAAGTCGCGGAGCGCCTGGTCGGTTTGCGAGTTCTGTACTTCGAGGACACCACGGGCAAGATAGAATCGCGCCTCGGACGGAAGTTCGCGGATACCTATGTTGAGAAAGTCGATGCCCACTTTGAAGGAACCGTGATTGAACGAAATCTCCGCAAACGCCAGATACGCATCGACATTATGCGGGTCGGTCTCGATGGCTTGCCGCAGACATGCTACCGCCTGAGGCGTGTCGTTCTTGGCCTCGGCTAATTGAGCGGCCAGAAGAAGAGCGGCACTGTTGCGCGCGTCGGTGCCCAGCAGCGGCTGTAGGGTAGCCAAGGCAGATTTCGAGTCGCCCGCCTCCTTCTGTGCGTGGGCGAGCATCACCCGGTTCACTGCATTGTTATCAAGGGAGAGGAGCTGAGTCAGTACCGGCACCGCTTCAGCGGATCTGTCGAGCGCGAGCAGGCAGCCGCCATATTGCCTTAGAGCGGCTGCATTTCCGTTGACTCTGCTGGGAGCCTTTGCGTAATTATCGACAGCCCCAGCGCAGTCGCCGGCGCGGGTATCGACAGCACCCAGCATGGCGTAGCTGGTCTCGTCTCCGGGGCGAAGTTCGAGGACTTGACCGAGCAGGGTTTTAGCATCAGGCCGGTTCAACAGAAAAGCAGCTTCCGCTGCTCCTTCAACAGCGGCCAGCGATTTCGGACAACGGTCGGCAGCGGCGCGGAAGGCCTTGTAGGCCGGTTCGAGCTTCTGTTGACCGCGTAACGCCAATCCAAGCATGGCGTTGGCGCTGCAATCTCCGGGATGCGCCGCGAGGAATGCGGTGGCGGACTGCTCGGCCTGTGGATAGCGATGCATCTGAAGAAGTTGGTAAATTTCCTGCTTTTGCGGAGGGGCCGCAGATATGGGTTTAGACGACACGAGAAGGAGCGACAGGCCGACAATGCCGAGAGCAGAAGTACGTGTTCTGCGGTAGATCAACGTCATAGCTCCTACAATAAACCGCGGACGGCATGGGCCGCCCGCGGTGTGACGCTTGCCGGGGCTAGAAGGTGAGGTTTCCGCCGATCTGGATAAAGCGCGGTACAGCCTGCCCGGTAGCCTTGCCGAAGTTGCCGTCAGACTGGTTGGTGACCACATTGGTCAGGTTGGGATGATTGAAGACATTGAAGAACTCGAAGCGCAACTGGAAGGCGACCGATTCTCTTATCTTCGTATTCTTGAGTAGGGCAGCATCCCATTGCTGGAAGCCGGGCCCGCGGAATTGGTTATATCTCTCATTGCCGTTGGTGCCAAAAGCTGGTTTGACGAAGTTATCTGCAGGGAACATTCCAGTCAGATAACCCTGCCTGTCGTGCTTGTACTTGTAGCTGTTGACATCGGGGAAGTCGAAGTTATCTCCATCGGCGTTATAGTCGCCGCTTCCAGGGGCATAACCAATGAACTTTCCATTGCTGTCCGTCAGCGGTTTGAAGGGGGCATTGTTATAAACATTCAACGGGTTTCCGCTTTGGAGAATTGTGGTTCCGCTCAACTGCCATCCGCTTGCTACTCTTCCGGCCAGTCCCTTTGCTCCGTTTACGTCTGGGAACTGATAGTTCCATGCGAGCGACAACCGGTTTGGAGCATCCCAGATGGATGGGCCGTAGTACTGGTGCGGATTGATGTAGGTAGGATAGACCTGGGTGTCGTCCTTCGATGAGGAGCGAGTATAAGAGACGTTGAAGAAAGCGCGGCGGAAGCGTCCGCGCAGAGCGGCGATGAACGCGTTATAGCTCGACTCGCGATCATTCTGCGTGTAATTGACTGATCCGAAGCTGGTATTCAGGCGGGTGGGAATAAGACTGTTATGAATAATCAGATCACCCTGCTGCACGTTGATATCCTGCCCGTAGCTAACGTTGTATACCTGTCCGCCGCCCGATAGAAGCTTGCGGCCAGTAGCGCCGGAGTAGGCCAGCATCGCGACGAGTCGTGAAGAGAGTTCGCGATCCGCCGAGACGGAGTAGGTGTAGGTGACAGGCGAAACCAGGTTAGGATCGATGCCTCCGATAGTGAATTGGAGTCCCTCGATACCGCCCTTTGCATTCAAAGGACGTGCCGGAAGTTGCGGATAGGGAAAATTGAACGGCTTGTTGTTCGAGGTTCCCAGGCCGAAGATCGGCGCAGGTGTCTGGCCCCGGAAGAAGGTGGGGAAGATGTTTCCGGGAGGGTTGCCACGGTACTGCTCCTGCAGATTAGCCAGCGTCGGCCAGTTATGGAAGATGCCTGCGCCGCCTTTAATGACCCACTTCCCATTGCCGTCTGGATTCCAGGCAATGCCGCCACGGGGGCTGAAGACATCGGTAATCGAGCGATTCAGGGCATGATGACGGCGAATGACCGAAGCATTGGCGATCTGCTCCTGTAGCGTTGCGCCTGGCCCAAGGAAGTAATTTCCAAATGCGGTATTTTCACTGCGCGAATAGGGGTTGCCGAAGTCATCCCAGCGTACGCCGTAGTTCAAAGTGAGCCGCTGGTTGACCTTCCATGTGTCTTCGATGAAAACGCCATGAGTCACTCCGGCCGCATTCCAGTCATTCTGCGTCTTCTCTCCAGTCACCGGGTTATAGGAGACGCCGTCTTCTGTATGGACATCGTCGCGTGCGAGATCTAGCAGGCTGTCGAATGCAAACGTTGGTTGATCGTGCGGTCCATTGAACACCTCGACGTCGTCCGCAAAGAGCCCTTCGTAGCCCATCCTGATCGCGTGTGACCTGAAGGTGTGGGTCAGGACATCGCGCCAGTGATAGTTGTGCTGGATGAAATCGCCCTGCGCAAATCCTGCGCCAAAACCCCGCCCGACGCCGGTCACATTGACCACTGGGACGCTGAACAGACCGGTCGCAGGTTGAACGCCCTCGACACGCATCCCGGCGAATGCTGCTTCGTTCAATGTGTCGGGGCTGAAGGTATGGGTTTCGTTTACCTGGATCGCGTACTGGCTGAAGGTATTTGTAGTTTGGAATGCGGCACGCGGGTTGGTTCCGTTGCTTTTGAGTGTGGTCCGATAATAGGTTCCGTAGAGGCGGTCCTTGCTGAAGTTTTTGTCCAGCCGAATATTGAATTGCAGACCATTGCGATAAGAAGTATCCGAATAGTTGCCGCTGTCCAGCATGGGTGTATCGCAAGGCAGGTTATAGGTAGAGGGAGTACCGCAGATTGGTGTTCCCGCTGTATTTACTGGATAAAGATCGGCAGCCGTCGACACAACATGTACATTCGAGACATTACTTACAGGATAAGTGGTAAGCAGCTTGGTCCCGATGCTGTTGGGGAAGTTCTGTGCTGCAAAGGCAGTAAAGGCAGGGTCTTCAAATGTGACGTTCGATCCGGTTGCATTGGACGCGCGTAAAGGTTCTATACCGAAGAAGAAGAAGCCATCATGATGGGGGATGATAGGGCCGCCGATGGTAGCGGAGATATTGTTGCTGTGGAATGGCTTGTTGTTTTTGGAGAAATGAGTGGCAGTAATAAGCTTCTGATAAGTGAAATAGTCGCTTGCATTGCCGTGGTAGGAGCTTCCACCGGATTTGGTGGTCATGGTCATCTGAATGGAACTGGCGCGGCCGTAATCGACGTTATAAGTATTGGTCTGGATCGTGGTCTCTTGAATCGAGTCCGGATTCGGAGTCATATTCAGAACGCCGGGACGGATGGAGCTGCTGACATCCAGACCGTCCACGATGTACATGTTGCCGACCGCTCCCTGACCGTTTGCGCTGGCATCAACTTGCGTCTCGGTGGAAAAATTATCGCGACCTGAGCCAGGGCTTCCGTTTGAGGTAATGCCGGTGCCAGTTACGCCAGGCGCCAGCGTGACCAGCGAGATCATGCTGCGTCCCGCGAGGGGCAGCGAAGACAGAGTCTCGGTCGTAAGCGTTTCCTGAAGCCGGGTGTCTGCTGTATCCAGCAGGGGAGCACGGGAGGTGACATCGACGATCTGATTTGCACCCCCTACCGCGAGATTAATGGGGACATTCAATGTCTGATTGGTTTGCAGAGTCACGGTAGTCCGCGAGGCGCTGAAGCCGCTCATCGTGGCCGAGACTTCATAGGTTCCCGGCGCCAGGCTGACAAATTGATAGACGCCTTCGCCAGTGGTAACGGCGCTTCGTTGTTGACCGGTTGCGGTATTGCGCAGGGAAAGAGATGCCCCGGGAACGATAGCTCCGCTGGGATCGAGGACAACGCCGGAGATCGTTCCGCTGAACTGAGCCTCCGCATTGTGAATTGCAAATAGAAAACTCAGAAGACAGCACAGATGGAAGAGTTTTTTAGCGCGAATCATGTGGATAGCCTCCAAATGGTGACGATTTGATTCTTGATTCTTCGGTAACTGCTGTGGTCGCATAAAACGTTTACCGGAAGGGCAGGGAGTAGATCAGTCAGGTGCAACTTGAGAACGATTTCAATCTCAAACTTTTGTCGGAAGGAAGAGTAGGCGTGTCGCGGCGAAGTTGTCAACAACAAACATGTTTATTCAAGAGATTGGAGGGTTTTACAAATGAAAGCGCCGTATCTCTTGTAAATCCAGTCTGTGGATCGGAAGATAAGTTTGAGGGAATGAATCTCCCGGCTATAATGGTCAGAAATGCGGGAGTAGCTCAATGGTAGAGTAGCGGCTTCCCAAGCCGTTGGTTGCGGGTTCGATCCCCGTCTCCCGCTCCAGAATCCGGCGTTTTCTTAATGCCTGAGATCTTCTGTGTATTGAAAGAGATCCCACAAATGCGAAAATGACGGGAGTGAATCCCGTCCTTTTTATATCTCCACCTATCAATTGGATTTCTTTGAAGCAATGAACCCTGACGGCGAACGCAATCAGCGGCTGGCCACGGTTGTTTTTTGCGCAGCGGCTAGGTGGTCTTCGAGCGCCTGGGCCTCAGGCAGAAAGCCGACAGCTTTAGCGATCTGCGGGTCCCATTCGGCGCGGACTCTCAGGCCCGACAGTTGCCCGAATTGCGAGGTGAAGAGTTCGCTCTTGATGCTCTCTTTTACCCAGTCCAGCACACCGGTAAGATCCGCATCGTTGTAGTCGATCTGCTTGGATTTCAGGAAATCCTTGAAATCCTGAAGAACAGCATCATTTACGACAAAATCCTTGCTCACAGTGTGGGTTGCGAGATAGTGCTTGCTGAAATCAAAGAAGGCGTAATGCTGCATCAGATTGCTCTGGAAGTTATTCGCCTTCATTTCCGGAATCTTTTCGTCCGGCGTAATGCCGCCGCCACCGTACACCGTCCGGCCGGAGTCGGTGAGTTTGACTTCCAGATTGCTCTTATCGGCCTTGAGTGCATCATTGCGCACATAGTAATAGTCGTAAAGCGAGACGCCGTTGTAGTTGCGTTGGATCAATCGTCCCGAAGGCGTGTAGTAGTGATACGTGGTCAGCGCCAGGCCCGTATTTTCGCTAAGTTGGAAGACCGTCTGGACCAGTCCTTTGCCGAAGGTGGTTTCGCCGACAATCAGGGCGCGGTCATGATCCTGCAGAGCGCCGGAGACGATCTCCGCGGCAGAGGCCGTATTGCGGTTCACCAGAACTACAATGGGATACTTCTTCCCCTCTTCTCCGTGAGCGACGCGGTATACCTGGTCGGGAAATGCCCGGCCTTTCTGCGAGACGACGATCTGACCTTTTTGCAGAAACTTATCCGCCATCCCGACAGCTTCGTTCAGGAGCCCTCCCGGGTTGGCGCGCAGATCGATCACCAGGCCATTGATATCGCCGAACTTATCCAGCGCGTCGCCTACTTCGCGGCTCGTCGTCTCCATAAAGTTGGTGACGTGCATATAGCCGATACCGGGACGAATCATAAAGGCCAGATCGACCGAGGGGCGAGACACTTCATCGCGGACGAGATCGAAGACGAGAGGCTTTGCCGAGCCCTCGCGAGACATGGTGACGGTGACATGCGTGCCCCGGGGGCCCTTAAGCAGTGAAGCCACGGCTGCTGAGTCCATTCCCTCGGTGGATTTGCCGTCGACATTCACGATCACGTCGCCAGGACGAATGCCTGCCTTATAGGAGGGTGTCCCTTCAAACGGAGCAACGACAACGATCTTCAATCCATTCTTGGCGGTTGGGTCAGGCTGAGGCTGAATGGTCATGCCTACGCCGTAGTATTTGCCGTGCTGGTCCTCGCGCATTTGGGCGAAGGCCTTTGGATCGTAGAAGTTGGAGTGAGGATCGAGGGTATGCAACATTCCCGGAATCGCGCCGTCGTAGACGGCTTTATCGATCTTGTCCGAGTCGAGATGCTCGGCATAGTTCTGCTCGACCAACGCATAAACGTCCGTGAAGGAGTGCAGCGAATCGCGAAGGGTAGACTCGTCCGTGGCCGATTGTGCAGCAACCTTCTGGTTGATAAACGTGCCGAGCACGGCGCAGGAAGCCAGAAAAAGCGTGAGGACAACGAGTGCGCGGCGGGTGCGGGGAGCCATTGGCTTGGATAACCTCGAAAAGGGGGAAACAGCGTCCATATTTATGCACAGGAATACATGTGCGGACGCACCCTCTTTGGACGGAGTATAGCATTCGCGGGTGAGCGGCTGCCTCTTGTAGGTAGGATTCGCTAGATGGGTCCATGATGGATAGAATGGTGGACAGATACCGTCCAACACTGCCGCGAGTCAAATAAGCAGTGCTGGCGTCCTGCGCGACAGACCTTCAGTCGCAGATGTCGAGTTGAAGATACGAGTGACGATGACCTTTAGAATTTCGCAGTTTGCGGTGGTATTTGGGCTAAGCATGTGGGCATTGCCGGGAGTGGCGCAAGCGCCGCGCTATCAAAGCCCAGTCAACCAGAGTCCAGTCAATATTTCCGCCCCTGAGCCACAGGTGACGCTCCCTGCCCCGGCGGCGATCACGCCCAATGGGACGGTGGTGGAAGATGTGATCGCGCGGGTGAACGATCAGATCATTAACCGCAGCGACGTCGAGCGGGCCGAACAGGAGCTTGCGCGGGAAGACCAGCAGGCCGGCACTACTCCTGCCGATGCTGCCCAGCGGCAAAAAGATCTCCTGCGCGACATGATCGACAAGCAACTCCTTCTGTCCAAGGGTAAGGAGCTTGGTCTGAACGCCGACGCAGAGGTGATCCGGCGGCTCGACGAGATCCGTAAGCAGAACCATCTAGATTCGATGGAAGCTCTGGAGAAGGCTGCAGCTTCGCAGGGTGTCTCCTTCGAGGATTTCAAGGCCAATATCCGCGACAGCATCATTACTCAGCAGGTTGTGCGCGACGAAGTGGGCCGCCGCCTGCAAATGACACAAGGCCAGGAACAGGCATATTACGACAAGCACAAACAGGAGTTTGCCCAGCCGGAACAGGTCCACTTAAGCGAAATCCTGATTCCTACGGCTGCCGATGCTTCCGATGAGGCTGTAGCCCAGGCCAAGGCAAAAGCCGACGACGTGGCCGCGAAAATTAAGGCTGGCGACAAGTTCGAGGATTTGGCCAAGCAATACTCCGGCGGTCCCACAGCGGCACAAGGCGGCGATCTCGGAACCTTCAAGCGGGGCGCGCTGGCCAAGGTGCTCGAGGACCAGACCTTTGATCTGCAGCCGGGCCAGGTCACGGCTCCCATTCGTACTCGTCAGGGATTCGTCATTTTGAAGGTGACGGAGCATCAGCAGGCGGGCACGCCTCCGCTCAGCCAGATCGAGCCGCAGATTCAGGAAGCGATGTATATGGAGCAGTTGCAGCCCGCACTGCGCGCCTATCTCACGAAATTGCGTGAGCAGGCCTACATCGACATCGCTCCCGGTTTCGTCGACTCCGGCGCGAGTGCGAACGAGACGAAGCCGGTATTTAGCGCTTATGCTCCTCCGGTCGTGAAAAAGAAAGAAGTTCAGCCGAAGCAGCGGTTTGAGCGACCCAGCGGACGTTTCGCCGCATCCGGCAAAACCTCGGAAGCAACCACGGCTACGGCTGCAACGCCGGTTGCATCCGTTCAGACTTCAAGCGGCAAAAAGAAGAACTCCAAGCCGAAGAAGATCAAACGCGAGAAGGTGCGTTTCGGACAGGCGCCGCGGAATGCCTTGCCTGCCGGCCCACAGGAGACCGCGGTTGGTGGCGACGTCGGCGCGGGCGCGACCTCGGCGTCGGCCATCAGTTCCGCTCCTGGAGCAGCAATGACGAGCCTCGACAGCACCACTGAGGAACCCGCGGTCAATCCGCTGACACCTGTCGAGCCTAAACAGGAGAAGACGCGGTTTGCGTCCCGCGAAAAGATCGTTCAGGCCGAAAAGAAGGCTGCCAAAAATAGAAAAATCAAGGAGAAGGCCGCTGAAACCCCGGAAGCAATGACCGCAGAGGAGAAGGCCACTCAAAAGACCCAGTCCGCTCCTCTCGGACTCAACGGCGACACTGCCAAAAAGAAGAAAAAGCACAAGGTCAAGGGAGCGCCGAAGGTGCGGTTGCAGGATGAGGCAAAGCCCGACAACACGCCTCCTCCGCCCGCGCCTACGGTAAACCCGTCTCTGGGATCGAGCCCGCTGGTGCCGGCTACACCGTCAGCGCCGTCTCCATCAACGACAAGTCCTCAATAGTTGAGACGGTAAATAGTTGAGCAGTAAATCAATTTGCATGGACGCGGGGGCCTCGGCCCTCGCGTTTTCCAGTTTCAGGCGAGGTTTCTTCAGGGCGCCGGGGTATCCTGATTGAAATGAAAGATTTTTTTATAGCGGATGCCGCGAAGTTCGATAACTGCGTTGTGACTTCACATTTTGCGCTGTCTTCGTTATCGGTGCGGGAGAAAAAGCAGGGCGGTCAGTATCTTGCGCTTATTCTGACCGATAAGACCGGCTCGATGGAAGCGCGCATGTGGGACGAGATCACAGATGCGCTGGCGAACTGCTCCGAAGGCTGCTATGTGAAGGTGCAGGGGCAGATCAGCAAGTATCAGGGAAAGTTCCAGATCACGTTGCAAAAGATGCGCCATGCAGTCGAAACGGAGATCGATCCTGCCGATTATCTTCCTGCCACCCGCTTCGACGTCGATGAGATGTGGGCCGAACTGCGCGGCAATGTTGGGCAGTTTGCGAATCCAGACCTGAAGCGGCTGGTATTTGCTTTTCTCGATGACGAGGCGATTGCATCTGCCTACCGCAGCGCTCCGGCAGCAAAACGGCTGCATCACGCCTGGCTCGGCGGACTTCTTGAGCATGTCGTGACGCTGGTGCGCGTCTGTCTGGCCACCGCACCGTTTTATCCCGAGGTAGACTCCGACCTGCTTGTGACTGGCGCCATCCTGCACGACATCGGCAAAATTCGTGAGCTGAGCTGGAAGAACAGTTTCGGCTACACGATCGAAGGACAGATGATCGGGCACATCAGCATCGCGCAGGGAATGCTGACGGAAAAGGTAAAAGAGCTTGCGCCTTTTCCCGAGAGGCTTCGCATTCTCGTGGAGCACATGATCCTCAGCCATCACGGCAAGTACGAGTTTGGTTCGCCGAAGCTGCCGATGACTCCGGAGGCGCTGCTGTTGAATGTGCTTGACGACCTGGAAGCGAAGATGCAGGTCATGCGAAACGAGTTCGCCGCTGCGGCGGCAAGCGGCAAATCTGGTGACGACGTGACGGACTGGGTCCGCAGCATGGATCGCCCGCTGCTGGATTCACGCGCTTACCTCAAGGAGTAAACGCAGGCCGCTCAGACCGTTCTGGACATCGAAACACATTGACTCGGCATCGAAAAATATAGCCATTCGAGATTGGTCATTCGGGAGAATCCATGCCGACGGTCGCCAGATCTGATGCCCTCTCACACAAACTTTATGAAGGATTGACCCACGAACTGGAAGCCTATCACGGCCCATCGTTCGAACTGCGGTTGTGGGACAACACTGGCGCAAATTACGGCTCGGGACGTCCTCGCTTCGTCATCACGGTCAAATCGCTCGATGTGCTCAAGGCGATCTTGTGGGACCCGAACGAAATCTCTCTTGGTGACGCCTTCGTGAAGGGCGATCTCGAAGTGGAAGGCGACATCTTCGCGATGTTCGAATTCGCCGACTTCGTCTTCAGGAAGGAGCATGCCTCCGAACAACCCTCCTACGCTCGTCGTCTTGCGATCTCCGCGTCGAACATGTACCGGGACCTTCACTACAAGATGAGCGATTTGTTCCTGCATACTCTACAGCGCGACAGGCAGGCCATCTCGTTCCACTACGACAAGCCGGTTGAATTTTTTGCGCCCTGGCTTGGGCCTTCGATGGTCTACTCCTGCGCTTATTTCCGCCGCAATTCGGAGAGCCTTGAAGAGGCGCAACGAAACAAGCTCGATCTTATCTGCAAGAAGCTGCGCCTGAAACCCGGCGAAGAGATGCTGGATATAGGCTGCGGCTGGGGAAGTCTCATCCTGCATGCGGCAAAGTATTACGGCGTCCACGCCACTGGAATCACCCTGAGCGAACGGCAGTTTGCGTTTGCCCGGCAACGTATCTCCAAAGAGGGCCTTGATGCGGAATGTGACGTGCAGTTGTGCGACTACCGGCAGATTTCTCATGATTCGCCAGCATTCGACAAGATCTCCAGCGTTGGTATGTTCGAACATGTTGGCTGGCAAAACCTTGGCACCTACTTCGAGACAGTCAAGAAGCTGATAAAGCCCGGTGGCGCGTTTCTGAACCACGGCATCGTGTCTTCACTGGAAGAATTTAAAAAACAAGGCCCATCGTTTATCCGTAAATATGTTTTTCCCGATACTGCATTGGCGACCCTTCCCATTGTTACTACCCAAGCGGAGCACGCCGGATTTGAACTGCGCGATATCGAGTGCCTTCGTGAACACTATGAACGCACTCTGCACGATTGGGTGGATCGACTGGAGCGCTGCAAGCGCGAGTTGCTCAACTACGTCGATCCCGAAACCTACCGGGTCTGGCGGCTTTACATGGCCGGTTCTGCTGAAGCCTTCCGGCGAGCAAAGATCAGCATCTATCAAATCCTGCTATGGAATCCCGGAAGTGAAAAACCTACACTTCCTTGTACGCGCGAAGATTGGCTGCTGGAGAGTCGCAGTCCAAGCCGCTTTGCGCAGGCAAATTAATCGCAAATACGTTACGCCGTCGTTCAGGTACGCGTGATGTTCGAGACCGGCAGAGCAATGCTCGAGGTGGGATGTGGATTGTGTCTGCCCGGGATAAGTCTTTTCCCAGTGCCGCTCAGAAGCAGATACGCCGCGATAAAGACAACGATGATAGCAACGCAGAACGAGATGACGATCAGCAGGAAATTGGGACCGCGCGGGTGTTGATGAGGATCGGTAAGGTGATCAGATTCCGTATTCATACTGAATAGGATGCGATTTATAACGGCGAAGGACATTCACAGCAACCCTGAAGCTATTCGTCGCGGCCAGGGCGGGACATAAGCTCCCTCATCGCATCTTTCGGAGACTTGTTGTGGTGGAGAATGGCATTCATCTGCTCGGTGATGGGCATCTCCACGTCATAACGAGCAGCCAGCCCAAGGGCAGCGGTGGTGCTCTGCAGGCCTTCGACGACTTTGCCGTTGAGTCCGGCGAGAATATCGGAAAGATGGCGGCCTTTGCCAAGTTCGATGCCGGCGGAGCGGTTGCGGGATAGCGTTCCCGTGCAGGTAAGCACAAGGTCGCCGATACCGGCGAGTCCGGCGAGGGTTTGGCGGCGGCCTCCGCAGGCCACGGCGAGCCGGGTGATTTCGGCAATGCCGCGCGTGATCAGAGCGGCGGCGGAGTTGTGGCCTAAGTTGAGTCCGTGGACTACACCGGAGGACAGGGCGATGACGTTTTTGAGCGCTCCTCCCAATTCAACTCCGGTCATATCGTCATTGGTGTAGACGCGGAGAGTGGGAGAGGAAAATTCGCGTTGGATGATCTGGCTCAATGTGGGAACACTGGACGCAGCGACGATGGCTGTTGGATATCCATGAGCGACCTCTTGCGCGAAAGATGGGCCGCTGAGGACAGCGCAGGGATTGGAAGTGATCGAGGTAATGATCTGCGACATTCGGAGAAACGTCGTCTCCTCCAGCCCTTTCGAGGCGCTGACGATGATCTGGTCGCGCGTCAAAAGCGGGGCGATGTGTCCGATGATGCCGCGCAGGTGCTGCGAAGGCGTGACACAGAGCAGGATATCTGCCTCGAAGATGGAACCGGGAAGGTCGGAGGTAACCTGGACGTCGGCCGGAAGGGTGAAGCCGGGCAGATACGGCAGGTTCTCGCCAAGCTCGCTGAGTTGTTCGGCGAGTGCCGCGGAGTGGGACCAGAGGACGATCTCGTGACCGCCGCGGCGGGCAAGCGATAATGCTAGCGCCGTGCCCCAGGCACCAGCTCCAAGAATGGTGATGCGGCTCATGCTACCGCCTTGCGGGAACCGAAGCGATTCTCCGTTCCGGAGATCAGGCGGCGGATGTTCTGGTGGTGCTTGATGATGATGAGCAGAGGAATAAAGAGAAAGCCCGCCGTGACGAGCGGGGTTCGCACATGCACGAAGTGGAAGGCGAAGAGTGGAAGGCAGACCGCAGCCACGATGGACGCCAGCGAGACATAACGGGTGATCAGAAAGAGCACGACGAAAATGATCACTGCCGCCAAGGCGCTGGGCCAGGTAAGCGCCAGGAAGACGCCGAGGGCGCTTGCCACTCCTTTGCCTCCGTGAAAGCGCAGCCATACTGGAAAGATATGGCCGAGGATAGCGGCGACGGCTGCGGCAACGGCCAGATCATAGCTGCCGGGCAGAATATGCTGCGCAAGTTTGACGGCGAGATATGCTTTGCCGAGATCGAGCAGCAGTGTTGCGATCGCAAGGCTCTTGGCTCCGGATCGGGCTACATTGGTAGCTCCGATGTTGCCGCTTCCGGTCGCGCGAATGTCCTGCTTACGGAATATCTTTACCAGAATGTAGCCGAACGGAATGGATCCGAGGAGATAAGCCAGCGCGAGCGTGATGAACCAGGGGATCATAATCTTCTGGATGAGTTTATCAAGTGAATGTGATGATTGCAGTTATGAGGCTGCAGGTTCCGCTTTAAGCAGATGACGGCGGATGAGTTCGAGCGCGTGCTGGGAGGCCCAGTAGCGGATTCGTTCGCGGTTTCCCATCAGGTTCAGTTCCTTCACTTCAGTATGCTCGCCGTGGGAGAGACCGATGTAAATGCGGCCGATGGGCTTGTGCTCATCGGGTCCTGGAGGCGGGCCGCCGGGACCGGCAAGGCCGGTGATGGAGATGCCGATGGAGGCTCCGGTGCGGAGGCGGATGCCGTCGGCGAGATCGTGCGCTACTTCTTCGCTGACCGCGCCTTTGGAGTCAAGGATGCCTTTGGGCACGTTGGCAAAGATCGTCTTGAGTTCGGCGCTGTAGACAACCGCTCCGCCCAGAAAAGCGCTGGAGCTGTTGGGAATGGACGTGAGGCGCTGGGCGAGCAGGCCTCCGGTGCAGCTTTCGGCGACGGCCAGGCTGAGATGGCGGCTGTCGAGCATCTGAAGCACGACTTCTTCAAGACGTTCATCTTTTGAGGAGAAGATCGCATCGCCCATCTCGCGCTCGATCTTCTCTGCCAACTCGTCGACACGAGCCTGAGCCTCGGCCTGCGTGGGTTTGACGCAGACGAAGTGGAGCTGGATTTCGGCACTCCCGGCAAGAATGGTGGTTTCGATGTCCGGATACTGCTGATAAATCGGCGCGGTCCGGGCATCGACCGCAGATTCGGGGATGAGGGCCATGCGAAGAATGCGGCGGGCGAGATGGCGAGGCAGAAGGGCCGCTGCGAGGCAGGATTTGCAGGTTTCGTCGAAGAGCGGCTTTAGCTCGCCGGGAGGCCCGGGAAGAAGAATGAGAGTTTTGGATTGGCCATCAACAGTTGTCTGCATGTACTGGCCCGGAGCGCTGCCGTTTTTATTCTCAAGCACGGTTGCGCCGTCGAGGATGTCGGCCTGTTTGGCATTGTTCGGCGGCATCGCGATCTGGCGGGCGGCATAGCGCTTATGCAGGGCGGCGAGAATGTCTGCATCGCGCTGGAGCCCAATTCCAAGCGCGGCGGCAACCGCTTCGCGGGTGAGGTCGTCTTCAGTAGGGCCGAGACCGCCGGAGAAGACGACAAGATCGGCGCGGCCAAGCGCGATCTTTGCGGCACTGGTAAGGTGCTGGAGATTATCACCGACGATGGTTTTGAACGCGACTCCGACGCCGAGGTCGTTGAGTTGCGCGGTCAGGTACAGAGAGTTGGTGTCCTGCCGGTGAGGAGTGAGCATCTCGGAGCCGACAGCGATAATTTCAGCAATCATGGATATCCTGAGTTGATTCTATTTAAGAGACATGGGTTGGAAGCGCATCCGAATTCCAATTCGGCAGAATCCGGAATTCGCCTTCCAGCGGATGCCATTTCACGTCCTCTGGAGGGCAAAGCCGAAGTACCCCCTCCCCCTGTACTTTAGTCTCAAAGTCTTCGAAAGAAAGACTTTAGGTCTGGACCTTTATGGCGTTAGGGCATTATAAAAGCCCGGCATTTGCCGGGCTCTTGGTTTGTCTCTCTTTCTTTTATTTTACCAGCGGTGTCAAGCTTTTCGGTCCTATACGAGCGGGATTAAGGCAGAGGTTCGATCAAGCTGGAGTTTTAGTTCGTAAATAGAGCGTAAGAGCACTTGACATAAGTAAGATAGTATACTACATAGGTTGAGTGAAACCTATGCTCGAGATTCGCAATGTAAGCAAGCGCTATTCCGGTATTCCCGCCGTAGAAAGCGTAAGCTTCTGCGCCCATGCGGGGGAAGTGACCGGTTATCTGGGGCCGAACGGTTCAGGCAAGTCCACCACGATCAAGATGATTACCGGGCTGATTGCGATGAACTCGGGATCGATTCTGTTTGACGGCGAGTCTATTTACCGCGACCTGATGTCTTACAAGCAGCGCCTGGGGTATGTGCCTGAAGAGCCCTATTTGTATACGCATCTGAGCGGCGCCGAGTATCTGCTGATGGTCTCGCAGTTGCG
>Ga0207678_10000949_pt1 | contig 26465 bp, 27 predicted proteins | sample KBSC63metaG_FD_184319 | JGI IMG/M metagenome (GOLD analysis project Ga0207678, IMG submission 184319) | Corn rhizosphere microbial communities from Kellogg Biological Station, Michigan, USA - KBS C6-3 metaG (SPAdes) (version 2) | ecosystem: Host-associated > Plants > Roots > Rhizosphere > Soil ... | reverse complement strand
TGCCCTGCGCCACCAGCAGGGCGGGCGCCACCGCGTCCATGAACTGGGCCGTGTTGACGCCGTGCCGGCGCAGCCGCCACAGGCCGACCACGGTGGCCAGCGCGATGCCGCCCCAGATGCCGAGACCGCCGTCCCAGACCGCGAACACGCCGTACCAGACGTGCGGGATGTCCATCGGCGTGGTGATGTCGAAGTAGATCCGGCCGCCGATGATCCCGGCCGGGACGCTCCACAGCGCGATGTCGCCGACGATGTCCGGGTCGCCGCCGACAGCGCGCCACCGGCGCCTGGTGATGATGATCGCCGCGGCGATGCCGACCAGGTACGCCAGGGCGTAGAAGTGAACGACCAGCGGGCCGATGTGGAAGCTGTTAATCGACGGGCTGGGAATGTTCGCCGGCAAGGCCATGGCCATAGGCCGAGATTACACGCCCGAGCACGAACCGGGCCCGGGGCTGTGTGCCCCGGGCCCGTTCGGCTCTATGAGACGGACGAGTCCTGATGGCCGGTGTCGGCGGTGGCCACCGCCCGGGGGGCCACGGTGGCCGGCGTGGCCACCGAGGGGGGCAACGCCGACCGGTCCGGCAGGCCGGCCAGCCGGTACACCTCGGACCCGTCCACCGTCTCGTCCTCCAGCAGCAGGTTGGTCAGCGCGTCGAGGACGGACCGGTGCTCGGTGAGCAGCTCCACCGCCCGCTTCTCGGCCTCGCGGAGCAGCATGGCGACCTCGCGGTCGATCTCCGCCTGGGTCGCCTCGGCGAACGGGCGGCTGGACATGCCGGGTCCGCCGCCGCCGAGGAACACCGAGCCGCCCTCCGGGTACCCGACCGGTCCGAGCGTCTTGGACAGGCCGAACTCCCTGACCATCTTGGTGGCCAGGTCGGTCGCCCCGGCCAGGTCGTTGGCCGCGCCGGTGGAACCCTGGCCGAGCACCACCAGCTCGGCGGCCCGGCCGCCGAGGCGAACCGCGAGCGAGTCGTGCAGGTAGTCCTCGCCGTACATGTGCCGTTCGACCAGCGGCAGCTGCTCGGTCACGCCGAGCGCCTGCCCGGCGGGCAGGATCGTCACCTTGGCCACCGGGTCGGCTTGCGGGGACAGCGCGGCCACCAGGGCGTGCCCGGATTCGTGCACCGCCACCGCGTGCTTCTCCTCCGGCAGCAGCACGTTCGAGCCTTCCCGGCGGCCCAGGATGATACGGTCCCTGGCCGCGTCGAAGTCGGCGGCGGTGATGGTCTCCCGGCCGTCCCTGACCGCGAAGATGGCCGCCTCGTTGGTCAGGTTGGCCAGGTCGGCGCCTGAGAAGCCGGGGGTGCCGCGGGCGATGGCGTCGAGGTTCACGTCGGGCGCCACCATCTTGCCCCGGGTGTGCACGGCCAGGATCGCGGCCCGCTCGCTGACGTTCGGCAGCGGGATCGTGACCTGCCGGTCGAACCGGCCCGGCCGCAGCAGGGCCGGGTCGAGGATCTCCGGCCGGTTCGTGGCCGCGAGCACCACGATGCCCGTCGAGGGCTCGAACCCGTCCATCTCGGCCAGCAGCTGGTTCAGCGTCTGTTCCCGCTCGTCGTTGGAGACCACCGCGCCCGAGCCGGCCCGGCGCTGGCCGATCGCGTCGATCTCGTCGATGAAGATGATGGCGGGCGCGCGCTTGCGCGCCTGCTCGAACAGGTCACGGACGCGGGACGCGCCGACGCCGACGAACAGCTCGACGAAGCCGGATCCGGTGACCGAGAAGAACGGCACGCCCGCCTCGCCCGCGACCGCGCGGGCCAGCAGCGTCTTGCCGGTGCCGGGCGGCCCGATCATGAGCACGCCCCGGGGCACGATCGCGCCGACCCGGCTGTACCGCTCGGGCATCTTGAGGAAGTCCACGACCTCGGCGATCTCGGCCTTGGCGCCGTCGTAGCCGGCCACGTCGGAGAACTTGGTTTTGGGCTGTTCCTCGTCGAAGATCTTGGCCCGGGACCGGCCCACGCCGAGCGCGCCCTGCAGGCCGCCGGCCGCGCCGCGGGAAAGGCGGCGGAAGAACCAGACGAAGATCAAGATGGGCAGCCCGAACACGATCAGGTAGATCAGCAGCTCGGTGCCGAAGCCATTCCCCGACGGGGCCGAGGAGACCGTTACGTTGTTGTTCTCCAGCTGGGTGAGCAGCTCCTGTCCCGCCTGCGGCGGGATGACGACGGTGAAGCTCTTCCCGTTGGTCAGCGTGCCGCTGCTCGTGCCGCCCGGTGTGCTGGAGAGCTGAACCGTCTTCACCTGGTGCGCCGACACGTCGTCGAGGAACTGGCTGTAGGTGAGGCTGGTCGAGGGCGACCGGGTGGGCAGGAGGAAGAACAACGCGAAGATGACGACCAGCATGATCGGCCACAGCCAGTTCCGCCACGTCGGCGGCGGGGGCGGCGCGGACGGTGCGGCTTTATCCCCAGGCGGAGGCGGTTTCGCTTGCTTACTCATGGCGGCTCCTTGTGATGCCCAGTATGCCCGGTATTCGGTACGGGTCGATCAACCGGACGGCCTGTTCGGCGTATGGTCAGCACACTTGCGGCGGACGATCAGGAAACCCTACGGGATGAGCACGGCGGCGCCGTCGAAGCGGCCGGCTTTCAGGTCGCGTTGGGCCTGGTCCGCGTGGTCGAGCGGGTACGGGTGCACGGTGATCTTCAGCTTGTGGCTGGCGGCGAAGCCGAGGAACTCGCGGGCGTCCTCCCGGGTGTTGGAGGTGACGCTGCGCAGCTGCCGCTCCTGGAACAGGTGCTTCTCGTAGTTGAGCGGCGGGATGTCGGTCAGGTGGATGCCCGCGATCGACAGGGTGCCGCCGCGGTCCAGCGCGGCCAGGGCGGGCAGCACCAGGTCGCCGACCGGGGCGAACAGGATCGCGGCGTCCAGCGGCTCGGGCGGCATGCCGTCCGCCTCACCCACGGACGCCGCGCCGAGCTCGAGGGCAAGCCGCTTGGCCTGCTCGCCGCGGGTGAGCACGTGCACGGTGGCGCCGCGGGCCAGGGCCACCTGGGCGGCCAGGTGCGCGCTGCCGCCGAAGCCGTAGATGCCGAGGCGGCCTCCGTCGGGGAGTTCGGCCCGCTTGAGCGCGCGGTAGCCGATGATGCCCGCGCACAGCAGCGGGGCCAGTTCCTCGTCGGTGTAGCCCGGCGGGAGCCGGTGCGCGTAGGCGGCGGGCACGGTCATGTACTCGGCGTAGCCGCCGTCGGCGTCCCAGCCGGTGTAGGTGCTGGCCGGGCACAGGTTCTCCGCGTCGCGGCGGCAGAACTTGCAGGTGTTGTCGGTCGAGCGCAGCCAGGCGGCGCCCGCGCGGTCGCCCGGCCTGAAGCCCGCCGTGTCGCCTTCGCCTACGGCTGCGACCTCGCCCACGACCTCGTGGCCGGGGGTGACGCCGAGCTCGTGCGGCGGCAGGTCGCCCTCGGTCACGTGCAGGTCGGTACGGCACACGCCGCAGGCCAGGACCCGGAGCAGCAGCTCACCGGGTCCCGGCCGCGGCGTCTCGTCGTCCGGGTGCAGGCGCATCGGGTGGCCGGTGACCGGACCCGGCGCCTCGACATGCCAGGCGCGCATACCCGGCACGTTACTCCGTTGGGTTCGCTAGCCCTTCCGGGGCTCGCCCCGGTAAGTCCCGAAAGACCAGCGGTTCCCCTCCGGGTCGGCGGCGGCGAAGTCGTGCGAGCCGTAGTCGGTGTCGTACGGCTCGGCGATGATCTCGGCACCGGCCGCCTTGGCGCGCTGGTAGACCGCGTCCACGTGGTCGGTGACCACGTAGGCGCCGAACGTCCCGGGCCGGGTCGGCGTTGCCTGCCCGTGCGCGTCGGTGTCCCCGTCGCGGACCGAGCCCAGCATGACGCCGCCGCCCTCCGGCCAGGAGAGCTGGGCGTGGTCGACCCGGTCCCCGTCGCCGTAGACCACGGTCTCCTCGAAGCCGAACGCGCCGACCAGGAACCTGATCAGCGCCCGGGCGTCGCGCGCCCGCAGCGTGGGCCAGACCTGCGGTTCCGGTGTGGATGGCATGACGTGCCTCCTTAGGTTGAGCTGTGATGCTCCCAGGATTCGTCATCCAGCCAGTTCCCGGCTTGGACGTTTCGGAACTCCTCGGCCAGCCACTGGCTCGGCGGGCAGCCGGCCAGCGCGCGGAACTCCCGGGCCAGGTGGGCCTGGTCGAAGTAGCCGCAGTCGGCGGCCAGGTCCGCGAGCAGGTAATCACCGCCGGCGGTCAGCTTGCGCACCAGCAGCTTCCTGGCCCGGTCGAACCTGACGACGCGGGCGGCGGCCTTCGGCGCCAGCCCGATCTCGGTGCGGAACCGGCTGGTCAGGTGCCGCTCGCTCCAGCCGGTCCCGGCGGCCAGCTCGGACACCCGGGTCGCGCCGCCCTCCCGCAGCAGCTCGCGCCAGGCCCAGCTGACCTCCGGGGCCACGGCAGCGTCAGCGGCCCAGCTAAGGCCAGCACGGCTAAGGCCGGCCCGGCGGAGCAGGATCTCGTCCAGCACCGCGAACCGCTCCGGCCAGCCGACCGCGCACTCGAGCTTCTCGCGCAGCTCGGCGCACACGCCGCCGAGGACGGCCTCCGCGGGCAGGTCGAGGGCGGCGAGCTCGCCGGCCGGCAGGCCGAGCAGCGCCCGCGCGCCCAGCGGCCGCAGCGCCACCTGGATGCCGGACTGCGCGCCCGCGTGCGTGATCAGGGCGGGGACGGAGTGCAGGCCGCCGAGCAGGGCGCCGTACTCGCCGGGCGGCTGCCGGGGGTCGGGATGCGCCACGATCGTGAGCGGCTCGTCCAGGGTGAAGATCATCGTCAGGTAGGGCGACGGCAGGCCCCGGTGCCTGGCCGGCGGCACCCCGCGCTGCCGGTAGCCGGTGTAGGCGGCCACGTAAGGGCGCAGCGGCTCCGCGGGGATCCCGCGGTGATGCTCGTCCACCGCGCCGGCTGAGGTTTCCCTGTCCGCGGCTGAACCTCCCCCGGCCCTCATACGTATTACTCAGCAGAATCCCGGTTTGCATTCAAGTGCAGGGATTCTAATTATTTGCGCTGGTAGTGACCCTGCTGCCAGAATCGGGACTCTCACCTCAGTGTACGGGGCACTGGGGATCCGTCCCGGTTCGGCGGTACGCGGAACGTTTTGGCGGTCCGCGGACGTTAACCGGGAGGGCACGTGATCATTCGTCCACTGGACCGCGACACCGACGTCGCGCCAGTGCCAGACGGGGGAAGTGATGCAGCCGTGATAACCGCCAAGCGCGCGGAGCCCGCCGCGGAGCCAGCTCAGCTCGAGCTGTCCTGCCGTACCGGCGCGAACGGATACCAGATAGTCAGCGTGGCCGGCGAGCTCGACATCGCAACGGCCGAGCAGGCCTACTCCTACCTCAGCGAGGTCATCGACGGCAGGTCGGCACCGGTCACGGTGGACCTGTCCGGCCTGACCTTCTGTGATGCCTCCGGATTGGGGGTGCTGGCCCGCGCCGCGCGGTACGCGCGGCAGAAGGGCCGCCAGCTCGCGCTGGCCTCGGCCCGCCCGTCGCTGCTGAAGATCATGCGGATCACCGGCCTGGACCGGGCGTTCCCCGAGCTGCACCCCACGGTGAGCGCGGTCTCGGCCTGAGCGCGGCAAATCTTCGCTCCACGACAGATCGATGCATCGTGACCGTGGAGGATACTGGCTACTCGCGTTAAGTTTGGAGTGCTTCCGGCGTTAAATCTGACAGTACGCGCATGCGGAGGGACTCCCACATGTCCGAAGACGTTCAAGGGCAGGCCACCGACGAGGCATCGGAATCTTCCGGGTCTTCCGAGGCAACGATCGCCGTTCACTGGCGCGAGGAAGGCTATATTCCGCCGCCGCCGAAATTCATCGGCCAGGCGAACGCCTCGGACCCCGCCATCCTGGACCGCTTCGCGGAAGAGAACTTCCCGGAGTGCTTCAGGGAATACGCCGACCTGCTGCACTGGGACGAGTACTGGCACACCACCCTGGACACCAGCGACCCGCCGTTCTGGAAGTGGTTCGCCGGCGGCAAGCTGAACGCCAGCTACAACTGCGTCGACCGGCACCTGGCCGGGGACCGGAACAAGGCCGCGCTGATCTGGGTGCCCGAACCCGAGGATGAGGCCGACGCCGTCATCACCTATCAGGAGCTCTACCGCCGGGTGAACGAGTTCGCCGCGGTGCTCCAGGACCTCGGCGTCCAGGCGGGCGACCGGGTCACCCTGCACATGCCGATGGTGCCCGAGCTGCCCGTGACCATGCTGGCCTGCGCCCGGCTGGGCGTCGTGCACTCCCAGGTGTTCGCCGGGTTCAGCGGCGGCGCCTGCGGCGGCCGCATCGCCGACTCGGGCAGCAAGATCCTCATCACCATGGACGGCTACTACCGCAGCGGCGACCTGCTCGACCACAAGGTCAAGGCGGACGAGGCGGTCGAGGCCGCTCGCAAGGAGGGCCAGGAGGTCGACAAGGTCCTGGTCTGGCGGCGGTTCCCCGGCCAGTACTCGGCCAAGACCCCCATGGTGGAGGGCCGTGACGTCTTCGTCGACGACCTCCTCGCCGACCACAGGGGCGCGGTGGTCGAGCCGGTCTCCATGCCGGCCGAGGCGCCGCTGTTCCTGATGTACACCAGCGGCACCACCGGCCGCCCCAAGGGCTGCCAGCACTCCACTGGCGGCTACCTGTCCTACGTGGCCGGGACGTCCAAGTTCTACCAGGACATCCACCCGGACGACACGTACTGGTGCATGGCCGACATCGGCTGGATCACCGGCCACTCCTACATCGTGTACGGCCCGCTCGCGCTCGGCACCACCACCGTGCTCTACGAGGGCACGCCGAACTACCCGGACGCCGGGCGTCCCTGGCGGGTCGCGGAGCGGCTCGGGGTGAACATCTTCCACACCTCCCCCACCGCGATCCGGATGCTGCGCAAGGTCGGCCCGGACGAGCCGGCCAAGTACGACTACCACTTCAAGGCCATGACCACGGTGGGCGAGCCGATCGAGCCCGAGGTCTACCGGTGGTACTTCAGCACCGTCGGCAAGGGCGAGGCGATCATCACCGACACCTGGTGGCAGACCGAGACCGGCGGCTTTATCGGCACCGGGCTGCCCGGCCTGTTCCCGATGAAGCCGGGCAGCTGCGGCCCGGCCGCGCTCGGCATCTACCTCGACATCCTGGACGAGAACGGCGACTCGATCCCCAAGGGCAGCGGCAAGGCCGGCAACATCGTGTCCCGCGCCCCGTGGCCGGGCGTCTTCCAGACCATCTGGGGCCAGCCCGAGCGGTTCGTGTCCACGTACTTCGAGAAGTACAACAAGGACAAGGACAGCACGGACTGGCACGACTGGCCGTACTTCGCCGGGGACGGCGCGGTGCAGTCCGAGGACGGCTACTTCCGCATCCTGGGCCGGGTGGACGACGTGATCAACGTGGCCGGGCACCGGCTCGGCACCAAGGAACTCGAGTCGTCCGCGCTGTCCGTGGAAGAGGTCGCCGAGGCCGCGGCGGTCCCCGTCGTCGACGACGTACGCGGCCGGGTGGTCGAGATGTACATCGCGCTCAAGCCGGGCAACGAAGCCAGCGCCGAGATCGAGGGCAAGGTCAAGACCGCGATCGAGACCGACATCGGCAAGATCGCCCGGCCGAAGAACATCTGGATCGTGCCGGACATGCCCAAGACCAGGTCCGGGAAGATCATGCGCCGGGTGATCGCCTCGGTGTCCAACTTCACCGACGTCGGGGACATCACCACGCTGGCCAACCCCGAGGTCGTGGACAAGATCCGGGATCAGGTGCAGAGCGCCAAGCGCGCCAAGGGCGAGGAGCCGCGCGAGCTGAGCGAGACCGAGGAGCACGAGATCAAGACCTACGGCGAGCAGGAGTAAGCCGGCCGCGTGCGGCGGGCCACCGTAGTCAGGTGACCCGCCGCACGTCGTTCTTAGCGGCCGAACGGCCGTGGCGCGTGCCCCCGCTACCGGCTCGCGGGCTCGCCGACCTCGACCGTCAGGTCGTCGTGCAGGAACGACAGGTAGCCGCTGACCGCGGCGGAGTCGCCTTCGGCCTGCGGGTAGGACCAGACGGCGTCGGCGAGCTTGCGGTCGCCCGCGCTGATCGTCCAGTAGGAGGCCGTGCCCTTGTAGGGGCACACGGTGTGCTTGTCGCTCTCCTCCAGCAGGTCCTGCCGGACGTCGGCGGCCGGGATGTAGAAGCGGTTCGGCAGGCCGGTCTCGGAGAGCAGCAGCGGACTGGTCGTCTCGGCCAGCACGGTGTCGCCGAGCAGGACGCGGACCGGCCGCGAGGAGCGGCGCACGTCCACCCGGTGGTACGGGTCGCGGAGGTGGCCCTCGACGCGCTCGTCCTCGTCGTACCACTCGTCCATGGCGCCCCAGTAGAAGCCGGCGTAGCCCTCGAGCCAGCCCGCCTCGTCGTTCGGCTCCGGGTAGCCCCAGATCGCGTTCTCCGCGACCTGGCCGCCCGCGGTCACCGTCCAGTAGGACGCGGTGCCCTTGAACGGGCAGTAGGTGTGGTGATCGGTGGGCTGGATCAGGTCGGCCCTGATGTCGTCCAGTGGCACGTACACCTGCGGCGGCAGCCCGGTCTCGTGCAGGAGCATGGCGCGGGTCGTATCGAAAACGGTCTGGCCGCCGAGGACCGCCCGCAACCGGCGCGGGAACCCCTGCATCAGCAGCTTGTGCGCGGGACCGTCGATTCGGTAGTTCACGGTCTCTGGCGCCGAACCGGACAGCGGGCCGGAGGAAAAGGTCAGGGACATCAAATCTCCTCGCAAATCGTCGACGGCTATGACAACCGGCGCGAGCGTCCCCTCCATTCCGGCACGCGTGGATATCCGGACGCCGCGATCAGAGGTCGGCGGGGGTGGTGAAGTCGGTTAGGCGGGCCTGGCCGGGCGCTAGGTCGGCCCAGTCGCCGGGGAAGTCGAGCACGGCCACGGCGGCGGTGGGGAACCTGATCGGCGCGTCGTCGCCGTCTGGCGGCAGGGCCAGGCTGGTGGCCAGCTCCGATACGCCCGGGTTATGCCCGATGAGCAGCGCCGTCCGCGACGTGGCGGGCAGCTCCATGACCAGGTAGAGCAGCGTCGTCGCGCTGGCCGCGTAGGCTCGCGGCTCGAAGGTCACCGACGGGGAGCCGCCCAGTTCCCGCGCCACCCGGTCCCAGGTCTGCCGGGTGCGGCGCGCGTCGGAGCAGATCACGGTGTCGGGCAGGTACCCGTGCTCGCGCAGCCAGCGGCCGATCTTCGGGGCGTCGCGGCGCCCGCGCTTGGCCAGCGGCCGGTCCCGGTCGGGCACGTCCGGCCAGTCGGATTTGGCGTGGCGGAGCAGGATCAGCCGCCGGGTGCCCGTCATAGCCAGCCCGTTCGGATCATGTCCGTGTCCGGCCCCTGCGGGAGCATGTCACGCGCCCGCGTCCGGGCGGACCAGCATGAAGTTGATCGCGGTGGCCCGCATCACCGTCGCGCCGTCGGTGTTGGTCGCCTCCACCACGGTCTTGACGATGCCGCGGTCGGGTTTGCTCACCGACCGACGGGACTCGACAACCGTGGCCCGGACACGGAGCGTATCGCCCGGTCGCACCGGATGCGGCCAGCGGAGCTCGTCCAGGCCGGCGCTGCCCAGGCTCGACTCCGCGGCCAGGTAGTTATCCACGAGCAGGCGCATCACGAGGACGGAGGTATGCCAGCCGCTGGCGATCAGCCCGCCGTACGGACCGGCCGCCGCGGCCACCGGATCGACGTGAAACGGCTGCGGATCGAATTCCTTGGCGAAAGCGATGATACTAGCTTGGTCGATGCTGACGCTGCCGCACTCGTAGGTGGCCCCGAGCAGGTAGTCCTCGAAATAGCTCAGCCCGTGATCGTTCATCCTCGCAGTATCGCAGCCCCGCTGACCTGCGAGCTTATAGATCACAGATGAGTCACAGAAATACTTCAATTTACCTGCGAGCCGCGGACGGTTGCTGCGATGCTTCCGCAGACGGCACAGAGCACCGACAGCGAAGAAAAGCCACATCGGTCACACGCAGTGAGCACGAAGGCCCGCCGAACGTCTCCGCCCCCCGGGACGAGTACGCGGGCGCGGAAACTACTTGGGGAGTTCTGTGGACTCATCGCACCTGCACCGCCGCCCGCACAAGATCCGACGAACGGGCCGGCACGCCACCCCGTCGCAAGTAGAGAAAGTAGCCGGTACGGCAGCCAAGGCCGCCCCCGCGGTAGCGATCGCCGGCGCGCTGGTCGCGCTGCCGCAGTCGGCCCACGCCGAGGTGAAGACGCCGGCCAAGGCTACCGCCGTGACCGAGCAGGCGCACACTGCCGCCCTGGTCAAGAAGGCCGCGGCCAGCCGCACGTACACGGTCCGCTCGGGCGACACGCTGTCCGCGATCGCGAAGCGGTTCTACGGCAACGCGGCCCGCTGGACGTGGATCTACGCGGCGAACCGGTCCAAGATCCACAACCCGAACAGCATCTTTGTCGGCGAGAAGCTGACCATCCCGAGTCACGCGCCGACCGGCACCGCGGCCTACACGCCGCGGCACGCCAAGAAGCCGCAGAGCACCGTGCTGACGTCCTCGGCGAAGAAGCTGAGCGGCAACCTCGGCTGCTCCGGCCTGGAGGCCCTGTGGAAGGCGGCGGGCGGTGCGCCCGGCTCGGCGTTCATCGCGGCCGAGATCGCCATGGCCGAATCCGGCGGCAGGCAGTACGCCCACAGCCCGACCAACGACTTCGGCTACTGGCAGATCAACGGCGTCCACGGAGCCATGGCCACGTACAACCCGATCGGGAACGCCAAGGCCGCGATCGCCATCTCCAGCAACGGGCGCAACTGGCGCCCGTGGACCACGTACGTCACCGGCGCGTACCGCGGTCGCTGCTAGCCCTTGGGGTCACCGTCCACGCCACGTAGGTTCGGCACTATGGATACACCGGACGTGCTCGCCTGGCGGGACGGGTACATCGAGGCCCTGGACCAGACCGCGCTGCCGCATCAGGTCCGCACCCTGCGCATCACCACGGTGGACCAGCTGGTGGAAGCCATCACCACGCTGGCCGTCCGCGGTGCGCCGGTGCTCGGCGCGGCCGGGGCCCTCGGCGTCGCGCTGGCCGTCCGCCAGGGCGACCGCGAGGGCTGGGACGCCGCCCGGCTGGACGCCGAGGTCAAGCGGATCGCCGACGCCAGGCCGACCGCCGTCAACCTCCGCCGCGAGGTGACGGCGGTCGCGGGCAGCATCCCGCAGGGCCGCGCGGCCGTCGAGGCGGCGGCCCTGGCCGTGGTCGATTCGTCCGCCACGGCCAGCGAGCAGATCAGCCGGCGCGGCGCCGACTGGCTCAGGCAGACCTGCGGATCGGGGCGGCTCCGCATCCACACCCACTGCAACACCGGCAGCCTGGCCTGCCTGGGATGGGGCACGGCATTGGGGGTGATCCGGGCCTTGCACGCCGACGGCGCGCTGGCGCACGTGATCGTGGACGAGACCAGGCCGCTGCTCCAGGGCGCCCGGCTGACCTGCTGGGAGCTCGGCCAGCTCGGCATCGAGCACCGGCTGGCCTGCGACGGGGCGGCGCCGTTCCTGATCAGCCAGCACCTGGCCGACGCGGTGGTGGTCGGCGCCGACCGGGTGGCGGCCAACGGCGACGTGGCCAACAAGATCGGCACCTATAGCCTGGCCCTGGCCGCGCGGGCGGCGGGCATCCCGTTCCTGGTCGCGGCGCCCGAGTCCACCCTGGACTCCTCGACACCGTCCGGCGCGGCGATCCCGATCGAGCTGCGGGCGGACGAGGAGGTCACCGGGCAGGCCGCGCCGGCCGGGACCCGGGCGCTCAACTTCGCGTTCGACATCACCCCGGCCGAGCTCGTCTCCGCGGTGGTGACCGAGGAGCGGCTTATCCTGCCGGTTACCCCTCGTCCGCCCGCTGGAAGCTGAACTGGCCCTGCGCGTCGGCGAAGCCGCAGGCGCGGTAGACGCGGATGGCTTCCTCCGCGGGGTCGGCCACGATGACGAGCGTGCGCGCGCCGAACGCCTCGGCCGCGTAGACGCCGGCCCGCCAGACCAGCGTCCCGGCCAGGCCACGGCGGCGGGCCCCGGGGTCGGTCTCGACGTCCTGGTAACGGGCCAGCCCGCCGCCGGTGTCGCACATCCCGAGCTGAGACAGCAGGCGGCCATCGGTGAACGCGCCGAACCAGGCCGCCCGCCCCGACTGGGTGAGCCGGCGCCTGGCCCTGGCCCGCCGCTCCAGGTAAGGCCCGCCGTCGCCGTAGCAGCGGATGCCCAGGTCGCGCGATTGCTCCCAGTCGTCGTCGGATTCCAGCCGCCGGATCTCGGCTTCGGTGTTCTGGCGCGGCGGCGGCTGGACCGCGGCGCAGCTCAGCACGGTGGCGCGCTCGAACTCCAGGCCCGCGGCCAGGAACTCGGGCGGTACCTGCGCGGGCTCACGCCCGGCGTCCACGCCCAGCGCGAGGTGCCCGGCCTGCGGGAACTCGGCGGCGAACCGGGCCAGCCAGCCGTCCCCGGTGCCGGGCTCCGGCCAGCCGGCGAGCAGCAGGAAGTTGCCCCACCAGAAGGTGGGGTTGTCCGGGCTGCGGACGACCGTGTAGTCGCCGCGGTCGGTGACCTCGGCACCTTCGAGCGCGCGCAGTGCCAGGTCGGTACGGAAGCCGAGCGACGTCACCTGCATCGCTCGAGCCTAGCGGGCGCCAGCGTCCTCGGCCGCGTAAGCGGTCCGCAGCGCGTGCAGGAACGTCTCGGCGGACTGCGCGCCGGAGACGCCGTACGTGCGGTCGATGACGAAGAACGGCACGCCATTGGCGCCCAGCATGCGGGCTTCGTCGAAGTCGGCGCGCACCGCGTCGGCGTACTCGTCGCTGGCCAGCACGGCGCGCACCCGGGACTCGTCCACGCCGGCCTCGGTGAGCAGGCGGGTCAGGGTGTCCTGGTCGGACAGGTCGGCGCCCTCGGCGAAGTGCGCACGGAGCAGCCGTTCCTTGGCCGCGTCGCCGACGCCGGCGTCGGCGGCCAGGTGCAGCAACCGGTGCGCGTCCAGCGTGTTCACGGTGAGCGCCGTGCCGAAGTCGAAGTCGAGGCCCTCGGCCTTGGCTAGTTCGGCCACCCGGGCGGTCATCGCGGTGGCCTGCGGGCCGAACCGCCGGGCCAGGTAGTCCAGGGTGGGCACCGCGGTGCCGGGCGGGGTGTCCGGGTTCAGCTGGAAGCTCCGCCAGGTGACCTCGACGTCGTCGGCGTGCTCGAACTGGCCCAGCGCGCGCTCCAGCCTGCGCTTGCCGATGTAGCACCAGGGGCAGACGACGTCAGACCAGATCTCGATTCTCATGGCTGCGGCTCATCTGCCTCGGCCGCGGGCACCTGGCAGACCCCGTCGGCGCAGGCGGCCGCGTCCTGGTCGCCGAGCGCGATGAGCGGTGCCGAGGGCTCGATGGCGTCCGTTCGGTTCATATTGACCCCTCAACCCGGCTTCCGGCCGGCTTGTTCCGTGAGACGGTAGGTTCTTTTTGTGGCGAAGGAGCGGTTGCAGCAGGTCGGGTTCGCCGGGCTGATCGGCGCGGTGGCCGGGGCCACGCTGACGGCGCACCGGGGGCGCGCGGCGGCGGCCGTCGGCGCGCTGGCGGGCGCGGCGGGTCTGGGCGCGGCGGAGGCGGTGGCGCGGGCCAGGCAGCGGCCGGGCGAGATCCCCGCGCTGTGGTCGCGGATCCTGGCGAGCGGCGCGCTGGCGGCCCCGCTCGGCTGGGCGGCCGACCGGCTGACCGGGGCGGGGCCGGTTCCGGTGGCCACGGCGGCGGGCGCGGCGGCCGGGGCCATCGGGCTGCGCCCGCAGAAGGTCCTGCTCGGGCCGGTCGTGGGCGCGCTGATCGGGCTGGGCCTGGGACGGAGCGGGCAGCGGGCGGGTTCGGTGGCCGCGGCGGCGGCCGTCGTCGGGTTCCGGGTGAGCTCGGCCGTGCTGTTCCGCGATCCCCAGCTGAGCCTGCTCGCCGAGCGGGCGGCAGCCGAGGACCTCCCGTTCGTGGTGCCGCTGGCCAGCCAGACCCGGTACGTCGGCACCGACTACGTCCGGTCGCTGGCGCAGGTGCTGGGCGGCACGTACACGCCCGAGGTGGCCGACATCGGCATCGTGGCCTCGCTGGACGAACTGGCCGGGCCGTCCTTCGACCCGGCCGGAGTGGACCCGCTGGTCCGCGAGTTCTACGAGCACACCACGCGGTTCGCCCTCGACATCGTGCCGGAGTGGCGGATGTGGGTGCGCCCCGGCTACCTGCTCTACCGGACGGTGCTGGCCCGCCCGCTCGGCCAGGCCAACGTGCCGATGAGCCAGCGCGAGGCGCAGCACGGGGTGCGCAGCCGGATCGACACCATCAGCGACGTGGAAGGCACGGTGTCGGTGCGCGGCTGGATCCGGTCCCGCGCCGACACCGGTGAGCCCATCTACGTGGGCATCTACACCACCTACCGGCACGAGGGGCGCGGCTACGTCAGCGTCGGCTTCCCGCTGCCGCAGGCCAGCTTCACCGCGACGCTGCTGCCGCGGGCCCGGCCGGGAGGCGGGCTGGTGCTGGACAGCCGCAGCGAGCTCGACCAGCCGGGCCATTACCTTACTTATATAGACGCGCAGACGGCCGAGCTGACCACGGTCGCGGTGCCCGGGTTCGCCGAGCGGCTCGACGTCTACGTCGAGGCAGGCGAACTGCGGGCCGAGCACGCATTCTGGGTGTTCGGCCTGCCGTTCCTGATCCTGCACTACCGGATCACCCGCAAGCCGCGGTTAGTTCTGGATCGGAAGGAGCTCGCGGACGAAGCCGTCGAGGAAGGGGCCGAACGGTCCCGGGCTCGCCGGCCGCACCACGAACTTGCTCAGCCCGGCCTCGACGTACTGGCCGAGCATCCGGCGGGCATCGTCCCAGCCGCGGGCGACCAGCATCGCCGGGTCGGCCTCGGGACGGCGGCGGCGGATCGAGGCCAGCAACGCGTCCGGGATGCCGTTGAAGGTCACCGGCAGGCTGAGCCCGAAGTGGTCCTCTTCCACCTCGCGGTCCGCCCCGGCCGCGGCGTGCTGGATTTCCTTCACCGCCGCGCCGGCCTCGGCCGGGGTCAGCAGCGAGCCGAGCCACCCGTCGGCCAGCCGCCCCACCCGGCGGAGCGCGGCGGGTGCCGAACCGCCCAGCCAGATGTCGAGCGGCTTGGCCGGCCGCGGGCTCACGGTGGCGCCGGACACCGAGAAGAAGCGCCCCGCGAAGTCGACCTTCTCGGTCGTGAGCAGCAGGCGCAGCAGCTCCAGCGACTCGTCGAAGACGGCGGCCCGGTGGCCGGAGGGGACGGGAAACAACGGCCGTTCGGCGTCCTGGGCCGGCCTCAGCCCGAACACCGGCAGCACCCGGCCGGGGGCCAGCCCGGCCAGCGACGCGAGCTGCTTGGCCACCAGTACCGGATGCCGGCCCGGCAGGACGGAGATCCCGCTGCCCGCCTTCAGCCGCCGGGTCCGGGCCAGCGCGAACGCCATGCCGGTGAACGGCTCCACCACCGGGGAGTACACGGTCTCCGGCAGCCACAGCGAGTCCACCCCGGCCTGCTCGAGCGAGTCGACCGCGCCGGCGAACTGATCGGGGGACCCGGCCGGTCCCAGGGATATGCCAATCCGGACCTTCATGCTCCCATGGGATCACAGGGTCCGGGCGACGCGCCCGCCCGCGTCGGGCACTAGGATTTGTGTTGCAAATCGTAATACAATTATGCGTATGAGTACCCTTACAATCCGTACTGATCCTGAAGTGGAGAAGGCACTCGAGTCGCTTACCCGTGACGGACGGTCTCGCTCAGAAGCCGTACGGGCCGCCATCCTGGCCGCCGATCGGGAGAAGAGGCGAGCTCGGATGCGAGCCGAAGCTGAGGCCATCCGTAACGACCCCGATGAGGCGGCGGCATCGCGGCAGCTCACCGACCAGATGGACACGATCCGTGCGTGGTGACCTGTATCAGCTCAAGGCGCCGCGGGACGCACAGGGGCACGAGCAGGCGGGGGTGCGCTACGCAGTGATCGTTCAGTCGGACGACCTTCCGCTGTCGACCTGCATCGTCGCGCCCACCTCCACGGGGCGGAGGGAGGCATCATTCCGTCCCGAGATTAACGTCAACGGCGCCAAGACCAGGGTGATGGTTGAGCAGCTCGCAGTGGTTGACCCGCAGAAACGACTCGGTCAGTATGCCGGTCGATTGAGCCACGCGGAGATGGCCGCGGTCGATGACGCACTGCGGGCGGTTCTCGCTCTGGACTGACACCAGCGCCGGCTAGCGGCGGCGGACGACGAGGACGGCGGAGTCGACCTGGGGCGGCGGGCGGAAGGCGCGCCGGGGCACGGGTGCGCCCATGCTGACCCGGAAGCCGCGGGTGCGGCGGGACGCGTGCTTGCGCACCGCGGCGCGCTGCAGCACCAGGTCGGCGGCGACCAGCCGGGAGCCCGGCGCGAGCAGCAGGCCGAGCAGGCCGGCCGTGATCCCGTACGGCGGGCTGGCCACGACCCGGAACGGCCGGCCGGGCAGGCGCAGGCTGGCGGCGTCCGTGTGCACGACCGTGACCTCGGGAAACTGATGGCGGAGCCGTTCCGCGCGCGCCGGGTGCAGCTCGACCGCGACGACCCGGGCACCCGCCCGGATCAGGGGTGCGGTGAGCGCGCCCTCGCCCGCCCCGATGTCGAGGACGAGCTCGCCGGGGCGGATCCCGGCCTGCGCCACGATCCGCGCCGCCCACTCATGATTGAGCCGGTGCCATCCCCAGGCCCGGCGAGACGTCCCGGTGGCGGCGGACACGGCGGACCATGACCATGCAGCAGCTCATGCGGTGACGGTAGCCTCCCGGGACCGGCCGGCCAACTGATTTTCCGGCGGAGGGTATGCGAGGCTAGGGCGGTGAGCAGGAGCGAGGCCGACCTGGTGCTAGCGGGCGGCAAGATCAGGACGCCGGCGCACCCGTCCGGGTTCGTCTCGGCGCTGGCGGTCAGGGACGGGATCATCCAGGCCGTGGGCAGCGACGACGAGATACGGGAGCTGACCGGGCGGCGGACCCGGGTGATCGACCTGCGCGGGCGGCTGGCGCTGCCGGCGTTCGGCGACGCCCACGTGCACCCGGTCGGCGGCGGGCTGGAGAGCCTGCGCTGCAACCTGGTCGGGCTGCGGTCCCGGCAGGAGTGCCTGGAGGTCGTGGCCGAATACTGCGCCTCGCTGTCTCCGGGCGCCTGGGTGACCGGCGGCGGGTGGACCATGTCGGCCTTTCCCGGCGGGCTGCCGACAGCGGCCGACCTGGACACGGTGACCGGCGGGCGGCCCGCCTTCCTGCCGAACCGGGACCACCACAGCGCCTGGGTGAACACCGCGGCCATGACGATCGCGGGCATCGACGCTCGCACCCCGGACCCGGCCGACGGGCGGATCGAGCGGGACGAGTCCGGGCGGCCGACCGGCGCGCTGCACGACGGGGCGATGCGCCTGGTCGCGGCGCAGGCGCCCGCGGCCACCGACGCCGAACTCCTCACCGGGCTCGTCGCGGGCCAGTCGCACCTGCACTCGCTGGGCATCACGAGCTTCCAGGACGCGTGCGTCGGCGCGGCGGGTGAGCTGGGACTGCCGGACTCGTTCGGCGCGTACCTGATGGCGGCCGACTACGGGATGCTGGACAGCCACGTGACCGCCGCCCTGTGGTGGGACCGGGACCGCGGCCTCGGCCAGATCGACGACCTGCTGGCCCGGCGCGAGCGGGCTACCGACGGGCGGTTCCGGGCCACCACGGTCAAGCTGATGCTCGACGGCGTGTGCGAGACGTTCACCGCCGCGATGTCCGCGCCGTACCTGGACCGGGCCGGTCATCCCACGGATCATTCGGGACGCCTGTTCATCGAGCGTGAGGAGCTGTTCGAGGCGGCGCGGCGGCTGAGCGCGGAGGGATTCCAGCTGCACTTCCACGCCATCGGCGACCTCGCGGTGACGACCGCGCTGGACGCCCTGGCCGCGCTGCCGGCCGAACAGCGCCAGGCCGCGCGGCACCACCTGGCGCACCTGCAGTTCATCACCCCGCGGGACATGGGGCGGTTCGCCGAGCTCGGCGTGGTGGCCAACTTCCAGCCGCTGTGGGCGTGCGCGGAGATCCAGATGGAGGAGATGACCCTGCCCTTCGTCGGGGCGGAGCGGGCCCTGTGGCAGTACCAGATCGGCTCGCTGCTGGGGCTGGGCACCCGGATCGCGTTCGGCAGCGACTGGCCGGTGTCCAGTGCGGACCCGCTGCAGGAGATCCACGTGGCGGTGAACCGGGTGCTGTCCGAGCGGCTCGGGCGGCCGGGCATGCCGGAGTGCGAGAACCCGTTCCTGCCCGACCAGGCGATCACCGTGGACGCGGCCGTCGACGCGTTCACCTCGGGGGTGGCGTGGGTGAACCACGCCGAGGAGGTGACCGGCCGGCTGCTGCCGGGGATGCGTGCCGACGTGGCAGTGCTCGACCAGGACCTTTTCACGATCCCGCCGCGCGACATCGGGAGCACCTCGGTGGTCGCGACGGTGGCGGGCGGGACCGTGGTCTACGGCGACCGGTAATTTCACGCCTTGTTAGGTCACCCGCTCGTGACCTGGCCGCCGGGATGTGCTGTGCTTGTCCTGTGACCAGTGCACTCGACAATCCCTTCAACGCGCTCCCGGCGGACTGGGCGTCCGACCCGGAACTGCTGGCGGGCCTGCGGGTCGACGACGACGACGAGCACGACGACCCCGTGCTGCGGTGGCCGGACGGCCGGATCGTCGACACCTTCCGCGAGGACTACCCGTACCCGGAGAAGATGACCCGGGCCGAGTACGAGTACCTCAAGCGGCCGCTGCAGATCGAGCTCGTCAAGCTGCAGAACTGGGTGAAGGACACCGGGCAGCGGATCGTGCTCGTGTTCGAGGGCCGCGACGCGGCCGGCAAGGGCGGCACGATCAAGCGCTTCACCGAGCACCTCAACCCGCGCGGCGCCACGGTCGTGGCCCTGGTCAAGCCGACCGAACGGGAACGGTCCCAGTGGTACTTCCAGCGCTACGTGCCGCACCTGCCCGGCGCCGGCGAGATCGTCATGTTCGACCGCTCCTGGTACAACCGGGCGGGCGTGGAGCGGGTGATGGGCTTCACCACCGACAAGGAGTACTGGGAGTTCATGCGGGAGGCGCCGGAATTCGAGCGCATGCTGGTGCGCTCCGGGCTGCACCTGACCAAGTTCTGGTTCTCGGTGACCCCGGCCGAGCAGCGCACCCGGTTCATCATCCGCCGCATCGACCCGGTCCGGCAGTGGAAGCTGAGCCCGATGGACATCGAGTCGCTGGACAAGTGGGAGGGGTACACCGAGGCCAAGGAGGCGATGTTCCACTACACCGACACCGAGTGGGCCCCGTGGATCGTGGTCAAGAGCAACGACAAGAAGCGGGCCCGACTGCAAGCGATCAGGCACGTGCTGGCGAAGTTCGACTACGAGGGCAAGGATCTGGAGGTCCTCGGGGAGCCGGACAAGGCCATCATCGGACCGCCCTCGGTGATGTCCGAGCACGACCCCGACCTGGTCTTCCCGGAGCTGTAAGCCTATGGCTTACGAGGAAATCCGCGGGCCCGGGGAGCTGCGGGACCTGTTGGGGCTGCCCAGCGGGCGGGCGGTGACCAAGGAACGGACCAGGCTGCACGCGGTGGACCGGGAGTGGCTGGCCGTCTCGCCGTTCTGCGTCCTGGCCACCTCCGACGCCGACGGCAACTGCGACGCCTCCCCCAAGGGGGACCCGGCCGGCCACCTGGTGCACGTGCTGGACGACACCACGGTCGCGATAGCCGAACGGCCGGGCAACAAGCGGGCCGACGGGTACTTCAACATCCTGGCCAACCCGCACATCGGGATCATCTCGCTGATCCCCGGCCGGAACGAGACGCTGCGGATCAACGGGCGGGCCCGGCTGGTGCGCGACGCGCCGTTCTTCGACGAGCTGGCGGTCCGCGGGCGGCGGCCGATCCTGGCCCTGCTCGTCGACGTGGAGCAGATCTTCTTCCACTGCCCCAAGTCGTTCCTGCGGTCGAAGCTGTGGGACCCGGATTCCTGGCGGCCGGACGCGCTGCCGTCACACGCCACCTTGACCAAGCGGGTGATGGAAACGCCGGAGACGCTGGAAGAGCTGGAGGAGCACTACGCCCTGGCGAACTACTCCAGGCTGCTGTACTGATTGCTTACTGCATTACTGCGATGACCTGGCGAGGGCGAAGCGGAACGGGGCGAGGCGGATGGCGGGAGACGGCCGGCGGGTGAGCGTGCTGGGGGTGCCGACGAGCGCGGGCTCGCACAACCCCGGGCAGGAGAAGGCCCCGGCCGCCTGGCGCGCGGCCGGCCTGATCGGCGAGCTGCAGGCGGCCGGCCTGGACGTGGAGGACCGCGGCGACCTGGAGGCCACGCCGTACCGCCCGGTCGAGCCGGACGGCGGCCTGCGGGACACCGACCGGGTAGCCGAGGTGATCCGCCGGGTGGCGGCCGAGGTGGCGGCGATCCGCGCGGCCGGGCGGCTGCCGCTGGTCCTGGGCGGCGACTGCACGATCACGCTGGGGGCGCTGGACGGGTTCGGCGGGGGCGGCCTGGTGTATTTCGACGGCGACGCGGACCTGACCACCCCCGAGCGCAGCGCCTCCGCCGTGGCCGACACCATGGGCATGACCCACATGCTCGGCGGCGGGTCGCCGCGGCTGGCCCGGCTCGGCTCCCGGTACCCGCTGCTGCGGCCGGGGCAGGTGGTGCTGTTCGGCTTCGACCCGGCTGAGCTGGACACCGGCGAGTGGACCGAGCTGGTATCACGGCACCTGTACGCGGCCCCGGCGCCTGCGGTGCGGGCCGACCCGGCGGGCGAAGCCCAGCGGGCTCGCGGCTACCTGGACCGCCGCAGTGTCTCCTACCTGGTTCATTTCGACGTGGACGTGCTGCACACCGGGCTGTTCCCGCTGGCCAACTACCCGCACTTCGCCGGGCTCACCCTGGATGAGGTGAGCGCGTGCCTGAACGAGTTCGCCCGCGGGGAGAGGTTCGGCGGGCTGGTGATCACGGAGGTGAATCCGGACCACGATCCATCGGGTCAGCTGCTCAGGGCGCTGACCGCCCGGGTGGTCCGAGCGCTCGCGCCTGCTCGATGAGGGCCCGGGCGGCGGGGTTAGCCGCGGGGGCGCAGCGCCAGGCGAGTTCAAGCCGGGACCTGAGCTGCGGGTCGGTGAGGCGGAGAATCCCAGGCCCGTTCGGTATCGAAGCCGGGACTACGGCCAGTCCCAGGCCCCGGCCGGCCAGCTCGACCACCATGGGCAGGGCGCTGGCCTCGAACACGATCCGCGGCGTGAACCCGGCGGCGGCGCAGGCGGCGTCGAGCGCCGCCCGCACGCCGGTGCCGCGGGGCAGGCTGACCAGCGGCAGGTCGCGCAGCTGGCGGATCGTGATCGCCCCGGCCCCGGCTCCGGCCCCGGCCCCGGCTCCGGCGAGCGGGTGGCCGGGGGCCGCCACCGCGACCAGTTCCTCGTCCACGAGGACCACGCTGTCGATGTCCGCCGGAGTCTGTTCCGCCCAGCCGATCAGGGCGAGGTCCAGCCGGCCGTCCCTGAGCCGCTCGACCAGCCGGTCGGAGTTGTCCTCGACCAGCGCGATGGCGACGCCCGGGTGGCGGTCGTGAAAGCCGGCGAGGAGTTCGGCCAGGGCCGGCAGCGCGCACCCGCTGACCATGCCCACCGTGACCTGCCCGCGCACCAGGCCGGCCAGGTCGTCGACGGCCAGCCGGGCGTTCGCCACCGCGTCCAGCGCGGCCCGCGCGAACGGGAGGACGGCCGATCCCACCTCGGTCAGCCGGACCGAACGGCCGGACCGGTCCAGCAGTTGCTGGCCGAGCTCGGACTCCAGCCGGCGGACCTGCGCGCTCACCCCGGGCTGCGCCACGTGCACGCGGCTCGCCGCCCGGGTGAAGCTGGCCTCCTCGGCGACCGCCACGAAATACTCCAGCTGGTGAAGTTCCATAACTGGTGATTCTAGGTGGCGCGTGTTGGATGGCCAGCTGCTTATGATCTCTTGGCGCCGGCTACGGGGACACTGAGGATATGGACCGCGAAGGCGCGGAGACCCAACTGAGGCTGCTGGCCGAGGCCGAACTGCGCCACGCGACCACGCGGCCCGACTATGGCGGCCTGCTGGAGGACTGCCACTCCGCGCGGCTCGAACTCGTCGCCCAGGCGCTGCACGCCGCGCACGCCTTCGACATGGCCGCCGCGAACGAGATCCAGGCTGAGCTCGCGCTGGCCCTAGGCGTGCGGCAGCCGCGCCAGGGACCGGCCGGACCGGTGCCGTACGCGCAGGCGAACCTGGCGTGGGTGATGTACTCGGCCCGCTATGGCACACCACCCCACCGGACGCCGGCACCGCACGTACCCTGGCGGGTGGTGCCGGTCGGTCAGGTGATCCGGACCCAGGCCGGCGACGTCCAGGGCGAACTGCACCTGCTGACGTACCTGCAGACGACCGTCGGCGCGCGGTTCACGGCGATCAGCTACTGGAGACCGGACCAGGTACCGCAGCGCCGCCGCCCATCTCCCGGCACGCCGCCTCCGGGCGCGGTGCACGCCGGCCAGTTCACCGCGGTAGACGACCAGGGCACCGGCTATCAGTTCGGCGTCAGCGTCGGGCCGCTCCGCACCGAGTGGTCGGGCCAGCTCGACCTGCACCCGAGTCCGCCGCCGGGGATCCCCTGGCTTGACCTCAGCCCGGCCCCCGGCGAGCCCGCGACGCGCATCGAGCTGAGCTCTGCGCCGGCATCGCCGCCGGAGATCACCGTGACCCGGGCCGCCGTGGAGCCGGGTGAGCTCCTGCTGACCGACATCGCCGCCGGGCTTCTCGCCCTCGCCTCGCCCGAGCAGGTTCCGCTGCATCCGTCGGCCGGCCGGCCCGGGCCGCTCAGCGAGGCCGCCGACGGGCTCGCCGACATCATCGCCGCGTTGCAGGCCGCTGGCGCGCTGACCCCGTCCAGCCGCCTGCCCGGCCAGCTCGCCGGCCTGTGCACGCGCCTCGGGATCAGCGGCCACGGCCTGGCCGCGCCACCCCTCGATGACCTGCCCGAACCGTGGCTGAGCCTGCTGGCGTATGGCCAGCGCGGGAAGCCGGAACGAGCCCCTGTCCCCGACTGGGCCGTGACGGCGATCGAGCTGCCCGAGCTGAACGGCGCCCGGATCACGGTCCTCGGCCTGCACAACGGCAATCGCGGCCAGTTCCTGCACCTGCTGGCCAGCGGCGTCACGCCGGAGTACACCTGGTCGTACGGCACGATCGCCGACCGCATGCCTGTTGTCTGGCTACGCGACCCCGATGGCCGCTGGCATACCACACGCCCGGCACAAACGGGTCAGCTGCGGGATACCGACGTTTCCATACCGCTGCTGAGGATCGTGCCGCCGCTGGACCACGGCACTCCGCGGGTCGACGTGGTGGTCGCCGGGTCATCGGCCGAGGTCCGGGCCACGGTGCCGCTGAGGTGGAAGGACTAGCTGGCCTGGCGGCTAGAACCGCCAGCGCGTCGCGCCGCCGGGGTCGACGGTGGCCAGCGCCGTGGCCGTTTTCGGGGTGAGGCGGTAGACGTGCCAGGGCGGCGGTCCGGCCGAGGGCGCGCTGAACTCGGCGGTGAGCGCCACGCCGGTGTCGTCGACCCGGGCCGGCCAGCCCCCCGCGGCCCAGCGCGCGGCCATGTCGGCGACGGTGGCCGGGTCGGTGACCAGGCTGGCCTCGCCCTCGACCACCAGGTCGAACTCCTCGGTTGCCAGGCTCATGGCGCAGCGCGGATCACGGGCGAGGTTCCGGCCCTTGCGGCTGCCCTGGCCGGTCTCGAACCAGAAGCAGCCGTCGGCCCACAGCCCGCCGACGCCGTTGACGTGCGGGCTTCCGTCCGCGTTGATCGTGGTCAGCCAGCAGGTATGACGGTTCGGCCCGCCGCCGCCCGGCGCCTGCTCGACGCCCGAGCGGAGCTTGTCCTCGATGCTGGCCCAGTCGAGCAGCGGGAGCTGGTACAGGTCGGCAAGGTTGGTAGCTTCCATACCTGGTGGACGATACGGGACCGCCGGACTCATCGCGGCGACGCCGTCATCGCGCGTGGGCCGCGATCGCCTGGGCGCAGGGCAGCGCCTCGGTGCGCGTCGTGTCTACCTGCAGGTCGTAGACGATACCGCGGTGGACTAGTTCGGTCTGGGACGCGGCCATTCCGATGATCCGGTCGCCTCGGGCGAGCTCACGGCCCGCGGCCACGGTGGCGTCACACCGGACGGCGACCCACAGCGCCGGCAGTGCGCCGAGCGCGTTCTTCCACCGCTGCTGGGATGCCGCGCCGCCGACGAAGACCTCGTCCACGATGATCCGGGCCCCCGCCTGAGCCATCGCGGCGATACCCGCGATCCACGCCGCCTCCAGGGTGCGGAACTCCGGCCCGACGATGACCCCGCCGTCCTGGGCGAACTCGATGCCCGCGGCCGACGTCTGCAGGGACATCGGCATCGCCTGGATCAGGTTGTCGGTCCCGAAGGTCAGCCACGGATCCGGCAGGATCGCCTGCAGGCACCGGGCGATACCCGACTTGCCCGAGCTGGACCCGCCATTGAGCACGATCACCTGAGTTACCACGTCGCCACGGTACCGGTCCGGTTAAGCTCCGTGTGGACTCCTAGTGGGGGCCGCGACATGGGCACTGACAGCAATGAGGCCGGGCTCGCGCGGGGCGTGGTCGGGTCGGCGCGCGTGATCGCGTTCGGCGCGAGCAACGTGGCCCCGGCTGGTTCGGTCGTAGCCGGGCTGGTCATCGTCGTGTCGTACGCCGGGTTCGCGTCTCCGCTGGTCGTACTCATCGCGTTCGCCGCGTCCCTATGCTGCGCGAGCAGCATCGCGGAGTTCGCCCGGCGGCTGCCGTCGGCTGGCTCGCTGTACACGTACAGCAGCCGCGGGCTGGGACGGACCGGAGGTTTCCTGACCGGCTGGATGATGGTCTTCGCGTACGTGCTGTACGTCCCGGCGGGCATCGCGCTGACCAGCGCGTACACGTCGCAGCTTCTGGCCGGGACCCTTCATGTGGCCGTCAGCGCCTGGGTGCTTTTCGTGATCATCGTGGCCGCGGTGGCCATCGTCGCGTACCTGGGCATCAGGACGTCATCTTCGGCAGACCTGGTTCTCGTCGTAGGAGAAGTCGCCGTCATCGCCACGCTGGCCATCACGATCTTGGTCAGCCTCGCGCCATCGGATTACTCAGCGGCGGTCCTCTCGCCGGCCTCCTCGCCGAACGGCCAGCTCACAGATATCACGAACGCCATGATCTACGGGATCACCGCATTCGCAGGCTTCGAGGCTTCCGCCGCATTGGGCGAGGAGGCGAGAAACTCGCGCCGCTCAATCCCCGCGAGCATGATCGGCGTTGTCATCGTGACAGGCATTTTCTATCTGCTCGTCGTTCTCGCGGAGATGTTCGGCCTGGGGCGAAAGGGAATTCCCGGCTTCACTCAGCAGGGTAATCCGCTAAGTTATCTCACCGGCCGGTACTGGTCGCCGTCAGCGGTCTGGGCCATCGAACTCGTAGTCGTGCTCGCCGGCCTCGGCTTCGTCATCGCCACGTTCAACGTGGCCATCCGGGTCCTGTTCGCCATGGGGCGCGAACGGGTACTTCCGGAGACGCTCGCCCGGTTGTCCCGCCGCCGTACCCCGATCATCTCGATTGCGTGCGTGGCCGCGTTCGCGCTCTTGCTGGGGCTGCCGTTGACCTCCATCTACGGTGGTGTGCGCACATTTGGTTACATCGCTGGAGCGGGCGGGCTCTCCGTCGTACTGGTCTACCTGGCGGTGAACGTCGCGGTCATCCGCGCGTTCCGGACCGAGTTCCGCGACGAGTTCGGTCTATGGCGGCATCTGCTCGTGCCGGCCACAGCCATCGCGTTGTTCCTGTTTCCGCTGTGGGGCGTCCTTCATCCGCGCGCCCGCCAGCTGGCCGACCTGCTGCATTTCACGGCGCTCGGCTGGCTCTGCCTCGGGGTCATCGTCGCTGTCATCCTCCAGGCCCGGCGTCCCTCAAGCTTCGAGACGCTGGGCCGGGTATTCATGCCAGCCGATGGGCAACCGGAATACGCACTCGAATCGGCCGGGAACCTCGCTGCTGGTCATGGTGGCCAGGAAGGAAATGGCGCTCACGACGGTAGCGCGTAGGCGAGGCTCCTTTCAGGGTGTTTCCGTGTCGTAGTCTCGTCACATTTGAGATAATTCAACTCACGGCTGTGGCCTCGGAAGATTATGAATCAGGAGACCCACAACGCACATTTCGGAACATGAGTAACAGTGGCATGCGTCAGTTGGCTGGCCCACCACTGGCGGTAGGCCGGCCTGTTTCCGGCTCTTCGACGTCGAAGTCCGGCTGTCCCCCTACGCGGCCGGGGACCGTCTG
>Ga0207678_10000940_pt1 | contig 26556 bp, 19 predicted proteins | sample KBSC63metaG_FD_184319 | JGI IMG/M metagenome (GOLD analysis project Ga0207678, IMG submission 184319) | Corn rhizosphere microbial communities from Kellogg Biological Station, Michigan, USA - KBS C6-3 metaG (SPAdes) (version 2) | ecosystem: Host-associated > Plants > Roots > Rhizosphere > Soil ... | reverse complement strand
GAACTTCAACGCGCCGGCCAGCACGGGAGCGCTCACGCAGGCGTTGCGGTGGGGTGCGGTCAGCAACGGCGACTGGCAGCTGCTCCTCGACATCTGTTCCCACTGGAGGTTCCGGGACGGCACGGTGTCCCTCGCGAACGCCATCAAATCGGACGTCTCCGGAGAAATCGAGCTCGGTGTCCACGTGGCCCGCATCGACGAGCGGGCCGACGGCGTGGTGGTGACGACCGCCGACGGGCGTGAGATCGCGGCCCGGGCGTGCGTGGTGACGGCTCCCATCGGCGTGCTCGGGGGCATCGAGTTCACTTCGGCCCTGCCGCGCCCGGCCCGGCAGGTCGTGGCGGACGGGCAGAGTTCGCAGGGGTTCAAGCTGTGGGTTCGCGCGCGCGGCATCGACACGCCGTTCATCGCGATGGCCCCCAGCGACGAACCCCTCGCGCTCATCCAGTGGGAACACGCCTTCGGCGACGGCGGCGAGTTCACCGCGTTCTCCTTCGGCACCGACGCCCGGAAGTTTCCGGTCACCGATCTCGAAACGGTCAACCGGTACGTGGGCAGGCTGGTGCCCGGGATCGAGGTCACGGACTTCGCCAGCCACGACTGGGTCGGCGACTCCTACGCCCGCCAGACCTGGGCGATGTTGCGGCCGAACCAGCTCGAAGGGGTCCAGGCGCTCGCCACGATGCCCGGCCGCGTCACCTTCGCGGGGGCCGACTACGCCCACGGCTGGTGCAGTTTCATCGACGGGGCGATCGAAAGCGCGATGCGCGCGGCGAGAACACTGCGCGAACGCGTCCTGTAACCGTTTGCTGCCGTCAGGAATTCGTCTCGTCGCGGCCTGATCGGAAAATATTCGGCTGAACGCCGGTTGGTGTGTCGTGCTCGCGACACGCCAACCGGCTTTTCTGTTTTCCTGCCCTTAACAAAGCGCTCGAATCGTGCGCAGACCGCTCTTGACATGGTGTGATGCCCGCCGCATGCTGTGTACGCAACGCGCACTCGCTGTTCGATTATCGTTCAAGAGCAATTCTCCAGTCACCCAGGGAGTTGTCGCATGACCGTCCCTACTCATCGTCTTCCCCGAGTTCTGACCTGGAAGTCCGGCGCCTTTCTGGGTTTGACGACAATTCTGGGCGTCTTCACCACGGTCGGTTACATGATCGGACTGGTCGGTGCCTGGAGCGTGATCGCGATCTGGGCGGTTTCGATGATCGTCGCGACGGCACAGGCGTTCCTCTACGCCGAAATGGCGACGATGTTCCCGAACACCGCCGGCGGCGTCGCGGCCTACGCCAACGAAGGCCTCCGCCGCTACACGGTCTTCGTCGGGCCGATCGTGTCGTGGGGGTACTGGCTGGGGTACTCCCTGGTGCAGGCGGCCATCGCGCTGATCTTCGGCCAGGTCGTCCAGGCGCAGTGGTTCCCGGAGCAGACCTGGGGGGTCGATCTCCTCGGCGTCCACGTCGGCCTGCCGCACGTCCTGGGTGCGGCGGCGCTGGTGAGTGTCTTCCTGCTCAACATCTTCGGCATCCGCCCCGCGGCGCGGGTCACCTCGCTGGGTGTCATCATCTTCACGGTCTTCGTCGCGATCATGGTGTTGCTGCCGTTCATCGAAGGCAAGTGGTCGGGCGCCGGCCTGACCTGGCGGCTCGACGACCCCAAGCTCGCCCTGGTGCTGCTGTACCTCGCGGGCTGGACGACCTACGCCGTGGAAGGACCGTCCCTGTTCGCGCCCGAGTACCGCAGCCCGGGCTCGGACTGCCCGAAGGCGATCCGGGTGTGCGCGATGCTGATGATCGGCGTGTTCACCATCGTCCCGTTCGTCGTCTCCGGCACGCTGGGGGAGAAGGCCATCGGCGACAACCCGAACGGCTACGCCGTCGACGTCATGAACCTGTTGTGGCCGGGCAGTTCTTCGCTGGTGGTCGCGGTCGTCGCCATCGGGCTGTGGGTCACTCTGGTCGGCACGAGCGCGCAGGCCGGGCGCGCGCTGCTCGGGATTTCCCGCAGCGACCTGACCGTCAAGCAACTGTCCACATTGAACAGTTATGGCATGCCGGGCCGGGCGCTGGGCGTGGACCTCGTCGTCAACCTGCTCATCCTGTTCCTGGTCGGGAACACGGTCGCGATCGTCGCGGCGAGCAACCTCGGGTACTTCATCTGCTGCGGCCTGGCGTGCTGGGCGTACGTGCTGCTGCGCCGCGACCGGCCGGAGTGGCCCCGCCCGTACCGGCTGTCCCGGAAGTGGGGCGTGGTCGCGATCGTGCTCGGCGTCTTCGACCTCGTCGTCGCCGCGGTCGGGATCACCAACCCCGACCTGGCCGGCCGCGGCGGGCTCAAGGAAACCCTCATCTCGCTGGTGCTCCTGTTCGTCTGCGTCCCCCTCTTCCTGCTGCGCCGGCTGTGGCAGGACCGCGACCGGGCCTTCGCCTGGCGAGAGGAAACCCCGGCGCTGCCCACCGGCGACGAGCACCTCGTGGCCGAAGACGAAGCACCGCAGGCGGACCGGATCGGCAAGGCGTGACCCCATGCGGTTCGGGGTGCACCTGCCCAGCAACCACGGATGGCGCCACGTCGAGGACCTCCTCGACGTGGCGCGCCTGAGCGAGGAGCTCGGGTACGAGTCCGTGTGGGCGAGCCAGCACGTGTTCCACGCGGGATACCTCGCCGACCGGCTCGACGGACGCCCGTACTACGCGCCGTTGCCGATCCTGACGGCGGTCGCCGCGGTCACCACCAGGGTGCGGCTCGGGACGTCGGTGCTCGTGCTGCCGTACCACCACCCGGTCCTGCTCGCCAAGGAACTCGCCACCCTCGACGTGCTCTCCGGAGGACGGCTCACCGCCGGCGTCGGGGTGGGGGTCATCCGCGAGGAGTTCGAGGCATTGGGCGTCGAATACGACACTCGCGGCGCGAGGACGGACGAGGCGCTCCGGGTGATGAAGGCGTTGTGGACGACCCGGCAGCCGTCCTTCGCGGGCCGCTTCCATCGATTCGCGGGCCTCGACTTCAGCCCGGCACCCGTCCAGGACCCGCACCCGCCGATCTGGATCGGAGGATCCAGCGGCGCGGCCATGAGGCGAGCGGCAACGCTCGGGGACGGGTGGCACCTGTTCCGCCATCCCGCCGGAGGCCTCCGCACGGCGATCCACCGCGTCCGTGACCTGGCGGGCCGCGATGGCCGGTCGCTCGTGGTGTCCGTCCGATGCGACCTGGAGATCCTCGGGACGCCCGTACCTGCTCCCGCCGACTACAACACGTCCTTGGGCACCCGGTTCCGGCTGCGGGGGACACCGGAACAGATCGTCGAGATGGTGGGAGAGCTGCGAGATCTCGGTGTCGAGCACCTGGTCCTCGCGGTCAACACCGACGAGCCGAACGTCGTGACCGACTCCGTCGGGATCTTCGCAACGGAGGTGGCTCCCGGATTCGGTTTCCCCTGCGGAAGCGGTCCCGGCCCCGGGCGTTGATCCCAGGCGCGGGGTTCGCCTCCTTTCGACGGCGTCGCCGCGCAGGGGCTGCTCGCCGTCCGAGTTTCAGCCCCGCAGAGCCAGCAACCGCCGCGGCGGGTGGTAGGTGTACTCGTAGCCGAGGTCGCGGAAGCCCAGGCAGAGGGCGAACGATCCGTCACCGAATTCCCGGTGCAGGGAACGCCAGTTCCGGGCGAGGTATTCGACCGCCGCCCACGTGGTGTCCCCTCGGCGGCCCAGGCAGAACAGCACGGTCGTGCCGCGCGCGGTGTCATGGACCTTTTCGATGATGGCGAGGTCCAGCGAGTTCGACGGCACCTGCCGGCCGAGGTCCGCGCCGTTGAGCACTTCGACGTATGTTGTTTCCCGCGGCTGGTGGCCGACATCGGGGAGTTCGCCGGAGAGGCGGAGACTCACCAGGTTCTCCTGCAGGTACAGCCTGCGGATGCTGTTGCGCCGGGCTGCTCCGACGACGACGAGGTTGCCGCTCAGCTCGGGGAAATGCTTGGGGTCGTCACTCGCGGACGGGCTGACGGTGCTGCGGAAGTCGTAGCGGTGACGCCCCAGGTAGACGGCGTCGACCAGACCACGGACCAGGTCGGGCAGGCGGAAGGACGCCGAGCCGAACAGGCGGGTGACCGCCTCGGTGGCGCGCAGTTCGTGCAAGGAAATGGAGTAACCGCGCGGGCGCGAACTCATGGCCGTGGTCCACAGGTTCGACAGGCAGATGACCAGTTGCTGGTTCGTGTGCAGGCCGAAGAACCGGCGGAAGCGGCGTTGCGCGAGCCGGGCCAGCGCGGCAACCGTGAAGCCCAAGCCGAGCCAGAACACGATGTTCGCGATGACGTTGGTGAGGATGTCCAGAAGCACTCGAGCATCATCGTGGCGGACCCGGCTTCACGACAACAGTAATCGTCGTGGCCCCGTCGCTGCCGCGAAGGCCGAATCTCCTTGTCGACACGCTCGGGGGCGCGGCGACAACGCCCGGCGGCGCGGGCGCCGGCCGACCGGATCGGATCCGCCGTCTCAGGCTGTCCGCTGCGGGTTGCGGTCGGAGGTGGGCAGCAGTGCCTTCACGTGCTGCCACGCCTGCTCGGCGGTGAGCGTGGGGTCACCCGTCAGCAGGGCCACGCTCAGCCCGTCGATGAGGGCGAACACCCGCTGCGTGAGCGAGTCGACGTCGTCGGTCAGCTCGCCGAGGATCCCGGCGATCGCCGCGCGCCAGGCGGCGTCGTATTCGAGCTGGGCTTCGCGCAGGGCGGGCTCGTGCATCACGCGCGGCCACAGCTCGACCCAGAGCAGCCAGCGGGGGTCGCCGGCGGCACGCGGGAAGTTGAGCTTGCACAGGCTGTGCAGCCGCTCCTCGGCCGAACCCCCGGACTTCGGCAAGAGGGCCAGCTGCTCGATCAGCTCGTCCTCGCTCCAGCGGAGCAGCTCGAGGAGCAGGCCGTTCTTGCTGCCGAAGTAGTAGGACAGGTGACCGGCGCTGGTGTCGAGGCGGCGCCCGAGTTCGGACAGGCTCAGATCGGCCAGGCCGCGCTCGGCGAGCAGCGCCCACGCCTCCTGCATGACCCGCTCGCGCGGGTGCTCGAGCCGGCGGTGCCGCCTGGACGTCTCGTTGGCCACCTCTTGACTCTAGCCACGGCCTGACGGATAGTGACGCGAGGCAATTTGAAAGCCTTTCAAATCGAGGAGTCAGCATGGCGTCGACCCCTGCCGAGATGACCGCCGAGCCACCCGCCGAACCTTCGTCCCGGGCGTCGAAACGGCTGAAGCCGGTGCTCGGCGTGAGTGCGGTGATCCTGCTGACCGTCTCGTGCATCACGCCGGCGTCCAGCCTGTTCATCATCGTTCCGCAGCTGCTGGCCACGCAGGGTTCGGGCGTGGTCATCGCGTTGGTCGTCGGCGTCGTGGTCTCGATCGCCGTGGGCGCCTGCTATGCCGAACTGGGCACGCGCACCCCGAGTTCGGGCGGCGAGTACGCGATGATCACCCACACGCTCGGGCGGACGCTCGGCTGGCTGACCTTCGCGCTCACGGGCGCCCTGCTCGTGGTGATCCCGCCGATCATCGCGCTCGGCACGGCGGACTACCTGAGTTCGATCGTCCACCTCGACCGGGCCACCGCCGGTGCGATCGTGCTGCTGCTGGCCGCGGGCACCGCCATCCTCGACGTCCGCGCGAACGCGTTCGTGACCAGCTGCTTCCTCGCGCTGGAGGTCGTCGCGGCCGGAGTGGTCGCCTACCTCGGCTTCGCGCACGCCGAGCGTCCACTGAGTACGCTGGTGCGTCCGGAGGCGCTGACCGAGGGGAAGCTTTCCCCGTTCACGCTCGGCGTCCTGGTGTCCGGGTTCCTCGTCTCCATGCTCATCGTCAACGGCTTCGGCACCGCGTCGTACCTCGCCGAGGAGATGATCGACCCGCGCCGTGACGTGGCGCGGGCGGTCTTCGGCTCGATCTTCGTCTCCGCGGTGGTCATGATCGTGCCGACCGCCGCCCTCGTCGTGGGCGCCGGGTCCCTGGAAGACCTGGGCACGCGGACCTTCCCCGAGTTCGTCGAGTCCTGGGCAGGGCCCGGCGTCGCCGCCGCCGTGAACGCCGCCGTCGCGCTGGCGATCCTCAACGCGGTCATCGTGATGGTGCTGCAGAACGGCCGCGTGCTGTACGCGTCGGGCCGCGACCAGGCGTGGCCCGCTCCGGTCAACGCGGCGCTCACCCGGCTGCACCGGCGCTTCGGCACGCCGGCCGTGGCGACGCTGGTGGTGGCGCTGCCCGGCGCCGCGTTCGCCTACTTCCTGGACATCGAGTCCCTGGTGAGCATCACCAGCGTCATCATCGCCGTCGTCTACCTGCTGCTGGCCGTCGGGGCACTCGCGGCACGCCGCAAGCCGCACGCCGGGTGGAAGATGCCGCTGTGGCCGGTGGCTCCGGTGGTGGTGATCAGCGCAATCGCCTACGCCCTGTCGCAGTCGGCGCCGGTGGACCTGCTCATCACCGCCGGGCTCGTCGTCGCCGCGCTCGGCTACGAGGTGCTGTACCTGCGCCCCCGCCGCGGCACCCGGTTCCTGGTGGACGCGAGGGAGGACCGGTGAACGGCATCGATCCCGAACTGCGGGCACCGTTGGAAGAGCTCTTCGAGAGATTCCCCGACGGGTTGTATGCCATCGAGGATCTGGCCGAACGTCGGCGCATCGACGCCATGCTCGCGGCCGAGCTGGTCGAGGCCACCCAGACGTGCTCCACAGAGGACGTACGGGTGCCCGGCGCGGGCGTGCCGGTGCGCATCTACCGGCCCAGGCGGCTGCAGCCGGCCTCGCCCGCGGTGTTCTTCATCCACGGCGGCGGGATGTACCTCGGCGACCTCGACTACGAGCACGCGACGGCCGCGAAGATCTGCGAGGAACTCGGGGTACTCGTCGTCTCCACCGGCTACCGCAAGGCGCCCGAACATCCGCACCCCGCCCAGAGCGACGACTGCTACGCCGCTCTCGGCTGGATGAGCGAGAACGCGATGTCCCTGGACTTCGACCCGCACCGGCTGGCGATCTTCGGTGGAAGCGCGGGAGGCAATCTCGCCCTGGCCACCGCCCTCAAGGCGAGAGACCTCGGGGGACCTTCGCTCGCCTTCGCCGTGGCCCTCTACCCGATGGTCGACCACCGGAACGCCACGACACAGGCGGTCGGCCCGTGGGACCGGAGGGCCAATGCCGAGGCCTGGGCGTGGTTCCTCGCCGGGCAGGAGCCGGACGGGTACGCCGCTCCGCTGCACGCGGAGGACCTGGCCGGCCTGCCGCCGACGTTCATCGACGTGGGCACCGCCGATCTTTTCCTGGACGAGAACCTCGCCTTGGCGCGGCGGCTCCTCGCCGCCGGCGTCTCCACGGAACTGCACGTCTATCCCGGTGTCTACCACGCAGCCGAGTACTACGCGCCCGACGCGGAAGTGGCCCGTCACATGTGGACGGTCCGGTTCCGGGCGCTTCGCCGGGCTTTCGGCACCGAGAGGAGCAACCATGACCACTGAGCGCCCGATCTCTTGGCGGATGCCTGCCGAAACCGAACCGCAGGCGCGGGTGTGGATGGCTTTCCCCACCCTCGATTCCTACCTCGCCGACAGCCCCGAGGCCGCCGGCCGCGCCCGGGCGGCCTGGGCCCGGGTCGCGCACACGATCGCCGAGTTCGAGCCCGTCACCATGGTCGTCGATCCGGCCGAGACCGAGGCGGCCAGGAGCTGCCTCGACGAGAAGAAGGTCGAGATCGTCGAGGCGCCGTTGGACGACGCGTGGATGCGGGACATCGGCCCGACCTTCGTGGTCGACGGGGCCGGGCAGCTCGGTGCGGTCGACTGGGTCTTCAACGGCTGGGGCCGGCAGTCCTGGGCGACGTGGGACAAGGACGAGCGCATCGGATCCTTCGTGGCGGAGCGCGCCGGCGCCAAGACCGAGGTCTCGCGGATGGTCAACGAGGGCGGCGGGATCCACGTCGACGGCCTCGGGACCGTGCTCGTGACGGAGACGGTGCAGCTGGACCCGTGGCGCAATCCCGGCTGGACGAAGTCGGACGTCGAGGCCGAGCTGGCTCGCACGATCGGCGCCGAACACGTCATCTGGCTGCCGCGCGGCCTGTACCGCGACTCGTTGCGGCTGGGCACCCGGGGCCACGTCGACCTGACCGTCACGATTCCCTCGCCCGGTGTCCTCCTGGTGCACGTCCAGGAGGAACCGATGCATCCGGACCACGCCATCAGCCGCGAGATCCTGGACTTCGTCCGCGACACGCGAGACGCCGCCGGCCACACCTGGGAGATCATCGAAGTCCCCGCGCCCCGGATCGTCCGCGACAGCTTCGACTGGGTCGACTACAGCTACATCAACCACCTCGTCGTCAACGGTGGCGTGATCGGGTGCGCGTTCGACGACCCGAACGACCGCCAGGCCAAGGAAATCCTCCAGGCGGCGTACCCCGGACGGGAGGTCGTCATGGTCCCGGCGAAGGACGTGTTCGCCGGTGGCGGCGGCATTCACTGCATCACCCAGCAGGAACCGGCCACCGGAGGGCGTGGATGACGACCGGAATGGACTTCTTCGCCGCAGCAACCCTTCCCGCGCCCCGCGTGGACGACGCGTGGGCCCGGAGGGTTGCCCGCGAGTCGTTCGGCGTGGATGCCGTTGCCCACCGGCTGGGCAGCAACCAGGACGCCAACTTCCTCCTGCGGACGCCGTCCGGGCAACCGGTGGCCGTGCTCAAGGTGTCGAACCCGGCTTTCGGCGCGGCCGAGGTCGCGGTCCAGGACGCCGCTGCGGACCGGATCGCCGCTGCCTGCCCGGACTTGAGGGTCGCGCAGGTGCTTCGCGCGGACGACGGAGCCGTTCAGCGTGCGACGATCACGACTCCGGACGGCCCGGTGGTGGCCCGGCTGATCCGGTTCCTGGACGGCGGCACCCTCTTCGGAAAGGGGTATCTCGATCCGCGAAGCGTGGCCCGGTTGGGCGAGGTCGCAGGCCAGGTCGACCTGGCGCTCGCCGGCCTCACCGGCGACGGACTCGACCGGATCCTTCAGTGGGACCTGCGGTACGCCGACCGGACGGTGGCCGCGCTGGGCTCGTCGCTGCCCGCGGCTCGACGTGCCGAGGTCGAAAGCGCCGCGGCGAGGGCCTGGGACCTCGTCGCACCGCTCGTCCCCGATCTCCCCGTCCAGGTCGTACACCTCGACCTCACCGACGACAACACCGTGCTGGGCGCGGACGGCCTCGCCGACGGTGTGATCGACTTCAGCGATCTGACCCGGACGTGGACCGTCAGCGAGCTCGCCATCGCGATTTCCTCGATCCTGCACCACCCCGGCGCCGAGCCGGCCGACGTCCTGCCCGCGGTGCGCGCGTACCACTCCCTGCGCCCGCTGTCCGAAGCCGAAGCCGAAGCGATCTGGCCCCTCGTGGTGCTGCGTGCCGCGGTCCTGGTCGTCAGCGGCTGCCACCAGGTGGCCGTCGACGGGGACAACGCCTACGCGGAGACACGCCTGGTCCGGGAGTGGCGCATCGCGGACCAGGCCCTTTCCGCCCCGACCGAGGTGATGACCGCGCTGATCCGCGACGCGCTGGGCCTGCGCGCGGGCGGTACTTCCCTCCCGGACGGCGTCCTCCTCGACGTCCCGGACGCGGTGGTGCTGGACCTGTCCCCGCAATCGTCCTTTTTGGACGAGGGTGCGTGGGAGAACGCCGGCATCGCCGAGACGCTGGCCGCGGATCGGCTGGCGGCGGGACACCGAGCCGTGGTGACGAAGTTCGGCGAGGCCCGCCTGGCCGGAAGCCCGGCGCTCGTCCAGGAGCCGCCGGCCTCGGTCGCGACCGGGATCGACCTCTGGACAGCCGAACCCGAGGAACTCAGGGCACCGTGGGACTGTGAGGTGTTGTCCACCGGCTCCGGCATCGTGCTGCGTGCGGACGACGTCGAGCTGGCTGCGCACGGAGTGGAGGCTCGGGCCGAGGGAGCCGTGGTCGCCGGCACGGTCGTGGCGACGACGGTGCCGCGCAGCCGAACCCGGATCACGGCGGGTCGCCGGGCCGGGAGTGTCCCCGAGAGGGTGGCCCCGAGGTACGCACCGGGATGGCTGGCATCCCTTGCCGACCCCGCTCCGCTGCTCGGGCTGCCTGCGACGGGCGGTGTCGCCGATTCCGTGCTGGAGCAACGCGAACGTGCCCTGGCCGAGGTCCAGGAGCACTACTACCGCGAGCCGCCCCGGATCGAACGCGGCTGGCGCCACTTCCTCGTCACCGAGGAGGGACGTCCGCTGCTGGACATGATCAACAACGTCGCGGTGGCCGGGCACTCCCACCCCCGCATCGCCAGGACCGCCGAACGTCAGCTGCGGCTGCTGAACACGAACTCCCGGTTCAACTACGAGGCGATCGCGGCGTTCGGTGCCCGGCTCGCGGACCTCGCGCCCGATCCACTGGACACCGTCTTCCTGGTGAACTCCGGCTCGGAGGCGGCCGACCTGGCGATCCGGCTCGCGCTCGTGGCCACCGGCCGGTCCGACGTGGTCGCGATGAGCGAGGCCTATCACGGGTGGACCTACGCCTCGGACGCGGTCTCCACTTCCGTCGCCGACAACCCGAACGCGCTGGACAGCCGGCCGAGCTGGGTGCACACCGTGCCCGCGCCCAACCCGTATCGAGGACGGCACCGAGGCGCCGACGCCGTCCGATACGGACCCGAAGCGGCCGCGATCATCGACGAGCTGGCCGCGTCCGGACGACCGCCGGCCGGCTTCATCGGCGAGTCCTACTACGGCAACGCCGGCGGAATGCCGCTGCCCGAGGGCTACCTCGCCGCCGTGTACTCGGCGGTGCGCCGCCACGGCGGCCTGGCGATCGCCGACGAGATCCAGGTCGGCTACGGCCGGCTCGGGCACTGGTTCTGGGGATTCGAGCAGCAGGACGTCGTTCCCGACATCATCGCCGTCGCGAAGGCGGTGGGGAACGGCGTTCCCGTGGCGGCCGTCATCACCAGCCGCGCCGTGGCCGCGAAGTACCGCGAGGCCGGCTACTTCTTCTCCTCCACCGGAGGGAGCCCGCTGTCCTCCCGCATCGGCCTGTGCGTGCTCGACATCATCCGGGACGAGGACCTGCAGGGAAACGCCCGCGACGTCGGCGGCCATCTCAAGGCACGTCTCGAGGAACTGGCGCAGCGCCACGAACTCATCGGCGCCGTCCACGGCTCCGGCCTGTACCTGGGTGTGGAGCTGGTGCGCGACCGGACCACGCTCGAACCGGCGGCGAGCGAGACGGCGGCCATCTGCGACCGGATGCTCGACCTGGGTGTCGTGATCCAGCCGACCAGCGACCGGATGAACGTGCTCAAGGTGAAGCCGCCGCTGTGTCTCGACCGGTCCGCCGCCGATTTCTTCGCCGACACCCTCGACCGGGTGCTGTCGGAGGGGTGGTGATCGGCCGTGCGGCTCACGCCCGGTGAACGGGACCGGCTGCTGATCTTCACCACGGCCGAGCTCGCGCGGCGCCGGCTGGCCCGCGGGCTGCGGCTCAACGTGCCCGAGGCGACCGCGCTGATCGCCGACACGGTTTGTGAAGCCGCCCGCGACGGACGCCGTCTCCACGAGGCGATCTCAGCCGGCCGGGCCGCGCTCGGCCCGGAAAACGTGCTTCCCGGCGTGCCGGAGGTCATGGGCGACGTGAAGGTCGAAGCGGTGTTCGACGACGGCACCAGGCTGGTCGTGGTGACCGACCCGATCGGTGCGACGACCGATACCGCACCCGGGGCGATCGAGCTCGGACCCGAGCCACTGGCGGACTGGCCGGAGGCGGTGACGGTGCCGGTCACCAACACCTCGACGGTGCCCATCAGCGTCACCTCGCACTTCCACTTCTTCGAGGCCAACCCGAGACTCCGGTTCGACCGTGCCGCGGCGTACGGCAGGAGGCTGGCGATTCCGGCCGGCTCCTCGATCCGGTTCGGCCCCGGCGAGCAGAAGGCCGTCGACCTCACGCCGATGGGAGGGGACCGCGTCGCCATCGGCTTCGCCGGTCTCGTCGACGGCCCGCTGGACGCCCCCGGAGCGAAGGAAGAAGCGCTGCGCCGCGCAATTGCCTGCGGTTACCAACACGAGGAAACGACATGAGCTTCAGTGCAAGCGACTACGTCGCCGCCTACGGGCCCCGGAAGGGCGACCGGGTGCGGCTGGGGGACACCGGCCTCGTCGTCGAGGTCGAGTCGGACGCGAGCAAGCCCGGCGAAGAGTTCGTCGTCGGCTTCGGGAAGACCGCCCGCGACGGGCTGCACATCCTCGCCGCGACCGCCCGGGAGACCTGCGACCTGGTCATCAGCAACGTCCTGGTGATCGACGCCGTCCAAGGCGTGCGCAAGGCCTCGATCGGAATCCGCGACGGACGCATCGCCGGCATCGGCCGGGCCGGCAACCCGAACACCCTGGAAGGCGTCGACGTCGTCGTCGGCAGCGGAACGACGATCATCGCCGGCGAGGGCCTGATCGCCACCGCCGGAGCGATCGACACCCACGTCCACCTGCTGTCGCCGCGGGTCGTCGAGGCCGAACTCGCCTCCGGCGTCACCACGGTGATCAGCCAGGAGTTCGGGCCGGTGTGGGGGCCGGGGATCAGCACGCCGTGGGCGCTGCGCCACGCGTTCACCGCGTTCGACGCGTGGCCGATCAACATCGGCTTCCTCGGCCGTGGCTCGGTTTCCGCCCGCGAGCCACTGGTGGAGGCCCTCGTCGAGGGCGGCGTGTGCGGGTTCAAGGTCCACGAGGACATCGGAGCGCACACCCGGGCGCTCGACTCCGCGCTCACCGCCGCCGAGGAGTACGACGTCCAGGTGGCGCTGCACACCGACGGGCTCAACGAGTGCCTCTCGGTCGAAGACACCGTGGCCGTGCTCGAGGGCCGGACCATCCACGCCTTCCACGTCGAAGGGTGCGGCGGCGGGCACGTCCCCAACGTCATGCGGCTGGCCGGAGAGCGCAACATCATCGCGTCTTCGACGAACCCGACGCTTCCGTTCGGCCGCGACGCGGTCGACGAGCACTTCCACATGATCATGGACGCCCACGACCTGAAGGCCGATCTGCCCGGGGACGCGCTGATGGCACGGGAAAGGATCCGCGCGAGCACGATGGGCGCCGAGGACGTGCTGCACGACCTGGGCATCATCGCCATCACGTCGTCCGACGCGCAGGGGATGGGCCGGGCGGGCGAGACGTTCCGGCGCACCTTCGCCATGGCCGCCAAGATGAAGACCGAGCGAGGGTCGGTCGATCTGCGCCACGACAACGACCGGGCGAGGCGCTACATCGCCAAGCTCACGATCAACCCGGCGATCGCGCACGGCATGGCCCACGAGATCGGCTCCCTGGAAGCCGGGAAGCTGGCCGACATCGTGCTGTGGCGCCCGGACCACTTCGGGGCGAAACCGGAGCTGGTCCTCAAGGCCGGCTTTCCCGCGTACGGCGTCACGGGCGACCCGAACGCGAGCATCGACAGCTCGCAACCGCTGGTGATCGGCCCCCAGCTGGGCGGGCACGGGCCCACGCCCGCCGATCTGTCGGTCGCGTTCGTCAGTCAAGCCGCCGCCGAGTCCGAGGAAGATCGGCTGACCACCCGCAGGCGTCGCGTCGGCGTGCGCGGAACCCGCGGGATCGGACCGGCGGACATGATCCACAACGACCGCACCGCGGAAGTCCGGGTCGAGGACCGGACCGGACGCGTGACCGTCGACGGCGAGCCCGTTTCCTCCGAACCGGCGGACTCGGTCGCGCTCTCCCGCCTGTACTTCCTCTGAAGGTTGGGTCGAATCGGTTCGACCGTGCCTCCCGAATGTAAGTTTCCGGTTCCGCTGGGCCTTGACGTCGTGATCTGCCTGTAGGGGCACGTCGTCATTGACCTGCCGCCGACCGGGTTCGTACTATTCCGGCGAACCGGTTCGACGGCCGGTGGGGCGCGCCCCGCCACCAGGGAGGAACCAGGATGTCCAGGTCACCGCGACAGTCCACAAAGGAACGGGTGAACCGGCCGCTCGCTCTGCTCGTCGTCCTGAGCACCGTCCTGGCCGGCGTTCTGCTGCCCGCGCACCGGGCGCACGCAGCGACGAACACGTTCACCCTCGGGGCCAGGCGGACCGACACCGCCGGCCGCGCGCTGCAGCTGCACGGCATGGGCATCGTCAAGGTCGGGACCACCTGGTACGGGTTCGGCGAGGACAAGACCGGCCAGACGACGGCGAACACCGCCTTCCAGGACATCCCCTGCTACACCTCGACCGATCTGGCGAACTGGACCCACCAGGGGATCGCGCTGGCGAAGCAGGGCAGTGGCGACCTCGGACCGAACCGCATCGTCGAGCGGCCGAAGGTCCTCTACAACGCCACGACCGGCATGTACGTGATGTACCTGCACATCGACAACACGAGCTACTCCGACCAGCGGGTCGGCGTGGCGACCAGCCCCACGCCCTGCGGGCCCTACAGCTACCGGGGGAGCTTCCAGCCGCTGGGCAACCAGAGCCGCGACATCGGCCTGTTCCAGGACACCGACGGGTCCGCGTACCTGCTGAGCGAGAACGCCGGCCGCAGCCTCCGCATCTACCGGCTGTCCGCGGACTACCTGTCGGTGGCGAGTGCGGTGACGACGTTGCCGAACTACGAGTCGCCCGCCGTGATCAAGGTCGGCGGGACGTACTACCTGCTGGCCTCCCACCTGACCGGCTGGGCCACCAACGACAACGTGTATGCGACTGCGACGTCGCTCGCCGGACCGTGGTCGCCGTTCCGCAATTTCGCGGCGCCGGGCACCAACACCTACAACAGCCAGACGGCGAACATCATCACCGTCCAGGGCAGTTCGGCGACCACCTACCTGTACGCGGGCGACCGCTGGACGGGGAACGCCATGGGCGATTCGCCGCTGATCTGGCTCCCGCTCACGATTCGCGGCACGACGGTCAACCTCGGCCAGTACCCGAGCTGGAACCTCGACGCCGACGCGGGGACGTGGTCGGCGAACTCGGGGCTTCCCAGCGCCACCACGCACGTGCTGAGGAACGCCAACAGTTCGATGGTGCTGGACGCCTCGGGCGCCTCGACCGCGGCGGGCGGCAAGATCATCCAATGGCCCGCCCACGGGGGCACCAACCAGCAATGGCGGTTGACGAAGCTCGCCGACAACGTCTTCACGCTGGTCAACGTCAACAGCGGACTGTGTCTCGACGTCCCGGACCAGTCCACGGCGAACGGGATCCAGCTGCAGCAGTGGACCTGCACCGGCGCCGCGGGCCAGCAATGGGCCGCGGACCTGGTGGGCAGCCTCACCGGCAGCCAGTACCAGCTGGCCAACGTCAACAGCGGTCTCGTGATCGGGGTGGCCGGGTCGTCCACCGCGAGCGGCGCGCCGGTCGGCCAGCTCGGCGGGACGGGCGCCTCCAGTCAGGTGTGGACGGTCTCCTGATCCGGCGGTGGGTTGCTCCCGAGCGGGAGCAACCCGCACCCGGTCACCCGGCGCGCACCGGATCGCGGTGGACGACCGAGCCGGCCACCACGGTGAGCGCGATGGGAGCGTCGGCCAGTTCGTCGGGGCCGGTGCGCAGCGGGTCGAGCGCGAAGGCCGTGAGGTCGGCCGGTGCTCCGGGGGTGATCGTGCCGGTGCCGCCGGCGGCCGCGGCGGCGAGGCGGGTGTAGCCCTCGAGCGCCATCAGCGGGGTGAGTCCCTGGTGCGGTTGCACGGGCGGGACGTCCGGCTCGCCCGCGGGACGGCGGAGCTGGGCGGCGGCGAGGACCCGGCGGGGGTCGTAGGGGGCGATCGGCCAGTCGGAGCCGAGGACGACCGGGACCCCGGCGTCGCGCAGGTCGCGGCAGCGCCAGGCCCGGTCGGCGCGTTCGCCGCCGAGGCGGGTCGACCAGTTGTCGGTGTGGTCGGCCCGGGTGAAGTGGCTGTGCGACGGTTGCATGCTCGCCACGACACCCTGCCGCCGGAACCGGCCGATCAGCTCGGTCGGCAGGGTCTCGATGTGTTCGACGCGGTGCGGCGCCGCCGCGGGGCGGCCGAGTCCGTCGAGGGCTTCCAGGACGTGACGGACGGCGGCGTCGCCGATCGCGTGGGACACGGTGGGGACGCCGGCCGCGGCGAGGGTGTGCACGGCCTTCGTGAAGGCGGCGGGGTCGGTCCAGAAGCTGTCGGTCGATTCGCCGTGGGAGTCGGGCTCCTCGAGCCACGCGGTCCCGTTGTCGATCGTGCCGTCGACGAAGAACTTCACGCCGCCGATCTCCCACCGGCGTCCGCCGCGGCCCTGGACGCCGATCAGCCCGGCCAGGCCGCCGGCGTCGACACCGGGGTCGCACCAGGGCGCGAACCGCAGCCGCAGCGGGAGGTCGCCGAGGTCTTCGGCGGCGGCGACGACCGCGGCGCTGTCGCCGAGCAGGTCCATCACGTGGCCGCCGGTGAGCCCGGTGGCGGCCATCTCGCCGAGGATCGCACGCAGCCGGGCGGCCCGGAGCGCGACCGGTTCCCGCGGGACGTGCGCGGCGACCAGGTCCATGGCGGCGGCCTCCAGCAGCAGGCCGGTCGGTCGTCCGTCGTCGTCGCAGACGACGCTCGAGCGCTGGGCGAAGCGCCGTGGCCCGTCGACGCGGGCGATCCGCAGCGCGGCCGGGGTGGCCAGCGCGGAGTGCGCGTCGAACAGCCGCACGAACGCCGGGCGGCCGCCGACCGCGGCGTCGATCGGGGCGCTGGTGACCGGCCGGCCGCCGAAGAGGTTGGGGTCCAGGCCCCACGCCTGGACCCACTCGTCCGGCGCCCGGTCCGCGGCCGCGGTGGCGAGCCGTCGCTGCACCTCTTCGAGGGAGCGGGCGGCGGACAGGTCGACGTCGGCGGTGAGCTGCAGGCCCATCACCGGGTGGGTGTGCCCGTCGATCAGGCCGGGGGTCACGGTGGCGTCGCCCAGGTCGACGACTTCGGTGCGGGGACCGCGCCAGTCCCGGACGTCGCGGCGGGTGCCGGTCGCGGTGACGACGCCGCCGGTGATCGCGATCGCCTCGACCGGGCGGTCGCCGCCGGTGAAGGCGTGGACGGTGCCGGCGCAGACGACGAGGTCCGGGTTCACGCGGGGATCCCTTCGGGAGCGGGCTGGGTGTCGTCGTTGCCTTCGCCGACCCGGGCGTACACGGCGGGCCGCCGGCTGCGCAGCCAGAGGGCGAGCAGGCCGCCCGCGAGCAGTGTGGCGGGGACGATGCTGACCAGAACCACGTTGACGGTGGCCGGAGCGTTGGTGAGCAGGCCGACGCTGTCGACCAGGATGTAGGTGGCGATCGAAAGCAGCAGCGAGGAGGTCACCCCGGCGGCGACCGCGAGCGGGGTGCTCACGGATCTGTTGCGGCGCAGGAAGTACACGACGGTGGCGATCGCGGTCAGGGTCTGCAGCACCAGGATGCCCACCACGCCGGGCGTGTTCACCCACAGCAGCAGCTTCGTGACCGGGTCGGCGCCGCTGATCGCGAACACGGCGATCACGGCGACGGCCAAGCCGGTCTGCACCAGGCTCGCGCGGTACGGCGAGCCGAAGCGGGGATGGACCTGGCCGAGCCAGGAGGGCAGGACGCCGTCCCGGGCGAGGGCGTGGGTGTAGCGGGTGATCGCGTTGTGGAAGGCGAGTTGCGAGGCGTAGACGCTGCTGATCACCAGCAGGTGCATCACCGTGGCGGCCCAGGGGCCGACGTAGGTGCCGATCGCGGTGAAGAACAGGCCGGGAATGTCGCCGCCGGCCGCCGCGACCGCCTGCTCGCTGCCGAAGGCCTGGATGACCGCCCACATGATGAAGCAGTAGAAGACCGCCATGAAGCCGACCGCGAGGTAGGTGGCGCGGGGGATCGTGCGCTCGGGGTCGCGCGCTTCCCGGCGGTAGAGCACGGTGGATTCGAAGCCCATGAACGCGGCGAAGCTGAAAGCCAGGACCCCACCCATGCCCGGGCCGAACACCGCGCCGGGGGTGAACGACTTCGCGTCGAGACTCCCCGTGCCGCCGTGCGCCAGCACGCCGATCGCCATCAGCAGCAGGATTCCCGACTCGAGGACGAGCAGGACCCCGAGCACCTTCGCGCCGACGTCGATCCCCAGCCACGCCACCACCAGAACCAGGGCGACGGCCACGAGCGCGATCACCGGCCACGGCACGTCCAGCCCGAACACGTCGGCCAAGGTCGCTTTCGCCTGCGCGGCGAACAGTCCGTAGACCCCGATCTGCAGCGTGTTGTAGGAAACCAGCGCCAGCAGCGCCGCGGCCACGCCCCACGTGCGGCCCAAGCCTTTCGCGATGTAGGCGTAGAACGCGCCGGCGCTGCCGACGTGCCGGGTCATCCGGGTGAAGGCGACCGCGAAGACGGTCAGGACGAGGCCCGCGGCGATGTACCCGGCCGGCGCCCCGATCCCGCCGATCATGATCGCCAGCGGCGCGACGCCCGCCATGACGGTCAGCGGCGCCGCCGCGGCCACCACCATGAAGACGAGGCTGCCGGTGCCGAGGACACCTCGTTTGAGCGAGCCATTCGGGTCGGGAGCGGAAGATCCGGCCATGGTGGATTCCTCTCGGGCCTGGGATGCTTAACCGAACGTCATTCGCTTAAGCATGAGGCGGCCTGTCGGGGCCGTCAAGGATTTAGTTGATGCTTACGCTCTGTGGCGACCGATGTAGTGGAGGACTTGTGGTTCAACGACGGAAACGGTTGCTCTCTACCGAGACGATCCTCGATGCCGCCCTGGCGGCCATCGACGCCACCGGTCAGCTCACGATGGCCGATCTGGCCAAGCGGCTCGGCGTGAGCGCGTCCTCGATCTACCACCACCTGAGCAGCCGGGCGGCGATCATCGAAGCACTGCGCGAACGGCTGGTGGCGGTGATCGAGCCGCCTCCGCTGGACGACAGCGACTGGGGTGAGCAGATTTCCCGGTGGATGCGGAACTACCGGCGAGCGCTGGCCGAGCACCCCAACCTGATGCCTCTGCTGAACGCGCAGACGATGACGGGTGGCTCGGTGCTCCTGGGCTACGAGCGGGTCGCGACCCTGCTGAGGCTCGCCGGTGTCCCGGTCGGCGAGGTGGTGCTTTGGATCGGCGTGCTCGACGCCTACGCGCTGGGATCGGCTCTCGACCTCACGGCCCCGGACGACGTCTGGCGCTTCGAGCGCGACGACCTGCCCGTGCTCGCCGAAGCGATCAGGGCGGCGCCGGTCGGGCGGAAGCGGGCGGACGGGGCTTTCGAACTGGGCCTGGAGGCACTGGTGGCGTCGCTGCGGCGCCGCCTTTCGGCCGAGTGATCGACGAACCCGGGTGGGCTCAGGTGGTGTCACCGTCGGTCCGTCGCCGCGATGGCGTCCTTGATCGCTTGCGCCTCACGGTGGAGGAGCGACCTCTCCCGTTCCGGCGGCTCGGCCTTGATGGTCCAGCCGTCTTTTGCGTAGCGGGGGATGACGTGAAGGTGGAAGTGGAACACCGTCTGGAAGGCGGTTTCGCCGTCACAGACGAGAATGTTGATTCCCGAGCAGCCCAGGCGTGAGCGCCGCAAGGCCCGTGCCATGTCGTGGCCGACCGACCAGACGTGAGCGCTCGTGGCTCGATCGAGGTCTTCCAGGCCCACGGCGTGCTTGCGCGGCACGACGAGAAGATGCCCGGGCGTGACGGGGTTCAGGTCCATGAAGACGACAACGGTTTCGTCCTCGTGCACCACGTCGGCTTCGGCCTGCCGCGCCGCAATGGCGCAGAAGATGCACCCCCGCGCCGCCGATGTCGCCCACTGTGCCATACGCGCCATGGTTCCCGTGCGCCCGGAGACGGGCAATTCAGTTGTTGCCGCAGCCCGAACCGGCCGCCGTTCGGCGCTTTACAGCCATCCGGAAGGTGCCTACGGTGCGCTCGCACCCATGCGGCCGGTCCGTGCCGACCACGGCTGAAGGAGGTCAGGTGTTCCGCAACCACAGACGCAGTACCCGCGCCACCGTCACGGTGTTCGCGGCGGCGGTTCTCCTCGCGGTTCCCGCGTTCACCGCCAGTAGCAGTGCAGCTCTCGATCCCGGCCTCGCGCCCTGGCTGGACGGCCGTCGTCCGGTTCCGGCGCGGGTGGAGGCGCTGCTGAAGGCGATGACGCTGCCCGAGAAGGTCGGTCAGATGGACCAGCAACTGGTCACCACGCTGACCGACGCGAACAGCGCCACGTGCGGGAACAACGGATTCAACCTGCCCAATCCCGAATGCATGCGAAAAATCCTGGTCGACGCGAACGTCGGCTCGATTCTCGCGGGCGGTACCGAGAATCCGGTCGACACGACGGGCAAGGGCGGCGTCGGCAACACCGGCTACGACTGGGCGACCGAGTACAACATCATCCAGCAGTTCGCGATCAAGAACTCGCGCCTGCACCTCCCCGTGGTGTTCGGCGTCGACGCGGTGCACGGCTTCGGCCACCCGTGGCAGGCGCCGCTGTTCCCGCAGTCCATCGGCATGGGCGCCAGCTGGGACCCCGCGCTCGCCCAGGCCGGCGGCAAGGCGACCGCGGACGCCCTGCGCGCCACCGGCTGGACCTGGAACTTCGCACCGGTGCAGGACATCGCGCGCGACAACCGATGGGGCCGCACCTACGAGACGTGGGCCGAGCAACCGGTCCTGTCGGCCGCGATGGGCGCCGCGAACATCAAGGGTATGCAGGTACCCGGCAAGCGCGGTGAGCTGAACGTCAGTGCGACGGTCAAGCACTTCGCCGGCTACTCGCAGTCGGTCAACGGCCACGACCGGGCCGAGGCGCTGCTCCCGATGAACTACCTCCAGACCACGATCCTGCCGCCGTACGCGGCCGGGATCGACGCGGGCGCCGGGACGGTGATGGTCAACTCCGGTTCGATCAACGGCGTTCCCGCCACCGCGTCGCGCTACCTGCTGACCGACATCCTGCGCAACCAGATGCACTTCCAGGGTGTCGTGATCAGCGACTACCAGGACGTCACCGCGTTGCAGACCGCCTACCACATCGCGGCGGATCTCCCGGGTGCCATCGCCGCCGCCGTGAACGCCGGCGTCGACATGAGCATGCAGGTCTCCGACGCGGCCGGGTGGCAGGCCGCGATCCTGCAGGCCGTCGACACGGGCAAGATCCCGCGCGCGCGGATCGACCAGGCCGTGCGCCGCATCCTCACGCTGAAGTTCCAGCTCGGCCTGTTCGACCAGCCGTGCGTGGCCGACCCGGCGAAACCGTGCGTCGACGCGAACGCCGCCAACGCCGCCGTGACCGCGGGCCGCGACCAGACGCTGAAGGCCGCGCGGGAGTCGATCACCCTGCTGCGCAACGAGAACAACGCGCTGCCGTTGCCGGCCGGCGCGAAGGTCGTGGTGACCGGCCCGAGCGCGGACTCGATGACCAACCAGCTCGGCGGCTGGAGCGTGAGCTGGCAGGGCGTGGCGGGCGCCGGGCACGTGTGCTGCATGGGCCCCGAAAACCAGATTCCGCCGGGCACCACCGTGCTGGACGGCATCCGGGCCGCGAACCCGGCCGCGGTCTACGCGCCGGACCAGGCCAGTGCCGTCGCGGCCGCGGCGGACACCAGTGCCTATGTGGCGGTGGTGGGGGAGAAGGCCTATGCGGAAGGGCTGGGCGACAACCCCGCTCCGGCACTGGCACCCGACCAGCAGGCCCTCGTTTCGGCACTGGAGGCGACCGGCAAGCCGGTCATCGTCGTGGTCGTCGCGGGCCGGCCGGTCGGGCTGGGCCCGGCGGGGAAGGCGAACGCGGTGCTGATGGCCTACCAGGGCAGCACGGAAGCGGGCACGGCGGTGGCGGAGGTGTTGTTCGGCAAGACGAACCCCGCGGGCAAGCTGCCGATCAGCTGGCCGTCGGACGCGCCGACCGTCGGCGGTGACTTCGCCGGCACGGCCCCGTCCCCGCTGGGGGACCAGCCGAAGTTCTTCGACCAGCTGCCCGGCACCGCGTCCGGTCAGGGCAACGCGTACAACCCGCAGTTCCCGTTCGGGTACGGCCTTTCGTACACGACGTTCACCCACACGAACCTGGCGGTGACACCGAAGGTCGCGCGGGGCGGCACGGCCACCGCGACGTTCACCGTCACCAACACCGGAACCCGCGCCGGCACCGACATCGTGCCGGTTTACGTGGCACAGCCGGTGAGCCCGGTGGTCGTCCCGCCGCAACGGCTGGTCGGCTTCGCGCGGGTGACGCTCGACCCGGGCCGCTCACAGGTCGTGCGCGTGTCCTTCCCGGCGGCGGCGCTGGCCGAAAGCGCGGGGGACATCAACGCGGCCGGCCCGCCCGTCGTGGTGCCGGGCAGTTATGTGCTGCAGCTGAACAAGAACAGCACGACGCCGTACGCGGTGGACGTGTCGGCGCCGTTCGCGATCCAGTAGCACGGTTGCGGGGCGACGCCGGCGCGTCGCCCCGCACTGCCGGCCGTGCTGCCGGGCTACTGCCCGCCGTCGGCGACGACGTCCCAGTGCTCGATGATCTTTCCGTCGGCCACGCGGAAGATGTCCGCGACGACGTAGTCGGAGCTGAAGACCCACACCAGGTCGCCGTCGGCGAGGGTGTTGCCGAACTGGGTCCCGCCGCTCCCGGTGGTTGCCCCGGGGGTACCGCTGGGCGGGGTGACGCCCTGCTGCATGAACTGCTTGAGCGGGCCCGTTCCGTTCGCGGCCGCCGGGTTGTGCTGGTAGTACCGCTGATCCCAGCTGGTGTCGATCACCGTCGCGTCACCGTCGGAGAGCTTGCGGTAGGCCTCGACCGCGAACGTCCGGTTCTTCTCCTCCTGCTCCTCGGACAGGGCCGGCGCCCCGTTCGGGTGCTGGTACTGGTCGCTGAACAGGGAGTTGCCGCTGGCTGTCGTGGCCGGCACGGTCTGCGTGATGCTCCAGTGCTCGACCAGCTTGCTGTTGCCCACCCGGAACAGGTCGACCTTGGCCTCGCCGGTCGCCTCGTTCGCCGGGGTGGCCGACGCGTGCCAGTGCACGGCCACCAGGTCGCGGTCGGCGGCCGTGCGCTTGACGGTCGCGACCGCGCCGGGAATCTTCGCCTTGAGGTCCTGGAACTGCTTGACCTGCCCGTCGGCTCCGCCGGGCACCGACTTGTCGTGCTGCACGTAGCCCGCTCCGACGAGTTCCTTCACCACGTCGGTCTTGCCCTGGTTGAACGCTTCCGAGTACAGGCGCAGGACGAGCGCCTTGTTCTGCTCCTCGGACGCTGACGACGAGCCGGCCGCGGTGGCCGGGCCGGTGCCGGACGCGCTGCTGCACGCAGTCGCGAAGAAGGCCACGGCAGCGAGCCAGGGCAGGGTCTTCCGGTATCCCACTCGAGTCTCCTGGGCACGGTAGGTAAGGGCCGTCGGGCGTCCTCGGCCGACGTCACCCTTCGTTTGTCGTCGCTTGTCAGGCCAGCCCGAACCGCTCGGAGTGCACTTGCCGGCCGGGCACCTTCAGCTGGCGCAGCGAGCCGAGCACGGCCGAGGTCATCGCCGGCGGGCCGCAGACGTACACGTCGCGCTCGGTGATGTCGGGGACCAGGGCGCGGAGGCTGTCCGGTTCGAACGGCCTGGCCCCCTCACCCGTGCGCCCGGTGAGCAGGTGCAGCCGCCCGCCGCGGTCCGCGACCAAGGCTCGTACCTCGGCGGCCAGCACGGCGTCGTCCTCGGTTCGCACCCGGTAGAGCACGACGACGTCGTCGGCCTGCTCCTCCTCCAGCAGGGCCCGGACCGGCGTGATCCCCACTCCGCCGGCGATCAGCAGCGCGCCGGGCCGCGTGCGGTGCACCGAGGTGAACGCGCCGTACGGCCCCTCGACGAACACGCGGCTCCCGACCGGGACGTGCCGGAGGCCGGCGCTGGTGGTGCCGGCCGCCTTGGCGGTCAGGCGCAACGACTGGCCGTCGGGCGCCGCCGACAGCGAGAACGGATTCGCCTGCCACCAGTGGTTGTGCCCCGGGAACCGCCAGATGCAGAACTGGCCGGCCCGCGCCGGGAACTTCTCGAGGCGGCGGCCGGTGACGTACACCGACACCACGTCGCCGGACTCCGGCACGACCACCGCGACCTGGAACCGGTGACAGGCGTTCCGCCACAGCGGCAGCACGATCCGGCCGGTGACCAGTGCGCCGAACGCGAACAGCCACAGGAGCCACCAGTACGTCTTCGCGAGCACGGAAGAGCTGAAGGTCGTGGTCTCGAGCAACTGGTGGACGAACGCCAGCCCCAGCGCCAGGTACAGCAGCAGGTGCACCCCGTGCCAGGTCTCGTACCGCAGCCGCCGCCGCACCGCCCGGGCGGAGACCGCGGCGACCACGACGACGATCGTCGCCGCGCAGATCCCGAGCAGGGAGGCCGGCACGCCGGCCAGCGCGAAGAACGTCTTCACCATCGGCGCGTCGTCGAGCCGCGCGTAGCCCAGCACCACCAGCACGGCGTGGGTGAGGATCGTCCACAGCAGCGTGAAGCCGACCCACCGGTGCCACACCGTCAACCGGTCCATGCCGATCCGGCGGTCGAGCCACGGCAGGCGGGCCACCAGCAGCAGCTGGAACAGCATCACCACGGCGGCGTGCAGGCCGACGAACTTGGCGACCGTGAGCACGCCGTTCTTGCCGGTCCCGGCGGTGAAGAACAGGACCTCGACGACCACCAGGTTGAGGACGACGAACGTCCACAGTGCCCACCGGGCCGCGACGGCGGGAGGTACGGTGCGCGGCCGCACCCGGGAAATCGTCGCGTCCACCACTAGCCCTCTCGTGTCCACGTGAGAGTCGTGCCGTCCGACATGTGATCACTCCAACCCGGCAGCCGACCTGGCCGCCCTCGCCGGTACGTTGGGTGATTAACGTCTTAACCACAAGCTGGTGGGTACATGGAGAGTACGCCGGTCTGGCGGCGTCCCACGCTCAGCGCCGTGGCCGCGCGGGCCGGGGTGTCCACGGCGACGGTTTCGAACGCGCTCAACGGCACCGGACGGCTGTCCGAGGCGACCAGGCAGCGCGTGTTCGCCGCGGCGCGCGAACTCGGTTACGCCCCGGCCAGCACGGCACGGGCCGTGGCGTGCGGCAGCACGGGAGTGCTCGGCCTGACGATGACGACGTACGGCGAGCTTCCCGTCCCGTACACCGAGATCCCGTACTACGCGCAGCTCGTACTCGGCGCGATGGCGGCGGCGCACGAGCGCGGCCACCTGCTCGTGGTGCTGCCGAATTCGCTGGCGCCGTGGATGTGGCTCAACACGCCGATGGACGGCGTCATCCACGTCGGACCGCGCGCCGACGACCCGGTGCGATCCCTGCTGCGGGAGCGGGGGATCCCCATGGTCAGCGAGGGCCGCCCGCCCGAGCCGCGCTGGGGCGACGCGTGGGTGGAAGCCGACTGCGACGCCGGCCTGCGCCTCCTGCTCGATCACCTCACGAAGGCCGGCGCCGGGCGCATCGGGCTGACCCTGCCCGCCCACGACGACGCCTACCCCCACCTGATCGGGCGCGCCTACGCGTCCTGGTGCGCCGAACACGGAGTGTCCGCCCTCGCCGAGGAGTACGCGTCGCTGCCCGACTACTTCACGGCCGAGCGCGCCGCGGTCGGCCGGCTGCTCGACCGCAGCCCGCGACCGGACGCCGTCATCGGCGTCTACTCCGACTCCGGTCACAACATCCTCGCCGCCGCCCGGCACCACGGGCTCCGGGTCCCTCAGGACCTGCTGGTGGCGTGCGTCAGCGAGGACCCGGACTACGCGACGACGACCCCGCCCGTCACCACGGTCAGCCTCCGTCCGGACCGGGTGGGCGAGGAGGCGGTCGACCTGCTGATCGCGCTCGTCAACGCCCGCCCCGGCGTGGATCGGCGACGTCTCGTGCAGCCGGTACTGGTCCCTCGCCGGTCCACCCGGCGCCCGGTGCGAGGGGACAGCCCGGTCCCGGCGACCTCGTCGTAGGTCGCCAATGTGCATCGTCGCGCCGGGTGATGACCGGGCCGGGGTGTTCACCGATTCACCTGAAAATCCGGCGACGGCGTCCCGCTACCCGCACGCAGGTGATACCGATGGAATGCGGCAGAGGGACTCCACGGGAACAGGAGCGTGCGGCAGTGGCAGCACCGGCGATCGGCATGCCGTTCTGGGAACCGGACCTGCGGGGCAGGCCGTCCCCCGAGCGGTCACGGCGGTGCCGCCGAACCCGCGGATCCCGAAGCTGATCGTGGCCGCGGGGGTGCCGGCCGCCGCGGTCGCGGACCTCGTCCGCCGGCTTCCGGCCGCGCGCCCAGGGCGAGCTGCTCCTGCTGTTCGCCGCCGCGCCTGCCCCGGCGTGGCCGCTGGAACTCGCGCGGCGCCTCGGCCGCGGCGTCGTCTGGGCGCCCGGCCTGCAGTTCGCGACGCCGGGCGGCCTCCGGACGGTCGTTGTCGACGACGGGGGAGCGGAGGTCTTCGCGCCCTTCGCCGCGCTGCTGTGCCAAGCGCCGTGGTACCCGAGGTGCGCCACATCGCGCCGCCTCCGCACGGCTGCCGCCGACGTGTCTGACGTCCCGGCCGCCTGGGTACTTGCCCGGGACCCG
>Ga0207678_10000938_pt1 | contig 26581 bp, 25 predicted proteins | sample KBSC63metaG_FD_184319 | JGI IMG/M metagenome (GOLD analysis project Ga0207678, IMG submission 184319) | Corn rhizosphere microbial communities from Kellogg Biological Station, Michigan, USA - KBS C6-3 metaG (SPAdes) (version 2) | ecosystem: Host-associated > Plants > Roots > Rhizosphere > Soil ... | reverse complement strand
TTCGTTGAACTCGTACATCGGGAAGTCGACAATCCAGCAGAAGCGGAACGCTCCTTTCTCGATAAGGTCGAGCTGCTCGGCCGCTCGGGTTCGCGCGAATCCGGCGAGCTTCGCCGCCTCGGCTTCCTTGCCGGCGGCAAAGAATATGCCGTCGTCGGGGCCGAGGCTCATCGCTTCGGCGATGCGGTTCATGCCCTCTTCGCCATGGTTCTTGGCGATCGGGCCGCCCCATTCGCCGCCCTTGCGCGTCGCGTAACCGAGGCCGGCAAAGCCTTCCCCCCGGGCCCATTCGTTCATGTCGTCGAAGAACTTGCGGCTGAGCCCTGCGGTGTTCGGCGCCGGCACCGCGCGGACGACGCCGCCGCCGTCCGCGATCCTGGCGAACAAGCCGAAGCCCGAGCCCTTGAACTCCCCGGTCACGTCGGTGACCAGCAGCGGGTTCCTAAGGTCCGGCTTGTCGGTGCCGTATTTGAGCAGCGCTTCCTTGTACGGAATGCGCGGGAACTCGCCTGCCGGCGTGACGCTGCGTCCGTCGGCAAACTCCTGGAACACGCCCGACAGCACCGGCTCGATGGCGTTGAAGACGTCGTCCTGGGTGACGAAGCTCATCTCGAAGTCGAGCTGGTAGAATTCGCCCGGGCTGCGGTCGGCGCGTGCGTCCTCGTCGCGGAAGCAGGGTGCGATCTGAAAATAGCGGTCGAAGCCGGCGACCATGATCAGCTGCTTGAACATCTGCGGCGCCTGCGGGAGCGCGTAGAACTTGCCTGGGTGAACGCGGCTCGGGACCAGATAATCGCGCGCGCCCTCGGGCGAGCTCGCGGTCAGGATCGGCGTCTGGAACTCGGTGAAGCCCTGCTCGATCATCCGCCGCCGGATCGACGCGATCACTGCGGAGCGCAGCATGATGTTGCGATGAATCGGCTCGCGCCTGAGGTCGAGGTAGCGGTACTTGAGCCGGATCTCCTCGGGATAATCACTGTCCGCGGCAACCGGCATCGGCAGCTCGGCGGCCGCGGATTGCACCGTCACATTTGCCGCCCGCACCTCGATCTCACCCGTGTCGAGATTCGGGTTCACCGTCTCCTCCGAACGCGCGACCACGTCGCCGTCCACGGTCACCACCGACTCGACGCGCAGCCGGTCGAGGACCCGGAAGGCGGGCGAATCGGTATCGGCGACCACCTGCGTAATCCCGTAATGGTCGCGCAGATCGACGAATAGCAGTTGCCCGTGATCGCGCTTGCGGTGGACCCAGCCCGAGAGCCGGACCGTCTCGCCGACGTCGGCGCGGCGCAAATCAGCGCAGGTGTGGGTGCGATAAGCGTGCATGGCGTCTTTCTTCATGTCATTCCCGCGAATGCGGGAATCCCGCTTTTCCTCCCAGCCACTCAGAGAAGCAGCGGGACCCCTGCTTTCGCAGAGGTGACGAACTGGGGGATTGGCGAGGCGCGCTTCCCTTTCCACTCCCCTTTTGTCAACCCGCGAGACGGTCGCTAAAGCGCGGCCAAGACTCATGCGTATCCACCCACTGATTTCCAAGTCCGAAGACCTTCAGGCCCTCGTCGACCGCCTCGCCCAGCAGCCCTTCATCGCCGTGGACACCGAGTTCATGCGCGAGAACACCTATTGGCCGGATCTCTGCCTCATCCAGGTGGCGAGCAGCGAAGAAGCGGCCGCGATCGATCCAAAGGCCGAGATCGACTTGAAGCCCCTGCTCGACCTGTTCGTGAAGAACCAGGACGTACTCAAGGTCTTTCACGCCGGCGGTCAGGATCTCGAGATCATCCATAATCTCACCGGCAAGGTCCCCTACCCGCTGTTCGACACGCAAATCGCCGCGATGGCGCTCGGCCACGGGGAGCAGATCGGCTATTCGAACCTCATCGAAAGCCTGCTTGGCCACAGCCTCGACAAGGGTGCGCGCTTCACCGACTGGAGCCGGCGTCCGCTCGACAAGCGCCAGATCGACTACGCGATCGCCGACGTCACGCACCTCGCGACCGTGTTCCCGCGCATGGTCGAGAAGCTCAAGAAAACCGGCCGCGGCGCGTGGCTCGACGAAGAGATGGAGCGGCTCGCCGATCCGTCGAGCTTCGCTTTTCCGCCGCAGGATGCATGGAAACGGCTGAAGCTGCCGAGCCGAAACCCTGCCGTGCTCGGTCGTCTGAGGGCCGTGGCGGCGTGGCGCGAGACTGAAGCGCGATCAAAGAACCTGCCGCGCGGGCGAATCATCAAGGACGACACCTTGGGTGAAATCGTCCTTCATCCGCCCAAGACGCAGGAGGATCTCGGCCGGGTTCGCGGCTTGTCCGCTGGCTGGAAAGCCAATGATATTGGCGCGCGGCTCATGTCGGCGATCGAAGGCGCCAAGCCGCTCGAGGCCGCGGAAATGCCCGACCGCGAGCCCAAGCGGCCGGGCCTGACCAAGGACGCGGCGCTTGTCAGCGACCTGTTGAAGCTGCTCCTCAAGATCCGCGCCAAGGAAACCGGGGTTGCGGCGCGCCTGATCGCACGCTCGGACGACCTCGAGGCGCTTGCCGCCGGCGTGCGCAAGAACCTCAATATCCTTCGCGGCTGGCGCTACGACCAGTTCGGCAAGGATGCGCTGGACCTGGTCGAGGGCCGCCTCGCGTTCGGGATCGAAAACGGCAAGCTCAAGATGAGCCGGGCTTTGCAGGAGACCGTGGATGCTTAGGTTCGTTCTCCCGACGATCGTGCTCCTGGGAGCCTGCGCATCGGCGCAACCGATGGTTCATGGGGTAACGCCGGGCCACCGCTGCGATGCCAGCAGAACGCAAGCCTTCATCGGCCAACCGGGCACCAGTGCGACGGGGGCCGCCATCATGCGGGCAACCCGCGCGGCGGTGCTTCGCTGGGCGCCTCCCGGCTACATGCTGACGATGGATTATCGCGAGGACCGCGTGACGGTCTATCTCGGGGCCGACTACAAGGTGACGAAGATCAGTTGCGGCTAGGCCGCCTCTCCGATCATTCTTCCCTCGATCAGCGCACGGCGAATCGTCGGCAGGGACAAACGAGCCCGCTCCGCGATTGCATATCGGTCGATTGCCTCGACAGCGCGTTCGACGGTCCAGTAGTCGCGGTGCAGCCGCTCGCTCATGAAGCGCAAGGCATCGGCGGGCACATGCAGGCCGCGATCGGCGAAATGGAGCTGGATGAGGGCGGCGAACAGCGCGTCGTCCGGGTGGCCGATGCGCACCACAGGCGTAATCGCGAGCCGCGTCTTAAGGTCGGGCAATCGCGGAGCCCAGGCCGGGGGCACCTCGTCGGCGACCATCACCAGCGGCCGGCCGGTGTCCTGCGCCTGGTTCCAGGCATGGAACAGCTCTTCCTCGTCGCGACTGTCCGCCTCATCGAACAGGCGTCCGCCGGCACGCTCGACAAAGCCGCGAGCCAGCAGCGTCCGGCCGGAACGTCGCGGTCCGGTCAAGATCGTCGACTTGACCGGCCACATGCTGAACTTGCGGAAATGGTCGAACGCGTCGCGGTTGGCGTCGGAGACGATGAACCGCGCGTCCCCGTCGCTCTGGGGCCAGTCGAGCGGGAGCGCGATCTGGTCGGGGCCCTGCTTCACAGCTGCGGCTTAGGCGGCTGCGTCGCGGGTTGCGGCTGCGATGCGGGCGGGTTCGTCGCTGGAGCCGATTGGACAGGCGGCGGCGGCATCGCCGGCGGCTTGTCGGCTTCGGAATGGATTCGGACCACCGTCCCGGAATAATCGACGACCCACCCGCGCCCGGTGAGCGCCGCGGCAAGCTGCGAAATGTCGCCCTTGTAGGTGACCAGGATGTAGCTCGTTCCGCCCGGATTGATCTGCTGCGGCGTGGCCGACTGCACCCCCGGAAGCGTGTGCAGGTGCGCCATAGCGAAATTGTAGAAGTTGACGTTCTTGCCGGTGACCTGGACCTGGAACGAATTGACGAGGTTGACGGGCGCCGCCGGCTTCTCCTCGACCGGCTGCGGAAGCACCGGCGGAGGCGGCAGGTTGAGCGACGAATCGCGCGTCAGCCGGCCCGCGGCGAGAGCCTGGGCGAAAATCTGGTCGATCCGCTGCGCGCCGGTCGCCATCATCGCGGCGATGCCGTCACTGTTGGGCGCAGTCAGCGTGAACCCGCCGATGATCTCATTGTCGGGGCCATGCCGGGCAATGAACCGTGCCCGCGCCGGTCCGCCGGGATAGAGCCGCTGGAGCTGCACTTCCGCGACCAGGATGTCCGACGCACCGTACATATCGAGCAGATTGCGCCACCAGCCGCGCCCGGGGCGATGGGTCTGGGCCGCGTTGATGAGCAAGGGGTCGGAGCCCATGCCGCTCACCCGGACATAGTCGATCGGACTCTGCGAGGTGCGGAATTGCGCCCAGGCCCGCTGCCAGGCGTTGCGCAGCTCGAGGCTGGTCGCGGTCCCTGCTGAAACCGTGACCGGGATCAGCAGCATCGGCAACGATCGCTGCACCTCGCCGCCCTCGACGCCGAGATATTGCGCCGCCCGCGCGCGGTCGAACAGCACGCCGAGATCGGCGATGTAGCGATGCGGCCCGATCTGCTCGCGCTCGACATTGATCGAGCTAACAATCTGGTCGAGCGTGCTGTCGGGGAGGTTCGGCGCCTGGCTGATCGGCGCATTGTGCATCTTCGCCCACAGCGCCTTGAAGCCCTGCCGCTGCGCGATGCGCCAGCCGGCGTAGCGCGCGCTGTCCGCATCCGCCCCGCCGACGTCGACGTGGATGCCGCCGATTTCCAACGTGTTCGAGCTGTCGAGCGGGAGGATGCCGCGATCCGCGGTCTCGAGTTGCGCATACACGACGCCGGTGACTCCGGCGGCGGCGGCAAGCAGCATCAGGGGGACGGCAAAGCGGCGGCGCAGCATTCGCTGCGTCTTTTGGCGACAACGGCGTGGAAATCCAAGCGGCTTGTCTCTAGTGCCCGCGATCAATGAGCAAGAAGCCGCTGACCTATGCCGACGCGGGCGTGTCGATCGATGTCGGAAACGCGTTGGTCAGGACTATCGGCCCGCTCGCCCGCTCGACCGCGCGGCCAGGTGCGAACGCGGAACTCGGCGGCTTCGGCGGCTTCTTCGACCTCAAGGCAGCCGGTTACTCGGACCCGCTGCTGGTGGCCGCCAACGACGGCGTCGGGACCAAGCTCAAGCTGGCGATCGACACTGGCCGCCATGGTGGCGTCGGCATCGATCTCGTCGCGATGTGCGCCAACGACCTGATCGTCCAGGGGGCCGAGCCCCTCTTCTTCCTCGATTATTATGCGACCGGAAAGCTCGACACGGAGGTGGCGGCCGCCGTCGTAGGTTCGATCGCCGAAGGATGCCGTCAAGCCAGCTGCGCGCTGATCGGCGGCGAGACCGCGGAGATGCCTGGCATGTATGCCGCGGGCGACTATGATCTCGCGGGCTTCTGCGTCGGCGCGGTGGACCGCCACAAAGTGCTGACCGGCGCCGAGATCGCGGCCGGCGACGTGATCTTCGGTCTCGCCAGCTCGGGCGTTCACAGCAACGGTTTCTCGCTCGTTCGGCGAATCATTGAACGCGAAGGCTGGGATCTGGCCGAACCTCTGCCGGGTGAAGGCGGACGGCCGCTTGGCGAGCTCTTGCTCGAACCCACGCGAATCTACGTCCGCTCGCTGCTGCCGCTGGTGCAGGAGCGGCGAATCAAGGGCCTTGCGCACATTACCGGCGGCGGCCTCCTCGAGAATATCCCGCGCATCCTTCCCGACGGCTGCCATGCCGACATTGACGCAAGCCGCTGGCCGCTTCCGCCGATCTTCAGCCTCTTGCAGACAGGCGGACAGGTCGCACCCGAAGAAATGGCGCGGACTTTCAACTGCGGGATCGGTATGGTGGTGATTGTTGCCCCCGACCAGGCCGACGCGGTCGCCGACAGCCTCGAATCAGCGGGCGAGCGCGTGTTCGAGATCGGGCGCATCGAGCAAGGGCAGCGCGGCTGCACCGTGCATGGACCGGCGGACAGCTGGAACTCACCGAGGGACTGGTCCGCGACCCACAATGCGTGACCCGCACCGAGTCGCCATCCTGATCTCCGGCCGAGGCAGCAACATGCGCGCGCTGGTCGAACAGGCGAACGGTTACGAAGTCGCGCTGGTCGCATCGAACAAGCCGCAGGCCGCCGGGCTCGAATGGGCGCGCCAGCGCGGCCTCGCGACTTGGACGCTGGAGAGCAAGGGCACCGCCAAGGAGGACTATGACCGCCAGCTGAGCCTCGCGCTCGACGGGCACGGCGCCGGCACCATTGCCCTTGCCGGCTTCATGCGCATCCTCTCGCCCTGGTTCGTGAACGAGTGGCGCGGGCGAATCCTCAACATCCACCCGAGCCTGCTGCCCAAATATCGCGGACTCGACACCCACGCGCGGGCGCTCGCCGCCGGCGACGAGATTGCCGGCTGCTCGGTCCACGTCGTCACCGAAGAGCTCGATGCCGGCGAGGTGCTCGGCCGGGCCGAGGTGCCGATCGAGCCCGGCGATAGCGCCGAATCACTCGAACAACGCGTACTTGCCGCGGAACACGAGCTATACCCACGGCTGCTGTCAGAGTTCGTAAAGCGATGAACGATCCTCTCCAGAAGGTGCGCAAGGCCGCGCTGGAGCTCCCCGGAGCCGAGGAGCGCCTCTCGCATGGCCAACCCACCTTTTTCGTCGCGGGTAAGCAGTTCGCGCAGTTCCGCGACAATCACCATGGCGACGGCAAGACTGTCGTCTGCGTCCGCACGAGCGCGCCCGATGAGCAGGCGATGCTCATCGAAGCCGATCCCACGACTTATTCGAAGCCGGCTTATCTGCCGAGCTGGATCGCGATCAACATCGCCGGCGACTCGGTCGATTGGGACCATGTCGGCAACCGCATTGCCGGCAGCTGGGAATTGGCGGCGCCGCGGCGGCTGCTGGAAGCGGGCGGACGATGAGCGAATCCAGCGAAGAAAAAGCCCGACGCGCGCGGCTGCGCTGGATCAGCCTCGGCGAGGCGATCGCCATCGCGGCGCTGGTCATCTCCGGGCTCGGCCTGTGGCACGAATGGCGCAAGGACGATGAGCCTGCCACGACGACGACCGTTGTCGAGAAACGCGCGTCGATCCCGCTTACGTTGCGCGCGAAGCCGACCGATGACGGACGGAAGCTCGAGATCAGCCCCGTCGAGTCGAGCCATGCGCTCGAATCGGTGACGATCACCCTTCCGGGCGTATCGCCGATCGAGGTCGGAAGCGATGGCGAACTCGACGCCAGCGACGTCGAATCTGCCCTCAAGGGCCACGACAAGGATCCGAAGGACCGCACGCTCGACGTTCCGGTGCGGATCGACGCACGATACGTCGAAGCGGGCACGGATCGCCGCGGCGGAGGCAGCTACAGGCTCCGCTACAAGTGGGAAGGCGGCGGCCTGTTCGGCGGCCGTTCGCTCCACCTCGTGGGTCTCAGCAGGGGCTGAGATGCTGGACAGCCGCGCCGCAATGTGCGGCAGTGGTGATCGTGGACTGGGAAGCGATCAGCTGGGCGCTTATCTTCGCGGCCGACGTTGCGACGGCGGCGCGCGCATTGCTCCGGCCCCACCGCGAGCCCGCTTCCCGCCTCGCCTGGATCATCGCCATCTTCGCGCTGCCGATCGGCGGCATCATCCTGTACCTCTTGCTCGGCGAGACCCGGATCAGCGGGCCGCGCCGGACTCGCGGGCGCGAGGTCAATGCTGTGCTCCCGCGCCCGCGGGGCAATTACGAGTGCACCAGCGAGCAGGTCGGTGGCGCGCACTGGGCTCCGTTCGCGCTCGCCCGCACCGTCAACAAGCTCTATCCGACCTGCAATAACGCCGCCCGGCTCGCCGCCGACAGCAACGCCGCGGTGGACGAGATGGTCGCCGACATCGACGCCGCGCGCGAGACGGTCCACGGCTGCTTCTACATCTGGCTCGCAGACAACAACGGGCTGAAGCTCAAGGACGCGTTCATGCGCGCAGCGAGGCGCGGAGTGCAGGTGCGGCTGCTCGCCGACGCGCTCGGCTCACGCTTGCTGATCCGGTCGGACCATTGGCGGCAGATGTGCGAAGCAGGGTGCGACCTCCGCGTCGCCCTGCCCGTCGGCAATCCGCTGTGGACCGTCATCCGGGGCCGCGTCGATCTTCGTAATCACCGCAAGCTGATGGTCGTCGACAACAGGTTGGCCTGGTGCGGGAGCCAGAATTGCGCGGACCCCGAATTCCGGATCAAGCCGCGCTATGCCCCTTGGGTCGACATCATGAGCCGCTGGGAAGGCCCGGTCGCCCAACATTGCCAATATCTGTTCGTCTCCGACTGGGCGGCCGAAGGAGGTGACGACATTCGTCACCTGCTCGCCGCCGACGAAGCGCCGCCCGGCGCCGGTTCGGTCGTGGCACAGGTGCTTGGGACCGGCCCGACCGCCGAGTTCGACGCCATGCCGGCCTGCTTCGCCGAGCTGATCCATTCGGCGCGCGAGGAACTGGTCGTCACCACGCCCTATTTCGTGCCGGACGAGCAGCTGTTGTTCGCGCTCACCTCGGCGGGCAGGCGCGGAATTCGCGCCCGGATGCTGTTCCCCAAGAGCAACGACAACTGGATCGTCGCCGCGGCGAGCCGCAGCTATTACAAGGACCTGATCGTCGCCGGTGTCGAGATTTACGAATACCGCGCCGGCCTGCTGCACGCCAAGACGATGGTCGTCGATGGCCGCGTCGGCCTGATCGGAAGCGCCAACCTCGACCGCCGCAGCTTCGAGCTCAATTTCGAAAACAACATCCTGTTCGAGGATGCCGCATTCGCCGCCGCGGTGCGGGCGCGGCAGGACGAATATCTCGCCGACTGCGACCGGGTCACCCGCGAGGATGTCGAAAGCTACCGGGTCGGATTGCGACTATGGCAGAACCTGCTCGCGACCCTCAGCCCGATGCTCTGAGCTAGCAAGCGCTCATCCTGAGTAGCGCCCGAGCCCTTCGACGCCGCCTGCGGCTTCGCCTTCAGGATGACCGCAAAAGCGAACCTTCAGCCGACGATTTCTTCCGGCGCGAAGAAGAAGTCGATCTCGATCTTCGCGTTTTCGTCGCTGTCGGAACCGTGGACCGAGTTTGCCTCGATCGACTCGGCGTATGCCTTGCGAATCGTCCCTTCATCGGCCTGAGCCGGGTTCGTGGCGCCCATGACGTCGCGGTTACGCTTCACGGCATCCTCGCCCTCGAGCACCTGTACCACGACCGGTCCCGAGGTCATAAATGTGCAGAGGTCGTTGAAGAACGGCCGTTCCTTGTGGACCGCGTAAAAGCCCTCGGCCTGGTCGCGGCTCATCCGAATACGCTTCGAGGCAACGACGCGAAGGCCGGCATCCTCCAGCATCTTGGTGACGGCGCCGGTCAGGTTACGGCGGGTGGCGTCGGGCTTGATGATCGAAAAGGTGCGCGTCACGGCCATGACCGGGCGATCTCCTGTGAATTTCTGGATGGAATTGGGTGCGCCGCCTAGCCGTGCCGAGCGCCGCGGGCAAGGGTCACGCCTTTTTCACCCATTTGCCCCCTTCGCGCGCCCAATAACGCCGCTCGACCCGTTCCCTTCCGGCCAACAGCTTCCACGCGAGCCGGGCGGCCTCGAGCGTGCCGTGGTCGAACAAATAGAAGCTTCGGTCGTAGGCCAGCGCGGCATCGCGCCACTCGCCATCGGCAATCAGCATATGGCGCGCCTGGTTGGGCGCATCCGGGCTGGTCGAGAGCAGGACCGGCTGGCGGGCATCGTACGCGCCTCCGGCAAGGCCATGCGGCAGAAAGCTGCTGCTACCCTGGTCCCACAGCATCCTGTCGAGCTTAGCCAGATAAGATTCGTCTCCCGCGACGACGAGCAAGCGCCCGTCGTTGTCGAGAATCTTCTCGGAAAGGCTCGCGATCACCTGCTCGGCCGGCGTGCCCTCGAGCTGATAGAAATCGACTTGCATGCTTCGTCATTGCGAGGAGCGAAGCGACGAAGCAATCCAGTCAACGTCGTCGGATTGCTTCGCTCTCGCTCGCAATGACGTCACTTCTCCAGCACGTCCGCGACATATTGGTCGAGCAGGCGAACGCCAAAGCCGGTTGCACCCTTGTCGTAGGTGGGGCCCGGCTTATCCGACCAGGCCTTCCCGGCCATGTCGATGTGCGCCCATTTGACACCGTTCTCGATGAAGCGCTGGATGAACTGCGCAGCGGTGATCGAGCCGCCTTCGCGCGGGCCGACATTCTTCATGTCGGCGATTGGCGAATCAATCAGTCGGTCGAACGGCTCGGCAAGCGGCATGCGCCATAGCTTGTCGCCCGATTCGTCGCCCGCCGTCTGAAGCCTGCCGGCGAGTTCGTCATTGTTGGAGAACAGACCGGCCCACTCGTGACCGAGGCTGATCAGGATTGCGCCCGTCAGGGTCGCAAGGTCGATGACGGTCGACGGATTGAAATTGCGCTGCACGTAAGCGACCGCGTCGGCGAGGACGAGACGGCCCTCGGCGTCGGTGTTGATGACCTCGACCGTCTGGCCCGACAGCGTGGTAACGACGTCACCCGGCCGCTGCGCATTGCCGCCCGGCATATTCTCGACCAGCCCGCAAATGCCAACGACATTGGCCTTGGCGTTGCGCCCGGCGAGCGCCTTCAGCGCCCCGGCCACGGCGCCAGCACCGCCCATGTCCCACTTCATCGCCTCCATGCCGGCGGCCGGCTTGATCGAAATGCCGCCCGTGTCGAAGGTCACGCCCTTGCCGACGAACGCCGTCGGCTGTCCCTTGCCGCCGCCGTTCCACTTGAGAATGAGCAGACGCGCTTCGCGCGCCGAACCCTGGGCGACACCGAGCAAGGCGCCCATACCGAGCTTTTCCATTGCGGCCCGGTCGAGCACCTCGACCTCGACGCCGCTTCCCTTAAGCGCCGCACGGACGCGTTCGACGAAAGTTTCAGGGTAAATGATGTTGGCGGGCTCGGTCACCAGCTCACGGGTCAGCGACACGCCTTCAACGACCGGCGCCCAGCGCTGCTCGTAGCGCTTGGCCGCGCCCGCGCCACCGCCGACGATAAACACTTCCTCGAGCGTCGGCTTTTGGTTGTCCTTGAGCCGGGTCCGGTACCGGTCATAGCGCCACGACCTCAGCGCGGCGCCGAGGGCCACGCGCGCGGCGGCATCGGCATCGTAGCCGAGCCCCGAAAGATCGATCACCGCTCGCTTTTCGCCCGAGGTCTGCAATTTCGCGGCCGCGGTGCCGCCGAGCTTTTCGGCGGCTTCCAACGGCAGGCTCGATCCGGTTCCGACCAGAAGAACACGCCGGACACTGCCTTGGTCGTCGATATATTGTTCGGACGTGCTCGACGCCTCACCCTCAAACCGCTGCCGGTCGAGCGCCGCCCCAGCGGCCTGCCCGGCATTGCCGAGCAATTTGAGCGCGCTCCGGTCTTTCCCCGCAACCGGCAAGACGAGCGCAAAATCCCCCGCAGGCCGGCTGTCGGCGAAACGAATGTGCATTTACGGCAATCCTCATGAAATCGAACGATCGCGCCGCCTTTAGGATGCAAGTCAAAGCTTGGCAAAGGAGCGGCCAACGCGCTGTTCGAGCGATTGTCGGCGCGGCGTCGAGATGCAATAGCGCGGCTGAGAAGGATCACTCGAGGGCCGGGGCAGAATAGCGTTGCGCACGAGATTTGCCTGGTGGTCGGCGCTTCCCATGCTCGTGGCGATCCCGGCTGGCGCGCTCGCGCAGCCAGCCGAAGCGCAGCCGCCCGCACCCAGCGGCGGGCCGGTGGTCACCGCCAACCCGGACCAGATCGTTGGCTTCAGCGCGGACGAAGTCACCTATGACAGTGATGCCGATGTCCTGACCGCGAGCGGCGAGGTGCGCATGAACCGCGAGGGCAATTACCTCGCGGCGGACCAGGTGATCTGGGATCGCAAGACCGGGCAGGTCTATGCCAGGGGCAACGTCGTCGTGGTCACGCCCGAAGGCGACAAGCTTGTCGGCGATAATGTCCAGCTGACCGACACGATGCGCGACGGCACGGTCGATAATTTGATGGTCGTGCTGGAGAGCGGTGGCCGAATCGCCGCGCGTCACGGTGCCCGGGTCAACGGCGTTTCGACCTTCACCAACGCCATCTACTCGCCGTGTCCGGTCACCACCGATACCGGCTGTCCGAAGCGCCCGAGCTGGGCAATCACCGCGGCGCGGGTGATCGACGATCCCAAGAGCAGCCGAATCCGCTTCGAAGGCGGCCGGCTGCAGCTGTTCGGCATCAACTTGCCGCTTCTCCCGGTGTTCGAGATCCCCAAAGGCACCGGCGGTGCAAGCGGCTGGCTGGTTCCGGAAGTCGCGCTGTCGAGCCGCAACGGCCTCCAGGTCGCGGTGCCTTATCACTGGCAGATCGCGCCCAACCGCGATCTCACCGTGACGCCGCACGTCTATACCAGCGTCCTCCCAGCGATCGAACTGAAATACCGCCAGCTCGACAGCATCGGCGCGTTCCAGGTCGGAGGGTTCCTGACATACGGCAGGATCGACCAGACGGATGTCACCGCGACGAGCCCGGGCCCGCGCAGTATCCGCGGCTATTTCAACGCGAACGGACGCTGGCAGCTGGACCCCGAGTGGAGCGTCACGAGCTCGCTCCGCGTCGCCACCGACAAGACGGTCACCCGGCGTTACGACATCACCAACGACGACCGCCTGCGCAACGTCGTCAACGTCGAGCGGATCACCCCGGATAGCTACATCTCGATCGCCGGATGGGCGTTCCAGGGCCTTCGCGTCGACGACCGGCAGAAGCAAATTCCGATCGCTTTGCCGGCGATCGACGCGCGCTTCCGGGTCGACGATCTCGGCGGGGGCGAGTTGCAGATCCAGGGCAATAGCCTCTCCGTCCTTCGGATCGACGGCCAGGACACGCAGCGCGCATTCGTGAGCGCGCAATGGGACCTGAGACGGGTAACGCCATGGGGACAGCTACTCGACCTCACGGCTTACGCCCGCGGCGATCTCTACCATACCGACGAAGCCCAGGACACGACGGTCGCCATCTACCGCGGCACGAACGGCTGGCACACGCGGGCGATCGGGGCGCTCGCCGCGGACGTCAAATGGCCGTTCATCGGGTCGCTGCTCGGCGGCGTGCAACAACTTGTGCCGCGCGTGCAGGTGGTGCTGACGCCCGAGACTCCGAACATCAGCATTCCCAACGAGGACGCGCGTTCCGTCGACCTCGAGGACAGCAATCTCTTCGCGCTGAATCGCTTCCCCGGTTACGATCGCTGGGAAGATGCGTCGCGCATCACCTACGGTTTCGATTGGTCGCTCGAACGCAAGAATTTGTCGATCGAAAGCACCATCGGGCAGAGCTATCGATTTGGGCGCCTGCGCGACATTTTCCCGCAGGGCACGGGGCTTACCGGCAGGGTTTCTGACATTGTCGGAAGAACGCGGATCCGTTACGGCCGCTTCATCGACATCACCGACCGGTACCGGATCGACAAGAATAATTTCGCCGTACGGCGCAATGAGGTCGATCTCACCGTCGGGACTACCCAGACCTACGCCCAGGTCGGCTATTTGAAACTCAACCGAAACATCGATCCGACCATCGAGGACCTGCGCGACCGCGAAGAGCTGCGTATCGCCGCGCGCGTGCTCGTGCAGCGTTACTGGTCGATCTTCGGCGCTTCGGTCATCGATCTTACCAACAAGAACGAAGACCCGACTTCGACCGCCAATGGATGGCAGCCGGTTCGCAGCCGGCTCGGAATTCAATACGAGGACGATTGCCTGCAGCTTGGCGTGACCTGGCGACGCGACTATGAGCGCATCGGGACCTTTCGCAAAGGAAGCACCTTCGCCATTCACTTGGCGTTCAAGGGGGTAAGCCGCTAAGCCTGCGTTCAGCGGGCCCGACGCAATGGCAAACATCGGAAACCAAGGGATAATTTGATCGTGGCATTCAACAGGACGGGCGTGCTGATCGCCGGCTCGGCAATTGCGCTTGGAGTGGCGAGCGGCGCCGTTGCCCAGGTAAACGGTCAAACTTCGGAGCAGCAGCAGCAGCTCCAGGTGAACAGCAGCCAGTCGCTGCGGCTGCCGCAAAATCCGCAGCTGTTCGGCAATGCCATGCCATCGGTGGTCAAGGCCACCGCGATCGTGAATGGCGAGGTCATCACGCCGACCGACATCGATCAACGGGTCGCCTTCATGGCGATCGCCAATGGCGGTCAAATTCCAACCGAAGAACTTCAGCGGCTGCGCGAGCAGGTCCTGCGGAACCTGATCGACGAGATTCTCGAGATCCAGGCCGCCAAGACCGAGAAGATCGAGATCAAGCAGTCCGACATCGACAAGACGATCAAACGCGTCGCGGAGAATATCAAGAAGACCCCCGAACAGCTCGCCGATTACCTCGCCGCAAACGGCTCCAGCATCAAGTCGATGCGCCGGCAGATCGAAGCGGAAATCGCGTGGCAGCGGCTACAGAACGCCAAGATCGAAAGCAGCGTCAGCGTCGGCGACGACGAGGTCAAGGCCGTGCTCAACAAGCTCAATGCATCGAAGGGCACCGAGGAATATCGCATCGGCGAAATCTTCCTCGCCGCGACGCCGGCGACCGAGGCCGAGACGCTCGACAATGCCAACAAGATCCTCGCGCAGCTCCACAACGGCGCGTCGTTCGCCGCTTATGCGCGGCAGTATTCGGTAGCATCCACGGCGGCGGTGGGCGGCGATCTCGGCTGGGTTCGCCCGGAACAGCTCCCCACCCCCATCGCGACCGTTCTCCGAGACATGCCGGCTGGCGCGATCAGCAACCCGATCCCGGTTCCGGGCGGTTTCTCGATCATCGCCGTCCAGGACACCCGCAAAATTCTGACGCCCGATCCGCGCGACGCGGTCCTCAACCTCAAGCAGGTTTCGATCAATTTTCCCAAGGGCACCAGTCGCGCGACTGCCGAGCCGATCGTCGCCAGGTTCGCCGAAGCGGCGAAGAACATCGGCGGCTGCGGCGGCGCGGAGAAGATCGCGACGGATTTCCACGGGGAGGTCGTGAGCAGCGATCAGGTCAAGATGCGCGATCTTCCGCCGGCACTGCAGCGGCTGATGCTGCCGATGCAGGTTGGCCAGGCAACTCAGCCGTTTGGCTCGCTCGACGAGGGCGTCCGCGTCCTCGTCATCTGTGGTCGCGACGAGGTCGACCAGAGCGCCCCCAGCTATGACGATGTCTACAATCAGCTGAACGAGGAGCGGGTCAATGCCCGCGCCCGGCGCTACCTCAGCGATCTGCGCCGCGACGCGGTCATCGAATTCCGCTGATCGGCCAATTCGGCTAGAGCGGCGGCCGATGGTGCGCGCGCTTCACAACCCGCTAGCTGTTTCACTCGGCGACCCAGCCGGCATCGGGCCGGAAGTGATCGCCAAGTGCTGGGACAACCGCGACGCGTTCGGCTTGCCCGCGTTCGTGGCGATCGGCGACCCGCGCTCGGTCGCCGCGGTGTGGGATGGACCGATCGAAGTGGTTGACGACCCGCGCGAGGCCGACGCCGCGTTCGATTACGGGCTCCCGCTCATTCAGCTTAACGTGCCGCACGCCGATATCCCCGGCCACCCGAGCGTCGGCGGCGCGCACACGTCGCTCGATGCGCTCGAACTCGCGGTCGGTCTCGCCCGCTCGGGCTCGGCGGCGGCGGTCGTTACCGGCCCGGTCGCCAAGGAGCAGCTCTACGCCATCGGCTTCCAGCACCCCGGCCAGACCGAGTTCGTCGCCGAGCGCTGCGGAGTCTCGCCGACTAATGTCGTAATGATGCTCGCCGGCCCGACCCTGAGAACCATCCCGCTCACTACTCACTTGCCGCTCGCCGAAGTCCGCTCGCACCTCAGCAGCAGCCTCATCGAATCGCGCGGCCGCGCGGCGTTGCGCGGACTCCAGCGCAATTTCGGAATCGCAGATCCACGGCTCGCCATCTCGGGACTCAATCCGCACGCGGGCGAAGGCGGCCAGCTCGGCCGCGAGGAAATCGAGATTATCGAGCCGGCAATCGCCGCGCTCGCGGCCGAAGGCTGGCGCGTCAGCGGCCCGCATCCTGCGGACACGATGTTCCACGCCCGCGCACGCGCCAATTACGACGCGGCACTCTGCATGTACCACGATCAGGCCCTAATCCCGATCAAGGCGCTTCATTTCGAGGAGGCGGTCAACGTCACTCTCGGTCTGCCGATCATCCGCACCGCGCCCGACCACGGAACTGCGTTCGACATCGCCGGCCAGGACCGCGCCGATCCGCGCCCGATGGCGGCCGCGATCCGCATGGCGTCCGAGAACGCCGCGGCCCGCGCCGAAGCCGCTTGAGCAAGCCAGGCGAGCCCCTGCGCGAGACCATCGCGCGCCACAGCCTGCGCGCGAGCAAGGCGCTCGGGCAGAACTTCATTCTCGATCGCCAACTCCTTGCCCGCATCGCGGCGATCCCCGGCAATCTTGGAGGAGAGCGGGTTTATGAGGTCGGCCCCGGCCCCGGCGGCCTCACCCGCGCGCTGCTCGAGAGCGGAGCGTCCGTGGTCGCGGTGGAGCGCGATCGCCGCTGCATCCCGGCGCTCGAAGAGTTGCAGGCGTCCTTCGGCGACGGCCTGCGGATCATCGAAGGCGACGCGCTCGAAGTCCAAGAGCGAGCAGTAGCCGGCACGGGCGCGCACGTTGTCGCCAATCTTCCCTATAACGTCGGCACCGCGCTGCTGCTCAAATGGCTGGGCGGCGACTGGCCGCCGTGGTGGGCTTCCTTGACCTTGATGTTCCAGAAGGAGGTTGCCGAGCGCCTCGTCGCGCAGCCCGGAAGCGATGCTTACGGGCGGCTGTCCGTGGCCGCGCAATGGCGAGCGCGCCCGCGGATCGCAATGACGGTAAACCGGTCCGCGTTCGTGCCGCCGCCGAAGGTCACCTCGGCCGTCGTGCACATCGTTCCGATCGGTCAACCCGACGGAGTTAGCTCACGCATTATGGAACGGCTGACCGAAGCTGCCTTCGGTCAGCGCCGTAAGATGCTACGATCAAGCCTCAAGGCGATGCCAGGCGCGCTCGAAGCGGCTGAAGAGCTTGGCGTCGACACGCAGCGCCGCGCGGAGACGCTGAGCATCAGTGAATGGGTGTCGCTGGCGCGGGCGCTCAGCGGCTAATTCGACTTCGGCGTTTCCGGAGCCTTGGCCGAAGCCACAGTCGGCCCTCGGCTGATTGCCGCCGACAGCTGCGCAACCTGCGGGCAGCCTTTGGCGCCGCAGATGGTCTGCAGTTTCTGGAGATTGGCCTGTGCGCGAGCCGTGGCGCCCATTTCGACCATCGCTTCGCCCTGGACGGCAATCGCATCGGGATCGTTCGGCTCGAGCAAGAGTGCCTTGGTGGTCATGCGGATGGCCTTACCGAACAGGCGCTGCTTCTCCGCCACCCGGGCGATGTCGACGAATGCACCTCGATTGCGTGGATCGACGGCCAGCGACGTCTCGAGCAAGTCCTCCGCCTGTTCGAGCTTGCCCGCTCCGATGAGCTCACGCGCCTGCCGCTGAAGCTCGACCGACTTTGGCACGATCTGGTCGTCGGGACGCTGGCTCGCAACCGGCGCGGCAAGCGCGACCGCTGCAAATCCGATCAGCAGAAGGCGAGGCAAAGATTGCATCAAACTCTCCACGTAGTCGCCGCCCTCTAACATGGGCGGCGGAGCCGCGCGACGAAAAACCCGTCCGTCCGGTCGTGGCCAGGGGTTAGAAGCTGGCCGGCGCCGTCCGAACGCCCAGCGGCAATGGGCGCTTCCTCCCTAATCCACGATGAATGGTCTTCGAGGAAGCGGTCGATCTGCCCTGCCCCTTCGCGGGACAAGAGCGAGCAGACGGCATAAACGAGCCGCCCTCCGGGCTTCACCAGCTCGGCCGCGATCCCGAGAAGCCGGCGTTGCAGTGCGACCAGGCGGCCGAGCCGCTCGGGCGTGAGCCGCCATCGGCCTTCCGGGTTGCGCCGCCAGGTCCCGCTCCCGGAGCAGGGCGCGTCGACCAGCACCACATCCGCAGCGCCGTGCCAGTCGGCGAGGTCAACCAATTCGCGCGGCGGGTTGAGAAGGCGGCTTTCGATCGTCGCACCGGCTCGCTCGGCGCGCGGCTGGAGCTTCGTCAGGCGCTGGCGATTGCTGTCGGTTGCAAGGATCGTGGCGCCAGGCGCCGCGGCGGCCAGCGCCAGCGCCTTGCCGCCAGCCCCCGCGCATAGATCGAGGATTCGTTCTCCACCCCTCGCGTCGCAGGCGAGAGCGATCAGCTGGCTTCCCTCGTCCTGCACCTCGGCAAGGCCCGCTTGCACGGCGGGATGATCGTCGACGCGGCTGTCGGACGGCAGCCGGAGGCCCCACGGGCTAAGCGGTGTTGCGACGGCGCCGGGAAATTGGCTCAGCAACTCGTCGCGCGCGATGCGCCAGACATTGGCGCGAAGATCGAGCGGCGCCCGTTCGAGCAGCGCCGGCCATTCGCTTGGGCCAATCAATGGCGAGAGCTCAAGCACCATCCATTCGGGGACAGTCCCTGCTGGAGGGACTGTCCCCTCGTCCCCGACACTCACTTCACCCGGTCCACGCGGCTGCCCGAACAGCTCCAGCGACGCAGGTTCTTCCTGCGCCAGTCCGAGGATCGCTGCCCGGCCGCTCGCGGGGCGATCGGCGGATCGGCGAATGCCACGGAACACCAATTCGCGAACCGCGCGCCGATCCTTCGAGCCGGCATAGCGGCGCTGCTTGAAATAGCGCGTGACGATCGCGTCGGCGGGCGGACCGTCGTCGCGAGCCGAAGCGATCACTTCGTCGAGGATTTCGATCGCTGCCTGCAGCCGCGCCGCGGGAGTCATGGCCTAACGCGACGGATAATTCGGCGCCTCGCGCGTGATCGCGACATCATGGACGTGGCTCTCCGAAAGACCGGCGTTGGTGATCCGGACGAAGCGCGCCCGCTTCTGAAGATCGGCGATGGTCGGCGATCCCGTATAACCCATCGCCGCCTTCACGCCGCCGACCAGCTGGTGGACGATCTCGCGCACCGGCCCCTTGTACGGAACCTGGCCTTCAATGCCCTCGGGCACGAGCTTCAAATGATCCTTGATGTCCTGCTGGAAATAACGGTCGGCCGATCCGCGCGCCATCGCGCCGACCGAGCCCATGCCGCGATAGGATTTATAGCTGCGGCCCTGGTACAGGAAAATTTCGCCCGGCGCTTCGTCAGTCCCGGCCAGCAGTGACCCGACCATGACGCATGAGGCCCCCGCGGCAAGGGCCTTGGCCATGTCGCCGCTCGACCGCACCCCGCCGTCCGCGATGATCGGCACCCCGTCCGCCGCGCGTGCCGATTCCATGATGGCGGTGAGCTGCGGCACGCCGACCCCCGCGACGATCCGCGTCGTGCAGATCGATCCCGGCCCGATGCCGACCTTGATCGCGTCGGCGCCGGCACCGACCAGCGACTTTGCTGCTTCGGCCGTGGCAACGTTTCCGGCGACCACCTGCACGCTATTGGACACGGTCTTCACCCGCTCGACGGCCCGGGCCACGTCGCGATTGTGGCCATGCGCGGTGTCGATCACGACGCAATCGCAACCGGCGTCGATCAGGGCTTGCGAGCGTTCGAATCCGGCGTCGCCCACGGTCGTTGCCGCGGCGACCCGCAGCCTCCCCTGCGGGTCCTTCGTCGCGAACGGCGCGGCGACCGACTTTTCGATGTCCTTGACGGTGATCAGCCCGACGCAATGATCCTCGCGATCGACCACCAGCAGCTTTTCGATCCGCCGCTGATGGAGAATGCGGCGCGCCTCGGACTCGGATGTGCCGATCGGCACCGTCGCGAGATTGTCGCGGGTCATCAGCTCGCTGACCTTCTGCCGCGGATTTTCCGCGAAGCGGACGTCGCGGTTGGTGAGGATGCCGCACAGCTTGCCCGATTTCTCGACGATCGGAATGCCGCTGATCCGGTGGACCTTCATCAGCTCGAGCGCTTCGGCGAGCGTCTGGTCGGGGGTCATGGTGATCGGGTTGACGACCATCCCGCTCTCGAAACGCTTTACCTGGCGGACGGCAGTCGCCTGCTCCTCGACGGTGAGGTTGCGGTGAAGGACGCCGATCCCGCCGAGTTGCGCCAGCGCAATCGCCATGTCGGCTTCGGTGACGGTGTCCATGGCGGACGAGAGAACCGGAATGTGGAGCGAGATTTCGCGGGTGAGGAAGGTCCGCGTGTCCGCCTGGCTCGGCAGGACCGAGGATTCGAGCGGCTGCAGGAGGACGTCGTCGAACGTCAGTCCGAGCGGGATATCAGCAATTTGCGTAAGTTGGGCCATATCGGCCCATGACAGGCGAAGCGCGATTCGCCAAGTGCCACCGCGTCAGGCCTTGGCCCGCTCCAGCACCCGCTCGGCCGCCTCGACGTGCATTCGCTCGATCATTTCATTTCCAAAGCGCTCGGCGCCGCCGCGAAATGCCTCGACCAGCGCCTTCGCCCGCTCCGTTTCAGCAGGGCTCGGCGCGAACGCCTGGTGACAGGGGGCGATTTGGTTCGGATGGATCAGGCTCTTGCCGTCGAACCCGAGCTGGCGCCCGGCTTCCGCCTCGCGAAGGAAACCGGCGGGATCGTCAAGGCCGTTGAATACGCCATCAAAGGCGGCAACGCCGGCCGCGCGCGCGGCGAGCACGATCATCTGCAAGGAGGCCGTGATCGGCTCGCGCGTGGCATCGAGCGGCAGGCGAAGGTCCGCCCGCAAATCGTTCGTCCCCGCAATCAGCCCCGCGCAGCTCCGCGCGATCTCCGGCGCGGCGAGCACGCCGGCGGCAGTCTCGATCATCGCCAGGACCGGTTTGCCGACTGTGTTCGCGATATCGTGGATCAGGTGCGCCGAGATGGCGCGTGGCACGACCACATATTCGGCCTTGCACCGCGCCGCGGCGTCGAGGTCGACCGAATGCCAGCGCGTGCCGACGCCATTGACGCGGATCGCGACGGGCATTGGCCAGCCGTCGTCGTCGAGCGCCTCGACGGCCGCCTTGCGGGCCGCGAGCTTGTCATCGGGCTTCACGGCGTCTTCGAGGTCGAGAATGATGAGGTCGGCCGCCGACTCCCGCGCCTTGGCAATCGCCCGCGGATTGGACGCCGGCAGGAACAGCAGCGACCGTATGGCGAACAGGTCGGCGGTCTTGTCGGATTTTGCTTCCCTTTGTGCCATGGCCTAGCATCATGCCTCGGAACGGGGAGGACTGGAAAGACCCATGCTGACGACTTTTATGACCGCCATTGCGGTACTTGTGCTTCTATACGTGATGATGGGCGTGAAGATCGTCCGACAGGGTTACCGCTACACCATCGAGCATTTCGGCCGTTTCGTCCGGGTCGCCGACCCCGGATTCAATTATATCACGCCCTTTTTCTATCGGGTTGGCCGCCGAATTAACATGATGGAGCAAGTACTTGATATTCCGGGACAGGAAATCATCACCAAGGACAATGCGATGGTCGCCGTCGACGGCGTGGTATTCTTCCAGGTCCTCGATCCCGCCAAGGCGGCCTATGAAGTAGCCGACCTCTACACCGCAATCATGGCGCTTTCGACGACCAACCTGCGCACGGTGATGGGGTCGATGGACCTCGACGAGACTCTCTCCAAGCGCGACGAGATCAACACCCGGCTGCTCGCCGTGGTAGATCACGCGACCGAGAATTGGGGCGTGAAGATCACGCGCGTGGAGCTGCGCGACATTCGGCCGCCCCAGGACATCGTCAACGCCATGACCCGGCAGATGAAGGCCGAGCGCGAGAAGCGCGCCGTGATCCTCGAAGCCGAGGGCTCGCGCCAATCCGCCATTCTCCGGGCCGAGGGCGAGAAACAGTCGGCGATCCTCTCGGCGGAGGGTGCTCGCGAAGCTGCGTTCCGCGAAGCCGAGGCGCGCGAGCGAGCGGCGCAAGCCGAAGCGAATGCCACCAAGTCCGTCAGTGACGCGATCGAGGGCGGCAGCACTCAAGCGATCAACTATTTCATCGCCCAGAAGTATGTCGAAGCGATCGGTTTGTTCGCGAGCTCGCCGAACGCCAAGACCATCCTGTTCCCGCTCGAGGCGACGCAGTTGATGGGCACGCTCGGCGGCATCGCGGAGGTCGCCAAGGAAGCGTTCGGCGATCAGCCGGCACGCGCAGCAGCAGCCAGCGCCAAGAGCGTTCCGTCGGTCCCGAACAGCAAGTCATGAGCGGCTTCGACATCGACCCGGCATGGCTGTGGCTAATTGGCGGCGTGCTGCTGCTGATCGCCGAGCTCATTGCCCCGGGATTCTTCCTCGTCTTCATTGGCGCTGCGGCGATCGTGGCCGGCCTGCTCGCCGTCGCGGTTGGGCTACCCCTCGTTGCGCAACTGGCGGTGTTTGCGGTCGTCGCGTTCCTTGCCGTCCGCATCGGCGGGCGGCGCGCCTATGCTTCGCGCTATGACTATACGCCCGATCCGTTTCTCAACGACCGCGCGAGGCGCCTGCTCGGCCAGGTCGTGGTGGTGGTTCAGCCGGTCGATGCGAATGGCGGACGAGTGCGCGTCGGCGACAGCGAGTGGTCCGCGCGCGGCGGCCCTGCGGAGATCGGCGATCGCGTCCGCATCGTCGACTTCGAAGGCAATTGCCTGAAAGTCGAACCCGAACACAGCCTCCCCCCAGCCTAGTGGAGTCATCTTGACCATGTTGTCGCTCAGCCGGCGCGAAGCGCTCGCCGGCATCGCCGCCACCGGCGCATTCCCCCTTCTTTCCACCACCGCCCTCGCCGCCCCCGCCAGCGAAACGCAGGCCCAGGCGCTACTGAGCTCGATCGCCGAGAATTTGCTTCGCCTGCAACCGACGCAGGCGACGTCGCTCGGGATCGATAGGGGCTCCCGCGCCTCCTATCGCTACCGGCTCGAGGACCGCAGCGCCGCGGGCCAGGCGCGCATGGCGGCGAACCTCAAGGCCGATCTCGCGCGCGCGGACGCGATCGACACGAGCAGGCTCTCGTTCGCGACGCGCACCAGCGTCGAGGTTGTGAAAAGCGCGTACACGACCGCACTCGAGGGTTTCGATTTGCCCTATGGCGATGTCGCCGTCGGCGGCTGGCGCAACTCGCCATACGTCGTGATCCAGAATGTCGGCGCCTATATCGACACGCCGCAGTTCCTCGACACTGATCACCCGATCGAGAACAACTCGGATGCGGAGGCTTATATCTCGCGCCTCGCCCAATATCCGCATCAGCTCGACGGGGAACTCGGCCGGATGCGAGCAGCCCGTGCCAAGGGCTTGGTCCCGCCGGGTTTCCTCATCGACAAGGCGCTCGACCAGATCGGCATTGCGCTGAAGAGCGCGGCCGAGGGCGGCACACTCGTCGAATCCATTGAACGGAGAACCGAGGCCAAAGGCATCCCCGGCCGCTGGGGAGCGCGGGCTCGCCAGATCGTCACCGATGATGTCCTCCCCGCACTCCAGCGGCAAATCGACGAGCTCAAGGCCGAACGCGCGGTCGCGACCGACATCGCCGGGATGTGGTCACGCCCGGACGGCGAGGGATATTATCGCTGGGCCCTCAAGGCATCGACCACGACCAACCTGACGCCCGACGAAGTCCACCAAATGGGCCTCGAGCAGCTCGAGCAGCTCCATGGCCGGATGGACCCGATTCTGAAATCGCTCGGCTATACGCAGGGCAGTGTCGGCGCGCGGATGCAGGCGCTCGCCAAGGACCCGCGCTACAAGTTCGACGAAGGCGACAAGGGCCGCGCCGAGATCAAGGCGTACATCCAGCAATGGCTGGCGAAGTTCCGCGCGGTACTCCCGCGCGCGTTCGACACGATGGTCCCCGGCAACGTCGAAGTGAAGCGCATGTCGCCCGAGCAGGAGCCGGGCGCGCCCGCGGCCTATGGCGGCGCCGGCTCGATCGACGGCAAGATTCCCGGCAAGTTCTGGATCAACCTGCGCACCACCGACCTGCACAGCAAGTACAGCTTGCCCGACCTCGCCGCGCACGAGGCGATCCCGGGCCATGTGTGGCAGGGCGAATATGCCAACAAGCTGCCGCTGATCCGCACGCTCCTCGCGTTCAACGCTTATTCCGAAGGTTGGGCGCTCTACGCCGAACAGCTGGTCGACGAGCTCGGCGTCTATGACGACTTCCCGGTCGGCCGGCTCGGCTATCTACAGTCGATCGCCTTCCGCTGCTGCCGGTTGGTGGTCGATAGCGGCATCCACGCCAAGCGCTGGACCCGGCAGCAGGGCGTCGATTTCTTCGTCGAGCGCAATGGTTCAAACCCGCTCGAGGTCGCGTCCGAAGTCGACCGCTACTGCAGCTGGCCGGGCCAGGCCTGCGGCTACAAGGTCGGTCACTCGACCATCAACCGCCTGCGCGACAAGGCGAAGGCGGAGCTTGGCCCGAAATACGACCTTAAGGCCTTTGACGACGCCGTCGTCCTCGGCGGCAACGTGCCGATGGACGTGCTGGCGAAGAATATCGACGAATATATCGCGCGGACGAAGGCGGCTTAGGGCTTCGTCGGCGATTCGGATCGGAGGTGGTTGCGGGGGAAGGCGCGGCCGCGCTTGACGGTCAACTGAACGGTCCGGAAATTGCGCACGTCCTCTAGCGGGTTCTTGGCCAGCACGACGAAATTGGCGAGCTTGCCCACTTCGATGCTGCCCATCTCCTTCTCCGCGCCTGCCGCTCTCGCGCCGGTCAGCGTCGCCGCCTGCACCACGGTCATCGGCGGCAGTCCCGCGGCGTTGTGCAGCAACTCGAGCTCGTCGAACAGCGCCGGCCACGGTTCTGCGATCGGCGTGTCGCCATCGGTGCCCGACGAGATCTCCACGCCGGCGCGGTACGCCTGGTTCGTCAACTTGCCGGCGAGCGAGACAGTACACAGCGGCGGCAGATTGCGCTTCTTCGCCGCCGCCTCGACCTCACGATAGACGTGCAGCGTCGCGTCGAGGATTGTCCCACGCCGGCGCATGTTGGCGAAGAGCGCCGCCATCGCCGGATTGTCATGCTCGAACAGCGACGCGTCGACAGGAAAGCGGTGCTGGTACGAATCCGGCCGCTTCGCCATCGCCTGGTACGCGAGGTAGCAGGTGTGCGACACGGTATCGACGCCGGCATCGACGACTTGCACGGGCGTTGCCGGGAACACCATCCCGTGCGCCCAGACCTGCATTCCCTGGCGATGCGCTTCTCTTGTGATTGATGCGACGAGATCGCCCGGCAGGTTGGCGTAGATCTTCACGGCGGTCGCATAGGTGCCCTTCGCGCGCGCTATGGCGAGCGGCATGTCGGTTGAAGCATCGATCGCCTGTTCCCACGGCACGTGCCCCGCCACCGCGCCCATCGCGATTGCCTGGGTTCGCGGATCGTCGAAGAAGCTCGGACCCGCCATCAATGCTGCGTAATAGATATCGGGCGAGGCAATCTCGCCGACCCGCGCCGCACGCGTGATGTCCGCCATCTGCCGCAGGTCGTCGGCCATGTCGCGCGTCGCCGTGATGCCGCTGTAGATGTCGCGCTTGAGCCGTGCCTCGGCTTCGGGCCGGTCGGGCGGCGTCGCCAGATGCTGGTGGGTGTCGATGAGCCCAGGCAGCAGATATTTGCCCGTGAGGTCGACCTGGCGCGCACCGCTGAGTTGCGCGGCGCTCAGCGCCTTGTCCGGCACGACGGCGCTGATCCGCTCGCCATCGGTGATCACGGCCATGTCGGCGCGGAGCGGCGCGCCGGTCCCGTCGATCAGTGCCGCGTGGCGGTACACGACGCGCGCCCCCGTTTGCGGCGGTTCGAACGGCGCGGCGGCGATGAGCAGGAAGGCAGCGAGTATGGCTGCGAGGCGCGGCCGTGGAGTCATGCCATCCTTCTTGCCCGCGCCTTCGCCGTCAGGGAAGTGCCGAGAGGTCCGGCGCCACCCACGCGCGGCGCGCTTCGATCGAGAAGAGTCGCGACGGAGAATAGAAGCGTAGCGGCCACTCGCGCGCACCCATCGGAGAGAGAAGCAGCTCGTTGACGATGTCGTGCAGCGGCTCGCCCAAGTCGGCTTCGGCCAAAAACAGGCGAATGCCGTGCAGGAACACCCGCGTGATCGTCTCGTGATAGCCCTCGCTGTCGCTGTTCACGCCGCCGACGCTCTCGTTGTAGCGGCGGATGAGACCCGGCAGCTCGGCGTCGAGGTCGACCTCAGGATGGCGCAACAGCAAATAGGCCGTCGCACCGAGGTGCGCCTCGTGGGTCCACTCGGCGCGCGGCAGGTCGGTCGCAAGCAAGCCTTCGCCAACGCGCGCGAGGTCGGCGTCGGAAGCAAACAGCCTCGGTCGGTAGTCAGTCATCGATCGGGTCCTTCGATGGGCCCGATCGGCGACCGGGCAATCAGACGGTAGCGGCCTGGCTCGGGGCCGCTTGCTGTTGCTGCTGCGTCCTCGGCGCCGCCTGGCGGACACCTTCGTCGACATGCTCCGCGAACTGGGCGAAATTCTCGACGAACAGGTCGACGAGCTTCGCGGCCATGGCATCATATTCGGCGGGGTTGGCCCAG
>Ga0207678_10000937_pt1 | contig 26583 bp, 25 predicted proteins | sample KBSC63metaG_FD_184319 | JGI IMG/M metagenome (GOLD analysis project Ga0207678, IMG submission 184319) | Corn rhizosphere microbial communities from Kellogg Biological Station, Michigan, USA - KBS C6-3 metaG (SPAdes) (version 2) | ecosystem: Host-associated > Plants > Roots > Rhizosphere > Soil ... | reverse complement strand
ACGGCAACGTGCTCGCCGGTGCCGACATCACCTTGCAGACGCTCGCGACCTCGTGCGGCCGGATGTTCGCCGGTGCCTTCACGTCGGGGGCGCTCGTGTTCGACCACAACGTCGTCTCGATCCCCGGCCACGTCAACGCGCCGGCCGGCTGCCAATAAACCGTGACCGCGCCGGCGCACATCGCGCCGGCTCGTCACCCACGAAAGCAACCATGAAACTCTCCCACATTGCTTCGGCAATCGCGGTGCTGGCAACCGCTGCCGTCGCCCAACCTTCCTTCGCCCAGAGCAACAACGACACGGCGAGCCTCTACGGCGGCATCAATCTCGGACGCAGCCGCGCGACGATCGACGACGCACGCATCAGCGGCAATCTGGTCAGCAACGGCTTCGCCGTGAACAGCCTCTCCGACGACGACCGCTCGACCGGATTCAAGGCGTTCGGCGGCTACCAGTTCAACAGGAACTTCGCTCTCGAAGCCGGTGTGTTCAGCCTGGGCACGTTCGGCTACCACGCGACGACCACGCCGGCGGGAACGCTCGACGGCCAGGCGAAGGTCCGCGGCCTGAACCTGGACCTGGTCGGAACGCTGCCGATCAACGACAGGTTTTCGGTCTTCGGCCGCGCCGGCCTGACTTATGCCGAGGCGAAAGATCGGTTCACGAGCACCGGCGCGGTTGTCGTGAACAACCCGAACCCGAGCGAACGTGCAGCGAACTGGAAAGCCGGCGTCGGCTTGCAATATGCGTTCACGCCGGCGTTGTCGATCCGCGCCGAGCTCGAGCGCTATCGGATCAACGACGCCGTCGGCAACAAGGGCGACATCGACATGGCCTCGATCGGCCTGGTGTTTCGCTTCGGCGCGGCGCCGAGCGCGGCACCGCGCGCCGCGGCCGCCGCGCCGGCCATGGCTGAGGCGCCCGCCCCCGAGGTCGCGCTAGCGCCTTCGGCTCCGCCTCCTGTGCCGGCACCTGTCGCCCAGACGCCGGCCTCGGAGAAGGTGACGTTCGCATCGGATGCTCTGTTCGACTTCGACAAGTCGGTCATCAAGCCGGAGGGGCGGACCAGGCTCGACGAGCTAACGACGCGGCAACGAGGCGTGGCGGTTGAGGCGATCATCGCCACCGGCCACACCGATTCGGTCGGCGGCGAGCGATACAACGATCGTCTGTCGCTACGTCGCGCAGAAGCCGTCAAGGCCTACCTCCTATCGCTGGGCGCCGAGGCGACTCGCATCTTCGTGGAAGGCAAGGGCGAGAAGCAGCCAGTGGCAAATAACGCCACTGCCGAGGGGCGAACCCAGAACCGCCGCGTGGAAATCGAGTTGGTCGGTACCCGGACGCCCTGAACGTCAAATCTTAGGCACCGCGCAGCCGTACAACGGCGAGAAACCGGCCCGGCCAGCGTCCCCGAGGGGGCCAACCGAACGCCACACCCCACAGGGAGGTAAGTGTTGTTGGAGATATTAGATCGTGCCACCGGCGCTCTCAGTCGGGGCTTCTGCGTTGGTGGATTGCCTCGCCACCCGTTCGGTGTCGACGCCCACTCCATGAGCCGTTCAGGCTCACGACTCTTTGCCGGGGGGCTCAGTCGAGCTCGTCGCACACTCTGCCGACGTGAACAAAGAGTGCTTGCAGCGCAGCGCACAAGTCGCGGTGTGCTCGTCTTGGGTTAGCGTGTGATCCGCGAGTTCCGGCTAGATAGAAGCCGAAGTAGCCGGTGTACCAGCGACCGGCGGTCCCTTCTACTTGGATAGGAGCTTCTTCGGGCTAAGCCGCGCGTTGAAGAGTGATCACCTCGCCCTCGGTGAGGATGCGTTCGATACGCTGTCCCAGCAGCCCCCAGGCAGCGCGCTTTTCATCGGCGTAGTCGTGGTGCATGTAGTGCCGCCGCACCTTGCTGCCGGCCAAGACATGGTTCTGACAACGGTCGATCACCTCGGGTGTTACGCCGAGGGCCTGCATCATCGTCGCGGCCGTGCGCCGCAAGTCATGCGGGGTCCACTCGCCGTTCCGACCTTCGTCGAGTACCAGTGAGTCGTCGCTGCGGCGATGCGCAAGCGCTCTGCCGGTCTTAAAGCGCGCCTGACGATCGCCGACCTGCTTAGAAACGCTTTTAAGGAATACATGTCCGTCCTGCAATCGAGCTGGAAAGCACCAATCGGAAGCGCCGGTTAGACCATGCAGAGCTTTGAACTGCCGCAGCACGAAGCCTGAGAGATACACGTGCCAATCGACGTGTGTCTTGGTGTGCTCCCGCGGCACGAACCACGTTCCCGCGCTGAGGTCGACGTGCTCCCATCGCGCTTGAAGCAACTCGCCGACTCGACACGCGGTACCGAGGCATATCCAGAGCGCCAATTGCGTCTCTGCCTGGACAGGTCGGATCGCAACACGCTTGTTCGTCGCTGACTGGTAAGCAGCGGACATGCTCTCGAAGATGTCGCGAAGCTGCCTGATTTCCGTTGAGGACAGGGTGCGTTGGCGAATACCCGGCTCGTAGCCCCGGGGTACGATCTGCTTGGTCTCGACCAGTTCCGCAGGACTGCCGTGGACCAGAAGGGCACGCCACGGCTGACGCTTGATCGCCCAGCGGAAGAGTTGACGCATGTCGGCCAGGATTCGCTCAGCAGTGCGGGCTCGGCCCCTGATCCTCCCAACCTCACGTAGGAGCCCAAGGAGATGCTCGTGGCTGAGCTCGCGTACAGGTACGTCGCCAATGGCAACAAGCACGTCCTTGCCGAACGACCTTCGAAGCTCGGCGTTTCCATCATTCCGTGTCACGCCGCCCGCCAGCCAGCTTTCGAAGAGATCCCTGAAGGGGGTATTAGCTACTCTTGCTGCCGCCGCGGCTTTATCGGCCGCCTTTTGCTCGGTGCTTCTTTGCACCTGGAAGTCAATGCCGTCTCGAGCGAGCGACTGTATCCGCGCGTTCTCAGCAACTGCCTGTGCGAGCGACAAGTGACTCTCATCACCTGAGCTGCCATACGGCCGCGGTAGGCGAGCCTGTATCTGGCGACCGCCCAGTACGTAGCGCACAAGCCAAGTCTTGGTGCCGTCAGGAGCCACCCGCAGGTAAAGACCGCGATCGACTGTGACCTTGAATCCGTGCGGGTGCGCCTTGAGCGCCTCGATTGCTCGAACCGTAAGCCTTGGCATCTCCGTGTCCTAGCGGTGTCCTAAAAATCAGTGGATTCCAATGTATCTACGCGGACAAGGCCGGACAAGGTCCACCGCTAAGTTGTTGAAGTAAAAGGGTCTTGAGCGTCCGCGGACGTCTGTCTACGTTCGCCAGGACCGGCATGGGGTGCAAGGGGTCGCGAGTTCGAATCCCGCCGTCCCGACCAGTGAAGACGAGCCTCAGCAGGTTAGCGCCCGCTGAGGCTTTTGTCTTTCAAGCGAGCAGAGCCGAGCCGCTCTTTAACAACGGTCAGTGCCGGAAATCGATGCGAGACGCCTGCAGCCGGGTGCCGTCGCTGCTGAGGGAGCCCCGCGCCTCCACTTCGATGCCGAGCGCCAGGTCGAGCGCGGTTCCGTCGCGAAAGTCGACCGCTCCGGAGTAGCTGACGACGACATTGCGAACGACGAACGTCTTCGCAGTCGAGTCCAGAGCCGTGATGGAGCCGCGCACGTCGAAGTCGCTACCGCCTCCCTGAGCGGCGGATTCGATGCGGACGCGCGTCGCCACGACGACGCCGCCGCGGACGCTGCCTTCGACCCGGACGCGCTTGCCGAGCGCGAGGCCGGCAGTGCCGTCGGGGAACTCCGCCGTGCGCGCGTCCACTGGCGTGCCGTTGACGCTGAACGTCGTCGGCGACGTGAACGCGTTGACCAGCCCCTCGACCTTGGCCCGATCCTCGTCGTCGGGCACCGGCGAGCGATCGCTGATCGCTACCGCCTGCCAGACACCACCGGCGCCGGGCACGAGGCCGAGCGTGACGCGGACGAAGCTGCCGTTGGCGAGCGTCGCTGGCAAGAGGGCGGCGGCCAGGCCGGCGTAGCTGATGCGCGTGCCACCGATCGAGAAAGTGCGAGCCGCCGGGTCGAGGCTGGCGACGATGCCGCGCAGCGCGAAGCCGGTGGCACCGGTCTTTTGTTCCACCCGCGTCGCGACGTAGTGGCCGGTGGCCGCGTCAACGCTCGCGTACACCTCGACCACATCGCCGATCCCGAGCGACGCCTGCCCGTTCGCTAGAGAAGCGTCGAACACCGTGGTCGTCGTGACGTTCACCGTCTGGCCGAGCACGGTGAAGGTCCGCGCGGAGGGAACGCTCGCAGCGACCGGGCCGACGATCTCGCTGCGAATGACGATCGTCGTCGCCGTGCTCGCCTCGTTGCCCTCGGCATCGCTGAAGATCGCCGAGCCGCGTGCATCGACCGTCATGCCGAGGCGCAGGTCATCGCGGCTGCGCGCGTTGCCATCGGCGTCGAGCACGCTGGCGCTGCGCTCGTCGAAGTGCACCTGCGCGACGATCACCGAGCCGAAGCCGCTGATGGCGCCGCTGGCGAAGGCGGTCGCAGGCGCACCGGTGCCCCCGCTGTCGACGCCACCACAGGCGACCAGCAGTGCGGCGAGCAGCACGCCGACGTAGCGGCGAAGCAGAAGAGAAGACAGTCCGAACGGCATCATCGATCCTTTTGCGGCGCGGTGCGGCGCCCAGTCTTGGCGGCGGGGCGAGAGACGCTCGGCACGTCGGCCGCGGCGCTCCCCTTCATCGCTTCGTGGTAGCTGTACAGGCCAACGCGGACGCGTTGGTCTCCGGCGCGGCCGGCGGCAGCATCGGCATCGACCAGCGCCTGCAGCGCTGGCACGAACGCGCCCAGCACCGCTTGCCATTGCGACTTGACGAGCTCGCGGAAGGCGGTCATCGACTGCTCCGAGAGCTCGTCGGCGAAGACCGCCTGCTCGACGTGTGGCGGCGCGTCCGCGAGGACGTTGGCGACGCCGGCGCGCAGATGATCGCCGACGTTGCTGGCGAGAAATCGGTAGGCGCGCTCGCTGTCGCGCACGCCGACCACGCTGTCGCTCGCGAGCTTGACGCGATCGCCGTCTTCGACGGTCAGGCCGAGGCGGCAGAGCTCGTCGAGCAGGCTGCGGGGATGGACGTCCTGCGTCACCGAGCGCGCGAGCGCCTCGAAGCTCGGCGCCGGCCCCAGCCGGGGCAGGACAAGGGGACGCCCGCGCAGATCGCGCAAGGCAGGGTCGGCGCGCCAGCGGGTAAAGATCTGCGTCGCGGGCGATGGACGCACCGGCGGCAGTCCGCGCGGCGACTCGAGGAGGCGCGTGACTTCGCGTCGCGTCAGGCCGGTCGCGGTGGCGACACGGCTGACGATCCGCGCCCCCGCCGACTCGGGCTGCGCACGTCGCGCCGCCTCGACGAAGGCCCCCTTCAGCAGGTCTTCGATCGAGGCGAACGGCAAGCCGCGACTCACGGCCAGCATGGCGATTGGTTCCAGCAGCGAGGCGAGGGCGCCGACCAGTGCCGTGCCGTCCTCGCCCGCTGGCTTGCTCGTCGAACGCTTGCGGGTGTCAGTCACCGAACGTGATGCGCTTGGCCTGCAGCATCGTACCGTCGGCCGAGAGGGTGCCGCGCGCCTCGAGCTGCACGCCGACGGCAAGCTGCGCGGCCGTCCCCTTGCGGAAGTCGACCGTTCCCGAGCCGTAGGCGACGGTGACGCCGCGCAGGACGAAGGTCTTCGCGCCGGCGTCGAGCGCCGCGATCGCGCCGTGCAGCTCGAAGCCCTCGGCCTGACGCTCGGCGTGGTTCTCGACCTTGACCGTGGTCGCCGCGACGACGCCGCTGCTCGACGTCCCACGCACCTCGACCTGCGCGCCGAGGACGAGGCCGGCCGTCCCGTTGGGAAAGGTCGCCTTGCTGGCATCGACCGCGATGCCGTTGACGCTGAACGATGCGCTCGACGTGAATGCCGTGACCGCACCTTCGATCTCGGCTTCGTTGGCGTCGTCGACGCGCGGTGCTGCGGCGTCGATGCGGGTTGCGACCATAGCGCCGGCGACGGGCGCCGACGACTGCAGGCGCACCCGGACGATCATGCCGTTGGCGAGCGCGGTGGGCGGCGGCGTCACGCTGGCGTAGGAGATCAAGGTACTGCCGATGGTGAAGGTCTTCGCCGTGCTGTCGAGGGCAGCGATCGCGCCGCGCAGCTTGAACCCTGCGGCCGCGGCGCTCGGCTCGATCCGCGTTGCGGTGATCGCGCCGGTGCTGGCGTCCCGGGTGCCGTGCACTTCGAGGACGCTGCCGACCGTGATCGCTGCGAAGCCGCCGACCAGCCGGTTGTCGATCACCGTCGTATCGAGCACCAGGACCGTCTGGCCGAGAACCACCAGGCTCCTGGTGGCGGCGTCGACGGCGGATACCGTGCCGACAAGCTCGGAGCCGAAGCGAATCTCCTTGGCTTCGGCGCGCGCGCCGCTGCCGTCGTCGCTGACCGCACCGCCGTGGATCTCGACCTGCATGCCGAGGCGGAGCGCGCTCGAATCGGCGGCACCGCCGTCGTCATCGCTGACCTTGGCCTTGGAGTCGTCGAAGCGGACGCCGTTCACGATGACGGAGCCGAAGCCCGCGATCGTGCCGGCCGAAAACGAGCTGCCGCTGCTCGAGCCCGAGGCCCCGACCGGCGATGTTGCGGCATCGCCGCCCCCGCCGCCGCACCCGGCGAGAAGGGTCGCCGCGGCGACGAGCTGGATCCATTGGCGCGCAGGCGAGCTGGCGGTGACGTGAAGGCGCATGACGTTCCCCTGAGTAGCGGCCGGAGTTCCGGCAGGGGTCCATCATAAATGTGCAATCTGCACATTTGCAAGCGGATTCACGAACGGTTTCAGTTCGAGTGCGTTGACCCGAGAAGCCCTGGCCAACGACGCGTTACGGCTCCTCGCGGCCTCGCCTATCTCGCCACAGCGGGAAAAGTCGGAAGCTTGTCGATATCGCGCGGGTCGTGTTGGATGATGACCGTCGCCTTGAGGTTTTTCTCGATCTGCTTGATCCGCTCGAGGGACGCCAGCGTCTCGGCTCGGTCGTAGTTGAAACTCGGCACGCCGTTGTTCTCGTAGTTTTCGTGGAAGTGCGCGGCGTCGCCGCTCAGGATGACGGCGCCTTTTTCCTTCAGTCGCACGAGCAGTGCCTGATGGCCAGGCGTGTGGCCCGGCGTGCGCAGGATCACGACCGTACCGTCGCCGAAGACGTCCTTATCGCCGGCTTGCGGTTCGACCTTGCTGCCACCGCTGAGCCACGGCGTGAATCCGGCGACGTTGGCCCCAGTCATAGGCTTCGCCGCCGTGAGCGCAGCCCACTCGCGCTCGCCGATCAGGAGTGTGGCGTTCGGCAGCGACGCGAGTTGGCCGGTGTGGTCGGCGTGGAAGTGGCTGATGCCGACGAACCTCACTTGTTCTGGCTGGACCTTGAGCTGCGACAGCTGATCGAGAAGGGAAATCTTCGGTGCGCTCGGGTTCGAGCCCGGCGCGTAGCCGGTGTCCCAGACCATGTAGTCGTCGCCGTGCTTGATCACGTAGCAGCTGAACGTGAATGGCACTTGCGGATTGCTGTACGCGAACGTGTCGCTGAAGCGGCGCTGGTCGTTGACGCCGGTGCCGCAGTCGAGGCGCGCCAGTGTCAGCTCAGCAGCCGGCTGCGCGGACGCCGTCAGGGCCGTGAACATGCCCGCGATCGCGAGCGCAGAAAAGTTGCGTTGCATATGCCTCCAATGAATCCTGCGGCTTACACGCGAACGTAGCGGCGTGTTCGTTGTGACTGTAGCGCGGCGCGAGAGGAACGGCGGTGCTGCTCTCGCTCCAGCACACGCGCGAAGTCCCGCGCGAATGCGGTTACAGTGACGCGAGATCGACACTTGGCGGGCGAGGGCGCGATCGCCTTTCGACAACCGCGCAAGCGCGGCGGGCGCCCTCCGCGCTTGCGCGGCAGGACGCGGGCAGGTCATGAACGCGGCGGAGACACGGGGATGAATCGCGATTCCTCGCTGGACACCTGGCGCACGCTCGCCTTGAAAATGGAGGCCGAGGTCAGCCGGGTGGCGATCGGCGTGCCGCGTACGGTACGCCTGATCAACGTTGCGGTGTTCGCCCGCGGGCACGTGCTGCTCGAGGGCGACGTGGGCGTCGGCAAGACCACCATCCTGCGCGCGTTTGCGCGTGCCATCGGCGGCGCGTACGAGCGCGTCGAGGGCACCGTCGACATGATGCCTAGCGACCTGCTCTACAACGCATACGTTTCCAGCGATGGCACGCCGCGCGTCGAACCGGGCCCGCTGGCGCGCAACGGCGAAGACCTCGCCGTATTCTTCTTCAACGAGGTGAGCCGCGCGCGGCCGCAGGTGCAGGCGCTGCTGCTGCGCGCGATGGCCGAGCGCTCCGTCACCGCGTTCCATCGCGAAGTGAAGCTGCCTCACCTCACGGTGTTCGCGGACCGCAACCGGGTGGAGAAGGAAGAGACCTTCGAACTCGCGGGCGCCGCGCGCGATCGCTTCATGTTCGAGATCCAGATCGCCGTGCCCGACGACCCGGCGATCCGCAAGTCGCTCGCGTTCGATCCGTCGTTCCACGATGCCGATGCGCTGATCGCCCGCATGGCCGCCGACGTCGTGCCCTATCGCGACCTGAACGGGATCGCGGCGCTGATCCAGCGCGAGGTGCGCGCCAGCGACGCGTTGCAGGACTACGTGCTTGCGCTCTGGAGCGCCACGCAGAAGCCGTCGCGCTTCGGCATCCAGGTCGACGGCAGCGGCGACGAGCTCGTGCTCGCCGGCACGAGCCCGCGCGGCGTGAGCCAGCTGCTGCGCGCCGCGCGCGTCGTCGCCTGGCTGAACAATCGCGACTACCTCGTGCCCGAAGACGTCCAGGCCGTGTTCCACGAAGCGGTGGCGCACCGGGTGTTCTTCAATCCGGTGGTGGAACTGCGGCGCGCGGAAGTGGCGCCGGTGTTCACGCGGATGGTGCTGGAGAAGGTGGCCGCGCCGTGAGGACGCTCGCTGTGCGGACGTCTCGGGGACCCCGCCGGCTCATCCGCCTCCCCTGCGAGCGGAGGAGGCGGTATTCGTTTGCGGCGGAGCCGCTGTGAAAGAGATCCATTACAGCATCCGTTGGCTGGCACGCAGCCAGCGGCCGGGGCATCACCGCAGCCGCACTCCCGGCGCCGGCCACGAGTTTCGCGGCCACGCGCCGTTGCTGCGCGAGCTCGACGCGCGGCGGCTCGACGTGCACGCCAGTCTGCGCGATCCGATCGGCTACGCGGCGGGCCAGTGGCAGGTGCGTACCTACCTGCAACGCGCGACGATCCGACTGGTCGTGCTGGCCGATCTTTCGGCGTCGATGAGCGCCGACAGCACGCGCCGCAAGATGGCCTTGCTCGCCGACCTCACGGCGACGCTCGCCTACTCCGCATCGCGCGCCGGCGACGCGTTCGGCTTCTTCGGCGCCGACGCGCATCTACGGTCGGAAGTCATGCAGTACCCCACCTACGCGCGTGGCGCCGGCCTTCGGCTCGCGGAGAGCCTGCGTACGTTCTCCGCCACCGGCGCGGGGTCCGAGGGCCTGGTCGATGCAGTCCGCAGGCTCGGGCGGGCGCGCGCGCTGGTCTTCCTTGCGTCCGATTTCCACCTGCCGGACGCGACGCTCGAGGCGCTGCTGACCGCGCTCGCGCCGCACGCTGTCGTGCCCGCGGTGTTGTGGGACGAGCAGGAGCACGCGCTGCCGGCCGCAGGCTTCACCAGCGTCGTCGACGCCGAGACCGGCGCGCGCCGCTTTCTGTGGTTGCGCCCGAAATTGCGCGCGCACTTCAATGCTGAGATGGACGCTCGCCGGCGTGCGCTGGTCGCGCGACTGACGCGCTTCGGCACGCCGCCGCTTTTCCTCGCCGCACCCTTCGATGCCGACGCGGTGACGGCATACTTCCACGCGCCCGGCGCCGAACGCCGGGGCGTCGCACGCCAATGACGCTGCGCCACGCATGCCTGGCGGCGTTCGTCGCGCTGCTGCTGCTCGCGCAGGCGGCGCACGCGCAGCCAATCACCATCACACCGGTGCCCGTGCGCGACTTCGGTTATTCGATCGGCGATCGCGTCGAGCGGCGCGTCGATCTCTGGCTCGCGCCGCCCTGGTCGCTCACGCAAGGCGGCCTGCCGACGCCGGGCCGCCAGAGTCCGTGGTTCGACCTGGTGGAGATCACCAGAACCAGCGAGGCGGCCAAGAACGGCACCCACGTCGAACTGCGGTTCATCTATCAGCTGCTCAACTCGCCGGTGCAGCCTACCGTGCTCTTGCTGCCGCGCATTGGACTGAAGCTCGAAGGCGGACCGCAGCCCGTGGAGCGCGAGGTTCCGCCGGTCGAGGTCTTCGCCTCGCCGCTGCTGCCCCCCTCAGCGGCGGCCACCACGTTCGACGCGATGCGCGACGATCGCAAGCCCGAGCTGATTCCCGTCGAACACTTCCGGCAGCGCCTCACGTTGTACGGCCTCGTCGCGGCCGCAATCCTGGCCTGGATGCTCGTGGTGCAGCAGCTCGTGAGTCGGCGGCGAGCCGGGCCGTTCGTGCGCGCCTGCCGCGAATTGCGCAGCCTCGCCCGCGGGCCCAGCGGCGTGGCACGCGCCGAGACGGCCATGCGGGTGGTCCATCGAGCGCTCGACGAGACCGCCGGGCACACCGTGTTCGTCGACAACGTCGACACGCTTTTTGAAAGCGCGCACCGCGCACCGCTGCGCGCGCGCACGCTCGCCTTCCTCGACCGCTCGCGCCAGCGCTTCTTCGCCGGCGCGGGCGAAGCGGTGCCGCTTCAGGAGCTGCGCGACTTCGCCCGGGCATGGCGGACGCTGGAGGGCCGCCGATGAACGTCGACTTCGGGCTGCCCTGGGTGCTCGCATTTTTGGCACTGGCACTGATCCCGCTGTTCCGCCAGCCGGCGCAGCCGCGCACGTTCCCGTGGCTGCAACTGCTGCCGCGCGACCGTTGGTCCGACGCGATGGGTTACGCCCTGCGTGCGTTGCATGCGCTTGCGATCGCGCTGGTGGTGCTCGCGCTCGCACGGCCCTACAGACTGGACGAACCGACACAGCGCGTCGGGCGCGGCGCCGAGATCGTGATCCTCCTCGACCGTTCGCGCAGCATGGACCAGGCCTTTCTCACCTCCGCGCTCGGCGAACGCGTCGCGCGCTCGAGCCGCGGCGATCCCAAGGCCACGATCGCGCGCCAGCTGCTCGGGCGTTTTGCCACCGGCCGCACCGAGGACCGTTTCGCTCTGGTCGCGTTCAGTACACAGGCGATCCCGATCCTGCCGCTGACGCGCAAACCCGAACTGATCGCCGCGGCGCTTGCCGCCAGCGATCTCAAGCCTGCGCTCGGCGACACCGACATCGGGCGCGGCCTGCTGGGCGCAATCCGCACGTTCGACAACCAGCCCTATCGCGGCTCGCGCGTGATCATGCTGGCCTCCGACGGCGGTGGGCACATCGACGAGGACACGCAGCGCCAGATCGTGGCGCGCCTGAAGCAGGCCCGCATCACGGTGTACTGGCTCTACATCAAGTCGTTCGGCGCGCCGTCGCTGGCGTCGGCAGCCTCGGTCGTCACGCAGGACACGGCCGACATCGTGGCGGAGCAGTCACTGCACCGCTTCTTCACGCGCAGCGGCGTGCCGTATCGCGCGTTCGAAGCCGAGAGCCCGACCGCGCTGCAGGAGGCGATCGAGGAGGTAGGGCGGATGGAGAATGCGCCGCTCGAATATGCCGAGGTCCATCCGCGGCGCGAGTTCGAGTCCGTGCTCTTCGGCGGCGCCTTGGTCGCGGTGCTGCTGCTGATCGGCGCGCGCCGCTGGGAGCTCTCGACATGAGGCCGCGGGCCTACGCCGGTTGGATCGCCGTGGCGCTGCTGGGCGCCTGCGCCGCGGTGGACGGCTGGCGCTGGTTCGAGACGGCGCGCGTCAACCGCGCCATCGTCGCCGGCTCGATCGTCGGCCAGGAGCACGCCCTCGCACCCCAAGCGGTGTTCGCGCGCGCGTATTTCCTCGCACAGCGCGGCGACAACGAACCGGCTCTGAACCTGTACAAGCGCTTGCAGGACGACAAGGGAGATTTCGGCGCGCTCGCTCGCGCGGCGCGCTTCAACGCCGGCAACATCCATTTGCGCGAGGCCACCATGCTGCAGAAGACGCGTGGCGACGCCGCGCTCGGCGCGATCATCACGCCCGCCGAGCTCGCGAAGCAGGCCTATCGCGACGTGCTGCGCGGCGATCCGCACGACTGGGACGCACGCTTCAACCTCGAGCGCGTGCTGCGCCTGCTGCCCGATTCCGAGGACGAGAACACCGGCGGAGCGCCGCAGCTAAGCGAACGCGCGGCGACCACGATGCGCAGCGTCACGCTGGGCCTGCCATGACGAGTCGGCTCCGGAAGAACTGGCGCAACCGCCGGGTCGCGCTGCCGATCGCGGCCGCCGTGCTGCTGTTGATCGCGGTGCTGATGCCGGACGTCCGCATGACGCGCGCCATGCCGCAGGTCGTCGTGGTGCTCGACGTCAGCCAGAGCATGAACACCATCGATTGCCGGCTCGATCGCGCCGCGGCGCCCGTGAGCCGACTGGCGTGCGTCAAGGACGCCCTCGGCTACGCGTTGCGCGAGATGCCGTGCGGCTCGCAAGTCGCCTGGGGCGTCTTCGTCGGCAACCAGACCTACGTGCTCGCGGCGCCGATCGAGGTGTGCGCGCACCGCGGCGAACTCGTCGATTCTCTTGCACACCTCGACTGGCGCATCAGCTGGGAGTCCGGCAGCCGCATCGGCGGCGCGCTGGTGTCGGCGCTGCGCTTGCTGCCCACGATGGTCGGGGAGAACGTGCCGGTGCCGGGACTTGTCTTCGTCACCGACGGTCAGGAGGCGCCACGGCTGTCGGCGCGCAACCGCCGCCGGGCGGAGGACTACGCCGGCAAGGTGCACGGCGTGGTGGTGGGCGTGGGCGGCGACACGCTGACCCCGATGCCGAAGTACGACATGGACGGCAACTACCTTGGCCCGTGGCAGCCCGACGACGTGCCACAGGTGGACATAACCGCGTACCGCGCCGGCTCGAGTGTGCCGGGCGAGAAGATGGTGGGCGAAGAGGAAGAACCGCCCAGCGGCATCGAGCACCTCTCGTCGCTCAAGGAGGAGTATCTGCAACTGCTCGCGCGCGATGCGCAGCTGGACTATCGCCGGCTCGCGCGCCGCGACGACATGGCCGAGGCGCTGCGCGCGCAGTCGGTGGAGCGCCCGTTGTCGATCGACACCAATCTGCGGTGGATTCCGGCCGGCCTCGCGTTGTTGCTACTCTTCGCTTGAGCTCATCCAGATTGGCCAGCAGCGCAGCGATTTCAACGCTCAAGCGGGGACGCGGCCGTCACTTCCACTCGTATCGCACCCCGATCCATGCCCCTCTGGGCGCCCCGAGCCCGAGAAACGGCTCGGCGACCGCATTGGCGGGATCGAACGTCCGGCCCGGGTTGGGAAAGACGTTGGAGCCGAGGATCCCGAAATTCGAGTAGTCGCGGTTGAAGACATTGTCGACGCGCGCGAACAGCTCCCAGTTCTTCGCAAAGCGCCAGGCGCCGTCGAGGTTCAGCACGGCATAGCCGGGCACGACGCCATGCACGTCCTGGTTGTTCTCATCGCCACGGGATCGGACCGAGCTGTTGGCCACCAGGTTTGCACCCAGCGTCAGCGCTTCGCTCGTCGCGAAGTCGAGGCGCACGCGCAGGGTGTGCTGCGGTATGGCCGGGATGCGGTTGCCGCTCGCGACGACGATGTCTCCGGCGGCGTCCGCGCTCGAATTGGCAGCACTGTGCGTGACGAAGTCGGTGCGGAAGGTCGCGTCGATAAAACCGTAGCGGGCGGCGATGCCGAGCCGGCCCCACTTCGTCGCTCCCGTCAGCTCGATTCCCTGGCGCCGGGACTTGCCGACGTTCTGAAAGTAGCCGGCGTTGACGGCATTGCCACTGCTGATGAACTGGATGTCGTCGAGCAGATCCGTGCGGTAGAGGGCCGCGCTCCAGCTCGTGTCGTCGTGCTTGCCACGCGCCCCGATCTCGATCGTCTTGGCAACCACCATCTTCAGCGGTGGATCGGCCAGGAAGCTGTTGGGGAGCTTGCACGGGGCCGTGGGGTCGGCGCAGGTCAGCTCCATCGCGGTCGGCGCCCGCATGCCCTCGTTGTAGCTCGCGTAGGCCGTGAGCCCGGCGGTCGGGTTGAAATTCAGTCCGAGCGCGGGATTGAACCGCCTGAAGTTGTGGTCCCCGTCCAGCGCGGGGCTCGCGCCGCTCTGGTCCCGGATGCCGACGCTGGCATCGTTGTATCGGCCGCTCGCGGTCAAGGTCCAGCGCTCGTGGAACGTGAACGTGTCCATCGCGTAGAGCGCGAAATTGCGGGTGCGGGTCTTGGCGTCCGTTTCGGACGCGAAGTCACCGATCGGAACCGTCCCCCGCGAAGCGTCGAAGCTCGCAGGCTGCGATTCCCGGGTGAAGCGCGCGTTCCCGGCGTCCGCGCTGGCGCCCAGCACGAACTGGTTGGGGCGGCCGGCCAAGGGTTGCGTCAGGGTCAGCTGGAGCGCGCCGCCGTAGCTCGTCTGGTCGATGACCGAGCGATCGTTCAGGGCCTGCACGTCGTCGACTGCCCCGGTGGCGTGGTCGACTTCGCCGAAGTTGTCATTGACGTTGCTCGAGACGTTGTCGTTGCGGTAGCGGCGCAGATAGGCGTTGCCGGCAACCAGCACGTTCTCGGTCACGAAGTGGCTGCCCTTGACCGCGAGCATCACGAGCTGGTTCTTGTTGATGTCGGGAAAGGTGTAGGCCTGCCGGCGGTCGTCCAGGAACGACAGTGGCAAGGTCTGCGTCCCTTCGAGGCGGTTGTTCGCGGCCGTGAGGCTGATGTCGACGTTGTCGCGCTCGGTCTCGTAGCCGACCTTGCCGAAGAGCTGCGCGATCCGGCTCGGGTTGTGCTCGGCCCAGCCGTGGTCCTTGGAGACGTTGCCAGTGAGGTAGTAATCCCAGGGGCCCGACACGCCTCCCTGCTCGACCTTCAGGGTCGCGCGGCCGAAAGATCCGCCCGAGAGCTCGACCGAGCCACCGGGAAACTGTCGCCCGCTCTTCGTGTAGATCGCGAGGGCGCCGCCCAGCGTGTTGAGCCCGAACAGCGGATTCGAGCCGGGGATGAGCTGGATGCTGGCGATCGCCGACTGCGGCAACAGGTCCCAGTTGACGACGTCGCCGAAGGGCTCGTTGATACGCACGCCGTCCTGGAACACCGACAGCCCCTGCGGCACGCCGACGAGGGGCGAGGCAGTGAACCCGCGGAAGCTGATGTCGGGTTGGTAGGGATTTCCCTGGGCGGCGTTGAAGGTGACGCTCGTCGGGTTGTTCTGGAGGAATTCCGCGAGGCTTCCCGGTCGCTGCTTGCCGAGCTCCCTGCTGCCAAAGACCTGGACGTTCGCCGGAACGTCCTTCAATGGCGTGCCGAGGCCCGGAAGGGGTGTCGTCCCGATCACCTCGACGCGCTGCAACTCGAGCGCCTCGGCAGGATTGTCGGCGGGCAGTGCAGGCTGGCCGATCAGGCACGCGCACATGCCCAGTCCGAGATGAGCACCGCTTCTTCCGCCCCAGATCGAGCGCAGCGCAAGGCGGAGTTTTCTGCTGGGGCGATGCATCGCGATCGGCGAACGGCTTTCAGGCGGACTCGAGGATTCTGCGCACCCGCATGCCTATCGCGTTCGGGAAGATTTCCCGACAGCCCCCCGAGAAAACGCCACGTCGCGCCGCATCGGCAGCGGACGCGCTTTGCCGGCGTGGATCCTGCCGTTACCCTAGCGAGATCCAATCAGAAGGTTTCGGCCCATGGCACCTCTCTTCTCCGCATCAACGCCGGGGCGGTTCATGGCGGGCACCGGAACGCTCTCGCGCAGCGATCTGCGCTGGGTCGCCGTCGCCACCATGCTGGCTTACCTGTTGGCTTCGACCTTCGAGCTCAGCGAGTGGCTGGCCAGACGGACGGCGCCGTTCGAGGTCTGGCAGCTCGACGAGCTTCCCCTGACGGTCGCCATCCTGTCGCTCGGCCTCGCGTGGTACGGGTGGCGCCGATGGAAGGATTGCGCGCGACTCCTGGCGGACAACCGCGAGCTCGCTCGCCAGCTCATGGCGGTGCAGGAGGGCGAGCGCATCGCGCTCGCCCGCGAGCTGCACGACGAGCTGGCGCAGGACTGCACCTCGATCCGGATCGAGGCGGCTTACCTTCGCCGGGCGACGGACCCGGAGGCGATTTGCGCGGCCGCGGAGCGCGCGGCCGATGCGGCGAGCCGCTTGTTGGACGGCCTGCGCGGCGTCTTGCGCAAGCTTCGACCCGCCGAGCTCGACGAACTGGGCCTTGCCTGCGCACTGGAGTCGCTCGTCACCTCGCACGGGAGGCGCTCCGGCGGACGCTGCGATCTTTTCGTCGAAGGCTCGGTCGACGATCTCGGCACGACGATCGACATGAACGTCTACCGTGTCGTGCAGGAGGCGCTGTCCAACGTGGCCCGGCATGCGCAGGCACGCCATGTGTCGGTCACGCTGACCCGTTCGGCCGAGATGCTGTGCCTGCGCATTCGGGACGACGGATGCGGATTCGATCCGGCAGCGGGAACCCGCGGCGTCGGGCTGCTCGGCATGAGCGAGCGCGCCGCGGCCCTCGGCGCGCGCCTCGTGGCGAGCACCGCGCCCGGCACCGGCACCGCGCTGTGTATGACCGTTCCCTTGCGCCGCGCCTCGGCGCCTTCGCGGGGGCAAGCATGACGCGAATCCTGCTGGTGGACGATCACCCGGTCGTGCGCGCCGGATACCAGCGCCTGCTCGAACAAGATGGCAGCGCCACCGTGGTGGCGCAAGCGGGCAGCGTCGACGCGGCCTGGGCCCGGTATCGCGACTGCATGCCGGACCTCACGATCACCGACATCGCGATGCCAGGAAGCGGCGGGCTCGAGCTCCTGCGACGCGTGAGAGAGATCCGGCCCGATGCGCGCGTGGTGATGTTCAGCATGCACGACAGCGAGATGATCGTGCGCAGGGCCTTCGGTCTCGGCGCGAGCGGGTTCATCTCCAAGAGCTGTCCGCCTGAGCACCTGGTCGAGGCGGTCCGCCTGGTGATGGCGGGACACCGGTACGTGAGCCCCGGCCTGCCGACCGGGGTCATGGAGCCGGGCGGCATGGCCGATACCCTCGCATCGCTGACGCACCGCGAGATCGAGATCCTTCGCCTCATCGCGGGCGGCGAGTCGCCCGCGAGCTGCGCTCGCGCGTTGCACCTCAGCCCGAAGACGGTCTCCAATCTGCAGAGCATCATCAAGGGGAAGCTCGGGATCAACACGCCTGCAGGGCTTGTGCGCATCGCGCTTCGCTCCGGTCTTCTGCGCGTACCCTAATGTTTTCTTGTCCGTGCATGACGCGCTCCGTTACGATGGGACTGCGCTTCATGCGAGGAGAGCCGCGATGATCAAGGTGAGCGTGATGTATCCCAACAAGCCGGGCGCCCGGTTCGACTGGGCCTACTACCTCGACAAGCACATGCCGATGGTCAAGGCGCGCATGGGCTCGGCGTTGAAGTTCTACGCCGTCGACAAGGGCCTCGGCGGCGGCAGCCCCGGCGATCCGGCGACGTACCTCGCCATAGTGCACCTCCACTGCGATTCGGTCGACGATTTCCAGCGAGGCTTCGGTCCCCACGCACAGGAAATCATGGCCGACATCCCGAACTACACCGATCAGACGCCAGTGGTGCAGATCAGCGAGGTGGTGGTCGAGAAGGGGTGAGCGCGAGCCCCGCAGCGTCGGCCGCACTCAAACGGGCCTGGGTCAACGGACGGCCCGGTCCCGGTTCATCGCTTTGTCCATTCCCTTCGCGGCGTCGAGGCCTTTCACGCCTTTGAGCACCGTTCCATCGAGGTCGGCTTCGGTGAAGTCGGCGCCGGCGATATCGGCGCCGGTCAGGTCCGCACCGGAGAGCTTGACTCGAAAGAAATTCGCTCCGCGCAAATCGGCGCCCTTGAGATTGGCGAAGGCCATGAGCGAGCGGTTGAGGTCAGCGTCGCGCAGGTTCGCGCCGGCGAGGTTCGCGCCCGTCAGGTCGGTGCGCATCTGTCCCATGCCCTGATTCCGGATATCAACGCCGAGCTTGGCGCGACTCAGGTCTGCTTCCTGCAAGTCGGCGCCGGGAAGGTCCGCGATCATCCGCACGCCAGACAAGTTGGCACGCGCAAAGCTCGGCTTCTCCTTCACGTCCCCGCCGAGGATCACCAGGCCGAGCATCGAGCTGCCGGAAAGATCGGCGCCCGCGAAGTTCGTGCCCATCAGCCAGGCTCCGTTCAGGTTGGCCCGTGCGAGGTTCGCACCTCGCAAATTGGAAGACACGAGCCGAGCTGCGAACAGGTTCGCGCCCGAAAGATCGGCGCGCTTGAAGTCGAGCTTGCTGAGCTCGAGATCGGAAAGATCCTTGCCCGCGAAGTCGGTCCGCGTCGAGGGATCGGCCTTCGCCAGCATCTCGCGCACCTGATCCGCCGTGAAATCGGCGGCGAAACACAACGTCGGCCCGACGAGTGCAACGAGCAGCGCCGCGGCGCCCTGTCTAGAGGTGCGCAGCATGAAAGCGCAGATGGTCCTCGATGAAAGTCGCAATGAAGAAGTAGCTATGGTCGTAACCGTCGCGCAGGTGCAAATCGAGTGAGACGCCGGAACTGCGACACGCTTCGCGGAGGAGCTCGGGCTTGAGCTGCGTTTCGAGGAAGGGATCGGCCGTTCCCTGGTCGACCAGGATGGGCGGTCCGACCCAGCCGCGCTCTGCGACGAGCGCCGTCGCATCGTATTCCCGCCACCGCGATCGATCCTCGCCGAGATATCCGGCCAACGCCTTCTGTCCCCACGGAGAGCGCATCGGCGATGTGATCGGCGCGAACGCCGACACCGATTTGTAGCGGTCAGGATGCTTGAGCGCGATGGTGAGCGCACCGTGGCCGCCCATCGAATGTCCGAAGATGCCGGTTCGCGACGGATCGACCGGGAAAGCGGAGGCAATCACCTCAGGCAGCTCCTGGGTGATGTACGAGTACATGCGATAGCCGCGCGACCACGGTGGCTCGGACGCATCGACGTAGAAGCCGGCGCCCAGGCCGAAGTCGTAGCTGTCGCCCTCGCCGGGAATGTCGAGCCCGCGCGGGCTGGTGTCGGGCACCACGATCGCCACGCCGAGCTCGGCGGCAACCCGCTGCGCCCCGGCCTTGACGACGAAGTTCTCTTCGGTGCAGGTCAATCCGGAAAGCCAGTACAGGAGCGGAACGCGACCGGCGTTGGCCTGCGGCGGAAGGAACACGCCAAAGCGCATGACACAGCCAGTCTCCTTGGCGTCGTGCGAGTAGACGCCCTGCAGTCCACCGAAACAGAGACTCCGGGAGACGGTCTGGATCGCTCTCTCGGTCACTCGTTCCCCACCCTTGCGACGCGGACTGTCGCTGCGCCAAGGACGACCCGGGCACATCTCTGCGCCCAGGCCTTGCGTCTCACCGCGCCTCCAGCGCTGCTGAGCGTCAGTCAGGCTCTGGCCGTCACGCCCTTCTGCTTCGCGAGTTGCGTCGCGATGAAGTCCATCAAGGGCGGCGACAAGCAATCGTAGGGTTCCAGGCCGAGCTCATGCAGGCGCGACCGGACCGCACCCATCTGCTCGGGATTGGCGCCCGACTCGATGATCGAGGAGACGAACGCCGCGAATTCCGGAGGCGACCAGCCCTGCTGCTGCGACAGCTCGGTGTGGATGAAGTCGAATCCGTACAGCGGATGATTCTTGTTTTCGATGCGGCCGTACATGTGCACTCCGCAGCCCGTGCATGCGTAGCGCTGGATCGTCGCTTCGGGGTCGACCACCTTCAGCTTGTTCGCATTGGCGGACACGGTCAGGTTCTCGCGCGAGACGACTGCCACCTGCGAAAACAATGCGGCGCCCGGTTTCCAGCACTTCGTGCAGCCGCAAACGTGGTTGTGCGCCGATTGGCCCTTGATCGTGACGGCGACCTTCTGGTCCGCGCACTTGCAATACAGCGTACCGCCGGAGAAGTCGGCAGCCGCCGGCTTGAGGCCCCCGTCTACCGCCGGGTGAATGGAAAGTGCCATGTCGATTGCTCCTGTCGTGATCGTTAGCCGACGTCGTCGGCGCCCTTACCGCGGGCCCTTGCGCGGCCCGACAAACCGTCGTGCGTCTTGCCTCGTATCGGCTATCGCTCGACAACTCCCATGAAACGCGCGCACGCTCCGCTTCGGGGGTCCGTGCTAGTACGTGACGACTGCCCGGATCGACTTGCCCTCGTGCATCAGGTCGAATCCGTCGTTGATCCGCTCGAGCGGCAGCACGTGCGTGATCAGGTCGTCGATGTTGATCTTGCCGTCCATGTACCAGTCGACGATCTTGGGCACGTCGGTGCGCCCGCGGGCGCCGCCGAACGCCGTGCCCTTCCAAACCCGCCCCGTGACGAGCTGGAACGGGCGCGTGCGAATCTCCTGGCCAGAGCCTGCGACGCCGATGATCACCGACACACCCCAGCCCCGATGGCAGCACTCCAGCGCCTGGCGCATCACGTCGACGTTACCGATGCACTCGAAGCTGTAGTCCGCGCCTCCACCAGTGAGATCGACGAGGTAGGGAACGAGATCGCCCTGGACCTCTCTCGGATTGACGAAGTGCGTCAAGCCGAACTTGCGCGCCAGGGTCTCGCGCGCGGGATTGAGGTCGACGCCGACGATCATGTTCGCGCCTGCCAGGCGGGCGCCCTGAATGACGTTGAGCCCGATGCCGCCCAATCCGAATACGACGACGTTCGCGCCCGGCTCGACCTTCGCCGTGTTGATCACCGCGCCGATGCCGGTCGTGACGCCGCAACCGATGTAGCAGACCTTGTCGAACGGCGCGTCCTCGCGGATCTTCGCCACGGCGATCTCCGGCAAGACCGTGAAGTTGGCGAACGTCGAGCAACCCATGTAGTGGTGCACGGGATTGCCGCGCAAGGAGAACCGGCTCGTGCCATCCGGCATCACGCCCTTGCCCTGCGTCGCACGGATCGCCGTGCACAGATTGGTCTTGCGGGAAAGACACGATTTGCACTGCCGACACTCGGGGGTGTAGAGCGGAATGACGTGATCGCCCTTTTTGACGCTCGATACCCCGGGACCGACATCGACGACGACGCCGGCGCCCTCGTGTCCGAGGATTGCAGGGAACAAGCCTTCGGGGTCGGCGCCGGAGCGGGTGAATTCATCGGTGTGGCAGATGCCGGTCGCCTTGATTTCGACCAGCACTTCGCCCGCTTTCGGGCCGGCGAGTTGCACCGTTTCGATTTCGAGGGGAATGCCCGCCTTGTGAGCAACTGCAGCGCGAACGTCCACCGATCGTCCTCCCTCGCTTCTCGCGAACGTGATTTATCGCGAACACGGCTACCCGTCGCCGCCGATCCGCTGGCCTTATCTTGGCCCCGAATGTCGCGCCACACAAGGGTCAGGTGGCAGGACGCTTGCGCCCGCTCCTTGGCTCAGGGCGGCGAACCAATGACCCTATCGCCGTCGCATGTTTACAACCCTACTCGCACAGGAGTTAAATCGTCGCCGTTCACCGCGATCAGCGTGGAGAACGTGGCGCAAACAAATTCCACAGCCACTACAGCCCATCAGGAGACAACATGAATTTCTTCGAGAGGTCAGCGATCACCGGGGCTTTGGCCATCGGGTCGTTGTTGGCGAGTGCTGGCGGCGCCTGGGCCAATCCCGACGTTGAGAAGCTGACTGCGGACCCCAAGAACTGGGCGATGCAGGCCGGTGACATGCAAAACCAGCGCTACAGCAAGCTGTCGCAGATCAACGCTCAGAACGTGGGCAAGTTGCAGGTCGCATGGATGTTTTCCACGGGCGTGCTGCGCGGACACGAGGGCTCGCCGCTGGTCGTCGGCGACACCATGTATTTGCACACGCCGTTCCCGAACAAGGTCTTCGCGATCGATCTCGAGACCCAGAAGATCAAGTGGCGCTACGAGCCGAAACAGGACGCTGCCGTGATACCGCAGATGTGCTGCGATACCGTCTACCGCGGCCTGGCGTACGCCGAGAACAAGATCTTCCTTCAACAGGCCGACACCATGCTGATCGCGCTCGACGCGAAGACCGGCAAGGTGATCTGGTCGGTGAAGAACGGCGACCCGAAGGTCGGCGCGGTCAACACCAATGCGCCGCACGTGTTCAAGGACAAGGTGATTACCGGGATCTCGGGCGGCGAATGGGGCGTGCGCGGCTTTCTCGCGGCGTACGACATCAACACCGGCAAGCAGGTCTGGAAGGCATATAGCACGGGTCCCGACGCCGAGATGCTGATCGACCCGGACAAGACCATGGCCTGGAACGACGGCTCGCTCAAGCCTGTCGGCAAGGATTCGTCGCTGAAGACCTGGAAGGGCGATCAATGGAAGACCGGCGGCGGCACGACCTGGGGCTGGTACAGCTACGACAAGGCCCTGAACCTGCTGTACTACGGGACGGGCAACCCGTCGACCTGGAATCCGGCGCAGCGTCCCGGCGACAACAAGTGGTCGATGACGGTCTTCGCGCGCGACGTGGATACCGGCATGGCGAAGTGGGCCTACCAGATGACGCCGTACGACGAGTGGGACTTCGACGGCGTCAATGAAATGATCCTGGCCGACATCGATGTCAAGGGCAAGCCGACGAAGGCGCTCGTCCATTTCGATCGCAACGGGTTCGGTTACACGCTCGACCGTACCAACGGCGCCTTGCTGGTTGCCGAAAAGTACGACCCGGCGGTGAACTGGGCGACCCACGTCGACATGAAGACGGGCCGGCCGCAGGTCGTTGCCAAGTATTCGACGGCCAAGGGCGGGCCCGACGTGAACACCAAGGGGATTTGCCCGGCGGCGCTGGGCTCGAAGGATGAACAGCCCGCGGCGTTCAATCCGAAGAACAAGATGTTCTACATCCCGACCAACCACGTGTGCATGGACTACGAGCCGTTCAAGGTCGACTACACGGCCGGGCAGCCGTACGTCGGAGCTACGTTGTCGATGTACCCCGCCCCCGGCGGCACCCACATGGGCACTCTGGTCGTCTGGGATGCCGGGGCCGGCAAGATCGTCCAATCCAAATCCGAGAAGTTCTCGGTCTGGAGCGGCGTGTTGGTCACCGAGGGCGGCCTCGCTTGCTTCGGAACGCTCGAGGGCTATTTGAAGTGCGTCGACGCGAATGACGTCAACAAGGAGCTGTTCAAGTTCAAGACGCCGTCCGGCATCATCGGCAACGTCTTCACCTACGAGCACAAGGGCAAGCAGTACATGGGGGTCTTTTCGGGAATCGGCGGCTGGGCCGGCATCGGCATGGCGGCAGGTCTGGAAAAAGACAACGACGGCCTCGGCGCCGTGGGCGGCTACAAGGAGTTGCGCGACTACACCGAATTGGGCGGTTCACTGACCGTCTTCGCGCTTCCGCAATAGCATCCTCGTCCCAGAGCATCGCGGGCGCGCAATCTCAAGGCGCCCGCGATGAGAGGACGCGCCGGCGATCCCCGCTCGACGACGTGGTTTAAGCCGCCTGCGCGAACATCACCTTCATGCAAAACGATCGGATGACGCGGCGGCAGTCGATGACGACGCGGACCTTGAGGTGCCTGGGGACCACTGCGCTGATAGCGGGTGCCGTGCTCGCCTTGGGAGTCGCGGGCGCGCAGGACAAGCCACCGCCCACGCAAGGCGGCAGCCAGCCTCTCTATCGGGTGGTTGACGGCTACAAGGTCGACGCGAACACGATGAACGGCTTTCGCGCTTGGCGCGCCGCCGCGTGCGATCGCTGCCATGGCGCCAACCAGGAGGGCTTGGTCGGGCCATCGCTCATCCAAAGCCTCAAGACGCTCAGCAAGGAAGATTTCGTCAAGACTGTCCGTGACGGTCGCCTCGAGAAGGGAATGGTGAGCTTTGCCTCGAGCAAGACGGTGATGGACAACATCGACAACCTGTACGCCTACCTGAAGGGCCGCTCGAACGGCGACATCACGCGCGCCAAGGTGGAAGAGCTGAAGCAATGAGACGTCGAGAAACGGGCGGCGTGCCTCGCTCGCGCCCCGGAGTGCTTGCAGCCGGGCGATCTTCATCACGATCGACGTTTCATCTTGGCGTGTCTGCGGCGGTTGCAATTGCCTTCGCCGTAGGCGGCGGCAGGGTGTCCGCCGACGAGACGCGCGCGGCATTCCGGCCCTGCATCGATCCGGCCAACCTGCCCTTCGCCAACACGAACGGCGAAGGGTTCGAGAACCGAATCGCCGAGTTGTTCGCGAAACAACTCGGCTTGCCGGTGAAGAGCTACGCGCTTCCCCAGCGGATGAACTTCATTCGCAACACGTTGCGCTACAAGCTTCCCGGCGAGGACTTCCGCTGCGACATCGTCATGAGCGTGCCGGTGGGCTTCGACCAGGCTTGGGCGACCTCGCCGTACTACCGCTCGACGTATGCGCTTGTGTATGCGAAGGGCAAAGGGCTCGACGACATCAGAAGCGGCGCGGACCTCGTCGCTTTGCCCGTCGTGCGCCGGAGCAAGCTGACGATCGGAATCCATGACAAGTCTCCAGCGTCGATCTGGCTCGTCAAGCATGGCATGGAAGCGCAGGCAAAGCCCTATCAGATGCTGTCTCCTGACCCAGACGCGTACCCAGGGCAACTCATCGACAAGGAACTCGCGCAGGGCAAGATCGACGTCGCCATCGTGTGGGGTCCGGTCGCTGGGTATTACGCCAAGCGCGTGCGAGACGTCGAAATGGTCGTCATCCCGCTTCGATCGGAGCCGGGTGTCAAGTTCGACTACGCCGTCGCCATGGGTGTGCGGTACGGGGAACGCGAATGGAAGGAGACCATTGACAAGCTCATCGCGCAAAACAAGGCAGCGATCACCGGCATCCTGCGTGAATACAAAGTGCCGCTGCTCGACGAGCAAGGAGAGCCGATCAACTAGACCGGCAACCGGTCGGCGCCGCTGAATCGCTCGCGCCAGGAGAACACCCATGGGGATGAGATACGCGCTGCTGTTGCTGCTCGGTTCGATGCCGATCGCCGCGCACGCCAACGATTTTCCGACGCGCGCCCGCGTCGAATTCGTGTTGAACTGCATGCGCGAAAGCAAGGCGCCGCAGCAGGAGTCCATGTACAAGTGCTCCTGCGCGGTCGATGTGATCGCCGACACGGTCGACTATGCCGCCTGGGTCGAACTTGGGACGATCGCCAGTGCCACGACGATCGCCGGCGAGCGTGGCGGCGTCGTGCGTGACATGAAGGACGGACGCAAGATGATCGCGTCGTACCGCGAGCTTCAGGAGAACGCAAAAGGACGCTGCTTTCTCACGCAGTGAGCGAACCCGGGCGAGCGTCTTCAGCCCAGGAGCGCTATACGTCGATTTCGCCCCGAGGTACGCCTTCGCCGATCAGCGTGCCGGGCCCGAAGCGGGACCCGCCTGCGCGCCCGGCTTCGCTGGCTTCGTTTCCGCTGGCGCCGACGTCTTGGGGCTGGAGGCGGCGCCCGAAGCACCAGGACCGGGACCCGCCTGCGCGCCCGGCTTCGCCGGCGTCTTTTGCGCCGGCGGCGTCGCCGTGGTACTGGTCTGCGCCCACGCCACTGGCGCGCTGGTCGCGACCACCAGCGCCGCCGCGCCGGTCAGCGAGATTAGGCGGATCGCAAGATGAGAGGCCATGGGGAACTCCTTTCGACGCTGGACGATGCAATGCGCGCGGCAACCGCCGTGCCGGCGACTTGTCGTGCCGGCGCAACGGCGTCGCGGCCATGTGCGCCCCTTCGCCAGGGCTGTCGCACCCGGGACCTCCGGATCAACAGTCGCTTCCCGTTGTGGCTCTCAGATCCTGTGAATCGGTTCGGAAATTTGCGAATGCCTGTCTGTCGCGTGCTTCGCGAAGGGTTCGTCGAACGTACCCACCGGCAGACTGGCTAACCGCTCAGTCGCCCATCAACGCCATCAGCATGCCCGCCGAGGCTGCTGCGGCCGTGAGCACGAGGGCCACTGCGAGCGTGCGCAAATACGGCCCGTGGCGGCGCCAGTTGGAGGGCTCGGGCGGACGCGACACGCGGTCATGCACTCGATGCTTGCTGGGGTTGGAGCCGGGAGGCAGGGCCACGCGATCACTTCATTTGGCGACTTTCCCCACCATACGCGAGGGCATGTGCGTGAACCAACTGTCAGACCTGACAGGTTCCGACGCTGTGCCTCCGGTAATCGCTGAGGCTTTGCATTGAGAGACTCGACGTCCTTGCTCCATTGGCCAAGTCACCGCCCCGCAAGCGTCCGCACCGTGGTGGCCAGCGCAGCGGTCATCGCGTCACCCACCGCGCGCAGCGGCCGGCTGTCCGCGTCGGCCTTGCGCGTCACAAATGACATCTGGACCGCGGGCGCGCCGCGGCTCAGGCGCACGAAGCGCACCGGGTACGACTGGCAAAAGCCCGCGTCGACCAAGTGCACGAGGGCGATCCCTAACCCAGCG
>Ga0207678_10000936_pt1 | contig 26595 bp, 26 predicted proteins | sample KBSC63metaG_FD_184319 | JGI IMG/M metagenome (GOLD analysis project Ga0207678, IMG submission 184319) | Corn rhizosphere microbial communities from Kellogg Biological Station, Michigan, USA - KBS C6-3 metaG (SPAdes) (version 2) | ecosystem: Host-associated > Plants > Roots > Rhizosphere > Soil ... | reverse complement strand
GTCGAAGCCGGAATTCGCGGCCAATCCGGTGCCGGCTCCAATCGCGCGCACCGATCACGGCGCGCCCCGCAAGGAGTCGCTGATCGCCGCCGACATCACGATCGAAGGCAAGATCGAAGGCGGCGGCAGCGTGCGCATTGCCGGCAAGTTCAAGGGTGACGTCAATGTCCAGGGTGACCTGACGATCGAATCCGGCGCAAAGCTGACGGGCAGTGTACGCGCCGACAAGGTGACCATCGCGGGCGAGCTCGAAGGGAACGTCGAGGAAGCATCGCTCGTCAACCTGCTGGAAACCGGCATCGTCATCGGTGACTTGCACGCGGGCTCGCTCACCGTGGCCGCCGGCGCACGCCTGCGCGGTCAGGCGGAGTTCGGCTGGGACGACAGCAGCACGCAGAAGGGCAAGCAGCGGATCGGTCAGCGCGTGGAGAGCGGCACGGTCGCATGAACAGCGCGCGCGCGGGAAGCGCGGGGGCGACTCGCGCATGTCCGCACTGCCGGGAGACAATTCTCGAAAGCGCAAGCGTTTGCCCTGCTTGCCGGAAATTCCTGCGCTTCGACGGCAACAGCGATGAGCCGGCGGCACCCGCGCTGACGCCGCTCAGCATCGAAGGCAGCATCCGGCATCCGGCCGACGGCGAGCCCTGGGAATACACGGTCGTCGTCGCGATCCGCAACGATCGCGGCGAGGAGACCGATCGCAAGCTCATCGGCGTCGGCGCGCTGAATCCGAACGAGCAGCGGACGTTCACGCTGTCGGTCGAAGTCGTGTCGGCGAAGGCGAAGCGTGCCGGTCGGGGCGGCACACGCTACTAGAGCCTTGGCAGACCGTGGCGTACGCAAGAGTCGAGCCATCGGCGAACCGAACTTTCCATTTACAGCGTCGCACGCACGCGGACAATCGCATCGTCGATGGCGCAGCAGCGTTGTGCTACCGCCATCGGTTCGCAGAGGAGAGCCGCAATGAAGAAATCCGGATCACGCACGACGCGCAGCAGTCGCAAGCCGAAGATCCAGATGTGCTGCGACCGCATCCTGACGGGCGCCGAGAAGATCAGGGCGATGGAACTCGCCATCAAGGAAGCCAGCGTCAACCGCCCGCCTGCGCAGAAGGCGAGCCGGCGCCGGTTCGGCGCGTCGTCGATGGGCGCTCCATTGAAGATGGCGCTCGAGGCCGGCAAGAAATGGGCGGACGGCCGCGCGCTCGGCGTCTGTTTCCTGGACGGCTCCGCGACTCAGAAGGCCCGCGTGAAGGAACAGGCCGTCAAATGGTGCAAGTTCGCGAACATCAAGCTGAACTTCGACGTCAACAAGGCGGATGCGCAGATCCGCATTTCGTTTGTCGCCGACGACGGCTCGTGGTCTTACATCGGGACCGATTGCCTGGGCATCGGCAAGACCAAGCCGACGATGAACTTCGGCTGGCTGAAGGACGACACCGACGCTACCGAGTACGAGCGTGTCGTCGTCCATGAATTCGGGCACGCGCTCGGCGCGATCCACGAGCACCAGAACCCGAAGGGCGGCATCGAGTGGAACCTGCCCGCCGTCTACAAGTATTTTGCCGGACCGCCCAACTTCTGGAGCAAGGAAGACGTCGACGTCAATGTCGTCGGCAAGTATTCGGTCGATCAGCTGAACGCATCGAAGTTCGACCCCAACTCGATCATGCTCTACCACTTCGACGGGGCGTTGATCAAAGGCGGAAAGTCGACGAAGTCCAACACGAAGATGTCGCCCGGCGACAAGCGCTTCATCAAGAAGCAATATCCGTAGCGGCTGCGCCGCTGTCGAACGCGCGCGGCGGCGTCGCCCCGCCTGCTAGCGGACGCCGGTGCCGCCGCGGTTCAGGTCTTCGATGACCACGAGAAGTCCGTCGGGCTCGACCCTGACTGCGCCGGTGAACGGTCGGTCGATCGACACGATGATGAGAAGTCCTGACATGATCAACATGGTCAGGATCCCTGTCATCAGCGACTGCGCCCGCAGGTTCTCGGTACCGAAGAAGAACGTGAAGCCGATCGTCAGCACGGCACCGCCGAACAGCACCAGCCAGATCACACCGGGCACAGTGCCCGATGACTTGACCAGCCGTGCGCGACGCGCCTCGATGATCTTGTCGAGCTGGTCGAGAATCTCGGCCATGATCGCCACGCCACGCGGATCCGTGGGCTGGTACGCGAGCGCGGCCGCGTAGAGCGCGTTGAGCGCCTGCGTCGTCTTGCGGCTGGAGCGTCCTTCCGCCATCGCCTTCCAGTCGTCGGCGATCGCCGAATTGAGATAAGCCGTCAGGTCGCCCCGGAGCGCAGCGCGCGATTGCGCGTCGATGCCGCCGGTTAATCGGTAGACCGTCGCCGCCGCGCCGGCCTCCCGCGATACGTCGGTCTCGGCGTCGCTGAATTTCTGCCACACGACGATCACGACGAACGCCAGCAGCACGGCGTAGAGCACGCCGACAACCGCGAACTTGAATCCGGCGACTTCGTTGTTCGTCGAAAGGCGTTCAAGCCCGACGATTTTTCGGGCGAGGACCGGGCCCACCATTGCCAGCGCCGTCGGCACGATGACCAGCAGGATGCCGGACAACCACAGCGGCGCAGTCGCCAAAGACATAGAGGCTGTCTCCGGTTGCTCGTGTCGAATGCCGCGTCCGCGGCGCTATTGTCCGGATACCGCTCGTTCCCGGCGCGCGTCGGGTCGCATGCAGTGCGCGCGCCCGTTCTACAGCGGTGCCGAGTTGCGGAAAAAGCGCACCTCGCCGAGGTGCGCTCTCCTGCGTGCGCGGCTACCGCATGTTGCCCGCGTGTCTAGCGCGTGGCCTTCGCGACATCGGCCAGCAGTCCCCCGGACTTCGAGCTCGAGGCCGTCTTGCGGATCAGGATATCGGGCGGCAGCACGTTGCTCTTGCCATAGTACGCGTCGTTCCAGCCGACGTTCGAGTGAACGACTGTGCCGTCCAGGTTGACGCCGCCGTACACGCCCTTGGACCGCGAGAACGAGATCAGGTCGGCCGTAACCGTGGACTTCGCGCCGGCGCCGACCGGACCCGCTGCGACACTCGCGTCGCCGCCGACTTTGAACGAGCTCGACAGCAGCGAGTTGAGACCCTTCTCCGTCATCACGATCATCACGAGTTCCGACACTTCGACACCCGCCTGAAACCCGACGCTTGCCGTTGCCAGGTCGTAGAAGGCAGGACCCGTCCACACGCGCCCATCTTTCGCGACCAATACGGCACGTCCGCCCGACCCGCCAAAAATGAAGCCTGCCTTGACGATCTTCGGTGCGATCAGCACGGCCTTGGCCGAGCCGAGATTCGCCTGAATCCACGTTTGATCAGGGTCGCGGAGGAAATTGTTGAGGGTGATCCGCGCATCTTCCACGAGTGCGTCGGGCTCGGATGGCGGTACCGGTCCCCCCGATGCGCACCCCGCGAGTGCGCCGGCCAGAATGAGCGCCAGCGCGGCGCGACGCGCAAGACTCGGTGCCGCAACTCCATTTGTCATTGTATTTGTTCCTTCGAAGGTAAGTTGGAAACGCGGGGGGATGCCCGCATCACGCTTTGCCGGTGCGCAGCGCGAACAAGCACGCACGCTGAAACCCGAGCATCTACTCTACATCGTCCGGGTTCAGTCATCGCATCAAGCCGCAATTGACCGTCGCGGCGCTTACTGCGAATGCCGGCAAACCCTGTGCTATCTTGGCCGTTCGACGAACACGGAGTGCACGCGTGGACAACAGAACACTTGGCCAGGGCTTGCAGGTATCGGCAATGGGCCTCGGCTGCATGGGCATGTCGGATTTCTATGGCGGACGGGACGAAGGTGAAGCGATCGCAACGATCCACCGTGCGCTCGATCTCGGCATTCGCCTGTTCGACACGGCCGACATGTACGGAGCGGGTCGCAACGAAGAGCTCGTCGGGCGCGCGATCGGCGCGCGGCGCGACACCGTGATCGTGGCAACGAAATTCGGCAACGTGAGAAATCCCGATGGCACGTTCGCGGGCGTCAATGGCAAGCCCGACTACGTTCGCCAATGCTGCGAGGCAAGCTTGCGCCGTTTGGGGATCGAGACGATCGACCTCTACTACCAGCATCGCGTCGATCCGAACACGCCGATCGAGGACACCGTGGGCGCAATGGCGGCACTCGTGCGCGAAGGCAAGGTCCGCTGGCTCGGTCTGTCCGAAGCGGCTCCCGAAACCATTCGTCGCGCCCATGCGGTGCATCCGATCGCGGCGCTGCAGACCGAGTACTCACTGTGGAGCCGCGAAGCCGCCGAATCGGTGTTGCCGACGGTGCGCGAACTCGGCATCGGGTTCGTTCCCTACAGCCCGCTCGGCCGGGGCTTCCTCACGGGCCGAATACAATCGGTCGACGCTCTGGACACGGACGATTACCGGCGCAACTCGCCGCGATTTCAGGGCGACAATTTCCAGAAGAACCTGCGGCTCGTCGACGAGATCAACACGATCGCGACCGAGAAGCACTGCACGCCGTCGCAGCTCGCGTTGGCATGGGTGCTCGCGCAAGGCGACGACATCGTGCCGATTCCCGGCACCAAGCGTCGTACCTATCTCGAGGAGAACGTCCATGCGCTGGACGTGCACCTCGACGCCGACGACCTCGCGCGGATCGACCGCGCCATCCCGCCAGGCTCGGCGTCCGGCGAGCGCTATGCGCCCAACGCGTTGCGTGCCGTCGGTCGCTAGGGAGCCGCTCGCCCGCTGCGGCAGCTGAAGGCAGCCGTGCTTCGCAAACGAACTCGATAGCGCGCAATGCATCCGTTGATTCGCAACGTGCTGCTCGTCGCGGTAGCAGCGCTGGCACTTGCCGCGCCGGTGCGCGCACAGTTCGCACTCATCGACGACGCACGGGTCATCGTCAAGTACAAGACCGCGTCGACGCTGCTGAAGGAAGGCATTGCCGCAGAAGATAAGCCTGCGGCGCTGGCGAAGGCGATGAGCGAGCGCACGGGCATTGCGTTTCGCGCAGGTGCGTCCGTAGCCGACCGCACACACGTACTGCTCGCAACGGGGTTCACGTCCGAGCAACTCGTCGCGCGCCTTGCCGCCGACAGTGACGTCGAATACGTGGTGCCGGACTACAAGCGCCATGCGCTCGCAGCGCCGAACGATCCGCTGTACGTCACCGGCCCCGCACTGACGGATAGCACCGGTGGGCCGCCGGCAGGACAGTGGTACCTGCGCGCCCCATCGGGCGACGTCGTGTCGTCGATCAATGTCGAGCCCGCCTGGAGCGTCACGCAAGGCAGCCCGGCGGTCGTCGTCGCGGTACTCGATACCGGCGTGCGCTTCGACCACGCCGACCTGAGGCGTGTCGAAGCCGGCGGCAACCTGCTGCCCGGCTACGACATGGTCAGCAACGTGAACGTCGCCAACGACGGCACCGGCCGCGATGCCGACCCCTCCGATCCCGGCGACTGGGTCACGCAGGCCGAAGCGCAACTAAGAAGCGGGCCGTTCTACCAGTGCGACGTGGAAGACAGCTCGTGGCATGGCACGCAGACGAGCGGCCTCATCGGCGCGCTGACCAACGACGGCATCGGCATGGCGAGCGTCGGGCGCACGATCCGCGTGCTGCCCGTACGAGTGCTCGGCAAGTGCGGCGGCTTCGATTCCGACATCATCGCGGGCATGCGCTGGGCCGCCGGACTGGCGGTTCCGGGCGTGCCGCCCAATGGCAACCCCGCGCGCGTGCTCAACCTGAGCCTCGGCGGCGACAACCCGTGCTCGGCGGCGTACCGCGACGCCATAGCCGACATCACCGGTGCCGGTGCGGTCGTCGTCGCGTCTGCAGGCAACAGCACGGGCCACGCCGTTGGAACGCCCGCCGGCTGTCCGGGTGTCATCGCCGTCGGCGGGCTGCGCCATGCGGGCACCAAGGTGGGCTTTTCCGATCTAGGGCCCGAGATCAGCATCAGCGCGCCGGCAGGCAACTGCATCAACACCGCGGCCGGCACGCCATGCCTGTACCCGATCCTTACGACGTCGAACGCCGGCGTCACGGTACCGGTCGCCGACGCCGACGGTGGCTCGATCTACACGGACAGCTTCAACGCGTCGCTCGGCACGAGCTTTTCGGCGCCGCTCGTATCGGGTGCGGTAGCGCTGATGCTGTCGGCGCAGCCGTCGCTGACCCCCGTCGCGATCGAAGCGATCCTGCGCAACACCGCGCGCGCCTTTCCTCCTGCTGCGCCACCGCTGCCGCAATGCGTCGCACCGCAGCCGGCGGCAGCCCTACAGATCGACCAGCTGGAATGCGGATGCACGACGGCGACCTGCGGTGCGGGAATGCTCGACGTAGGTGCTGCCGTGTTCGCTGCGAGAGCAGGCGCGCCACCGAATTACACGGGCCTGTTCTGGAACTCGCCAGCGGGCTCGGAGTCGGGCTGGGGCATCAACTTCGCGCACCAGGGCGACGTGATCTTCGCCACGTGGTTTACCTACGACCTGACCGGCAAAGCGTGGTGGCTCGCCATGACAGCCAACAAGACGGGCGCAGCCACGTTCGCCGGCACGCTCTATCAGACAAGCGGCCCGCCGTTCAACGTCGTGCCGTTCTTTCCTTCGGCCGTGCACGCGACGCCGGTCGGCTCCGCGACGCTGACGTTCAGCAACGTCGACAACGGTACATTCGCCTACGTCGTGAACGGCGTTGCGCAGACGAAGGCAATCACGCGGCAGGTATTCGGCCCGGTGCCCGCGTGCGCGTGGAACGCATTGCCCGTGCAGGGATCCGCCGGCAATTTCCAGGATCTATGGTGGGCTGCGCCGGCGGGCGTGGAATCCGGCTGGGGCGTCAATTTCACGCAGCAGGGCAACACGATCTTCGCCACCTGGTTCGCGTACGACGTCGACGGCACACCGCTATGGCTGTCCGTCACTGCGCAGGACACGGGGCTCGACGTCTTCAGCGGCACGCTCTATTCGACGACCGGGCCGCCGTTCAACGCCGTTCCGTTTCGTCCGGCCGACGTGACGGCGTCGCCAGTGGGAAGCGCAACGATTCGCTTCACCGATGGCGACAGCGGCATCCTTTCGTACACGGTGGGGCTGCCAGGCGGATCGTCTGCGCAGTCCAAGGCGATCACACGCGAGGTGTTCCGCGCACCCGGCACCGTCTGCCAGTGACGGTGAGGCAGCAGGCGACTCGTCACTGCATCCAGACCACCTGACCCCTGACGCCCTGGTAGAGGCACAACGCCGCCTCGATCAGCAGCACGAAGAACGTGATCGCGGCGCCTGCCACGCGGCCGAAGCGCGTGTGCCAGCCAAACGACAGTGCGAGTCCGTGCATGAGGCGCGCGACGACGAGCGCCACGCCGAGCGCGTGCAGCAGATAGATCGAATGGCGGCCGACTTCGAGAAACCCCATCATCAGCAACGCAAGCGGCACGTACTCGGCAAAATTTGCTTGCGCGCGAACGATCCGGATGACACCGACGTCGCCGTTGTCGCCGAAGATGATGCCGCGCTGGCGCAGGCCGACGACGCGCACGCTCAACAGGACGAACCACAGGGTCAGCAGGCCGGCATACAGCGGGGTGACGAACATCGTGCGAGCTCCGTTAGTTGAGTCGCGTCGGCGGCGCAAGCGCTGCCGACATGGTTGGTCCGCACGCGAGTCCCGGGTGCGTCCCTGCAATCCGCTATTCTGCCCGGCGATGCTCTGGCGCGTCCCGTGATCCCACCGGACGCCCGGCGAGGCGGCCCCCCGGCGGCGCGTGCGACCGCGAATCGCCGGCGGCCCGCCTCGGCCGGCTTGCGGACTGGCGGAGTTTTCGGCATTCCACTCCCTCCTTCGTGCGGCGCGTCTCGCCGCGCTGGAGCGCCAGGACGCTCCCGCGTAGTCTCGGCGCACGACGTGTTCGGAGGGTAGCGACATCGAAACGAACCAAGGCAGTTCAGCAGCAGGCGGCGACACAGGCCAGCGGGGGACCGCCGTGCGGCGTTCCGGAATTCGGCAAACGCTGCACGAGATCCGCGACACGGGCGCCGTGATCTGGTGGCGCTTCTTCGACTGGCTCGCCGTCGTGTCGTGGAAGAAGCTGCTGCTCGTGTCCCTGCTGGCGCTGGTGCTCGCGGGAATTCTGCAGCATCCGATGCCGGTGTTGATGCTGATCATCGCGTCGTTCATCATCAAGGTCGTCGCCGGCGGCAAGCGCCGGGCCGAGCTTACCGCCGGCGAAGCGACGAAACGCGCGGAAACCGAGCAACTCGAGCGCACGGTCGTCGAAGCACGGATGGAAGCACTGCAGGCGCAAATCGAGCCGCATTTCCTGTTCAACACGCTCGCGAGCATTGATCAACTGATCCAGACCGACCCCAAGCGGGCGTCGGAAATGCAGAAGAGCCTGATCCGCTACCTGCGCTCGGCGATGCCGCAGATGCGCGAAGGCAGTCGGCCTACACTCGGTCAGCAGCTGAACCTGTCGAGCGCGTTCCTGGAAATAATGGCCATTCGAATGGAGGAGCGCCTGCGACCGGTCGTCAACGTCCCCGAAGGCCTGAAATCGGCGGTGTTCCCACCCATGATGCTGCAGACGCTGGTCGAGAACTCGATCAAGCACGGTCTCGAGCCGAAGGCGGAAGGCGGCACACTGGAGATCAGCGCGGAGATCGTCGATGGACAGCTTGCCGTGCACGTGCGTGACGACGGCAAGGGCTTCGCGCCGAAGGCGGAGGGCGGCGTCGGACTCGCCAACATCCGCCAGCGACTGCAGGCAATGTACAAGGGCCGGGCCGAGCTGATCATCAGCGTCCCCCCGGTCGGCGGAACGTGTGCGACGATCAAGGTTCCGTACGAAGTCTCGCGCGACGCCGCGACCTGAACGAGCGAGTTCCAGCATGCCGACAAAAGCCACGCCGACCGCCGTGGTTGCCGACGACGAGCGCCTGATGCGGGATCAGCTCGTCACCGCGTTGAACGACGCATGGCCCGAGCTTGCGATCGTCGGTCAGGCGAGCAACGGTCGCGAGGCGATCGCGATGGTGCGCAGTCTCGACGCCGACATCGTGTTCCTGGACATCCGGATGCCCGAGCTCGACGGCATCCAGGCCGCGCAGGCGCTCGCGGGCGCTACGCACGTGGTCTTCGTCACCGCGCACGACCAGTTCGCGATCGACGCGTTTCAGCAGGGCGCAGTCGATTACCTGCTGAAGCCGGCCGAGCCGGAGCGTGTGGCGCTCACGTGCCAGCGATTGCGCGAACGGCTGCAGCACAAGCCCGATCCGATGAATGACCTGCTGGCGCAACTGTCGCAGCGCCTCGGCAGCGGCACGGTCAAGCCGCGCGAATACATCCGCTGGGTGCAAGCAAGCGTCGGGGCCAACCTCCGCGTGATTCCGACGACGGACATCCTGTTCTTCCGTGCCGAAGACAAGTACGTTCGCGTGCAGACGAAGAGCTTCGAGGCGCTGATCCGCAAACCGATCAAGGAGCTGATCGATGAGCTCGACCCCGACGAGTTCTGGCAGATCCATCGCGCCACCGTTGTGCGCGTCGACGCCGTCGAGCAGGTCAGTCGGAACTTTCGCGGTCACCAGGTCGTGCACGTGAAGGGCAGCACCGAAAAGCTCGAAGTGAGCCGAACGTTCAACAATCTGTTCAAGCAGATGTAGCGCGCCACATCGCCCTTCCGCCCGCGATCGCGTTATCGTCGGTCGATATCCGTTGCGCCAGTCACCCGCGTCTGGTGTATGCTACAAACGCAGTGACAGGAGAACAGGATCTTCGGCTTTGCGCCCGACGGCGGCAACGGCACGCGTTACAGGAGGCGCTCATGCCCAATATCCAGGACGTGAGCGCGACGATAGCCAAGACGTCGTTCAACGTCATTCAACTTCGCAACGGGCCGGATACTGTCGCTCGGCGATCTGCAATCGGCGCCACGGTTCGCACCGTAGCGCCGCTTCGATGCTAGCGCGCCGGCGCCGGCGTACGCTCGAGTCCTGCACCCGACGCGGCAAACTGCGCGGCGTTCGTCGCAGGCTGTGCGGCGAGCGCCGCCTTGTCGCGTTGCGCGTAGTCCCAGTAGTACAGCCCGTACACGCCGCGCGTGCGCTCGACGTATCGGCGCAACGCGGTCTTGCCCTGCGCCGCAGCCGCGCACGCTTTCGCGTCCGGACCGGCCTGCGGGGTGTCACAGCGGCTTTCAGCGTGTGCGGACAAAAGCGGTGCCGCAGCCAGCACCAGGCCGGCGCCGATTGCGAACGTCATCTTCAAATCGAACTTGCTCATCGCGTATCTCCTGTCAGGTCGCATTGCAGTCCGGGCAACGCATTGGACTGCACGCAGTCTAGGAGAGCCGCATGTCAGCGCAATTGCATCGGTCGATGAGATTTGTTTCGCGTGTTTCGCCAGTGCAACGAATCAACGCCTGCCGCAGTCGTGACAGGCGCCACCCCGATCAGCCCTTGGTCCAGGTCCAACCCCTGATGCGCCAGCCCGCCGTGCCCTTTGCGAGCGCCACCGTCATCTTCGAAGCTGTCTCCTTCGTCGGCTTGCCCTTTACCTTGTACGCATAGGAGACAGGTGCGACGACGTAGGCGCGATCTCCAGTCACGTCGAGATGCCGCGGCTTGCCGAGCGTGACGACGCCGTCCGTGATGCCGTTCTTCTTCGCGTCGGCGTCGAAGTCCTTCGCCCACGCTGCGCAGGCGCCTGCGCCATGCCATTCGTAGGGTGGAAACTCGTCGATGATCGAAGTCTGCTCCGCACAGGCCGCTAACGCCGTTTTGATGTCACCCTTGTTGAAGCCATTGATGAATTGATTGACGGGCGCCATCACGTCGGCACGCTCGTCGGCCGCGACGGGTGCTGCGACCAATAGGCCGACGACAAGTGCTGCAAGGATCTTGTGCATGTTCATTTCCTCCCGTTGTCCGAATGGTGACGAGCGCCATGGCGCGCTCGTCGGAACCTGCTACAGAGCCTGCGGTCCTTTGCAGAAGGGGACCTTGCATCGATGCGTATCTTACTGACTGGCGCAACCGGCGTCATTGGCCGGCGGGTCATTCCTTTGCTGCTCGCAGAAGGACATGCGGTGACGGCACTGGCGCACGATCAGCCGGGTGCGCTGCGAAAGCTCGGTGTAAACGTCATCGCGGGCGACCTGTTCGACATCGGATCGTTGAAGCGCGCGGCCGCGGGCTGCGACGCGATCGTCAACCTTGCGACGCACATGCCGTCGCCGACCTGGAAGATGCTGTTTCGCAGCGCGTGGCGACTGAACGATCGCATCCGCCGCGACGGGTCGGCCAACGTCGTTCGGGCCGCCGTCGACTGCGATGTCGATCGAGTCGTCCAGGAATCGTTCGCATTGACCTATCCCGATCGCGGCGACCGGTGGATCGATGAACGCACACCGCTCGAGCCTGCCGACTACAACAGCACCGTTGCGGATGCGGAGCGCACAGTCGAGCACTTCACACGCAGCGGCGGCATCGGCGTGGCCCTGCGATTCGCAGCCTTCTACGGACCCGATGCGATGCAATTGGAAGACTACGTTCGGACGCTCCGCCTGGGCTGGGCGGCGTTACCGGGCGCGCCCGAACGATACGTTTCGTCGGTCTCGCACGACGATGCCGCGGCCGCGGTGGTGGCGGCGTTAGCGCTGCCGGCGGGCGCGTACAACGTCGTCGACGACGAGCCGGTCACGCGCAGCACCTACTTCGGTTCGCTCGCCGAATGCATCGGCGTGAAACCTCCGCGATTCATGCCCAGTTGGGCGACTTCGCTGTTTGGATCCGTCGGCGAAACGATGGCTCGTTCACTTCGCATTTCGAACCGCAAACTCCGCGAAGCCTCGGACTGGAGGCCGTTGCTTCCGAGCGTTTGCGACGGATGGCCGATAACGCTCGCGCAAATGACACCCGACGCGCGCCGCTGATGCATCGGCGGAAACTGCGCGACGGCACCGCGTATCGATGCCGCCGCGATCAGGAACCGATCCGCAGGTGACGACGAGGCGGTCAACGCGCCCAGACGTCGAGCGGACGGCCCGTTTCGAGGAATGATTTCAGGCTGCACAGCACGCGCGGCCAGCCATACGTGATGCGCTTCCGCATCTCGGGGTCGAGCCTGTCGTGCGTGACGGTAAGCTGCACCATCGACCCGACCTTTTCGATATCCATCGCCACGCGCGTGTAGCGCGCCTGGTCGGCTGCATGCTCCGGGTTGACCCAGCTCAGGACCAGCCGCCTCTTCGGCACGTTCTCCAGCACCTCGCCCACGTGCTTGACGGTTCCCTTGCCGTCGGCGGCGACGTGTCGCCACTTCGTTCCCACCTTCCAATCCGAATCCGACACGTTCTCGTGCGCGCCCCAATACTGGCGCGTCAGCTCGCCTTCGAGCAGCGCATCCCACACCTTCTCCGGCGTGGTGTTGATATAGGTGACGTACACGAATGCGTCGTCGCTCATGGTCGCTTCCTTTCAAGTTTGGTTTTGAAGTCGTGCAGCGCCTGCAGCCGCTGCTGCTCGAATTTGCGAATCCAGCGCTCGTAGATTTCGTGGATCGGGACGGGATTGAAGTAATGCAACTTCTCCCGTCCTTGCCGGCGAACGGCGACGAGGTTGGCTTCCTGCAGTACAGCGAGGTGTTGCGTGACCGCCTGCCGCGTCATGTCCAGCCCGGAACACAATTCGGTGAGCGTTAGCCCACTGCGCGCATGCAGGCGATCGAGCAGTTCCCGGCGGCTCGGGTCGGCGAGCGCCTTGAACACAACGTCGATTCTTGTCACGGGCACGGAAGGCGGTCCTGAAATGCAAGTATTTACTTGCATGACTGGAGTATAGGCAAGTGTTTGCTTGCCTGTCAAGTGAAATAAAAAGCCGCACTTCGGACGGCGTCGATCTCGTGCGCTCGGCAGCCGGTTACGCGATCATCGGCTGCCACTTGCTCGCTGCGGGCGGCCCAGCCCGCGGCCGGCCCGGCATTCGTGCAAATATGCCGACACTGCCGCGGCGGCGATCGCGCATCCAGCACGCGCGTTGCGACATCTCACCTCCCCTGCACTTCGCACCAGGCGTAGAGTGCCTCGTACAGCGTCAGGCCGTGCCGCAGCAGCTCGTGATCGTCCGCGTAGAGTCGCGCCAGACCGACCGATACCGCGTGAAGCCCCGCCGACTGCGGCGCGAGCTCGAACCGTCCGGTATCGGCGCCGCGCACGATCGCCGCAAGTTGCGCAAGCGCCGGCTTGCCCAGCTCGTATTTCTTCAGGAACGCGTCGAAACTGCAAAGCGCGCCGACATGGCCGAGCTCGACGCCGTCGACATCGTACGGAATCGCACCCGTCGCGCTTGCGACCGCGTGAACCCGGTCGGCGCGAACGTAGATGAACTCCGGCGCTTCGTCGATGAAGCGCGCGATGAGCCACGGGCACGCTATCCGGTCAATCTTGGGACGTTCGCGCGTGACCCACTTCATACCGCTTCCCACGCGCAAGATCGATGATGGATCGCGCGACTCGTGCGATCGGCGCGGCGTGCCTTGCGAGCGGAAGTTTTCAAGCGGCCCTCTCTTGGGGAAATCCCCAGAACAAGGGCAGAGCTTGGACGCGGAGCGTCTTGGGAAGCGGGGAGTCTGCCTAACGTCCCCGACTGCGAGACGTATAGGCTCGAGCACGCGGCCGTTTCAAGCCGCGTTCTTCGGCCTCCGGAACGTGGCGAACAGGCTGCTGGGACACTTTTTCCGCCCAGCCTTCCTTCCCGCCAGCGCAGACGGCCGTGCCCACGCGCGGGCCGAATGAGCTACATTGGCCGGACTCACCAAGGATCACACGCTTCATGGGAGAGCCCACGCCTTCACTCGCCTTCTGGTTCGATCGTCGGTCGGAACGGATAGGCCCAACCACGGGGAGCATTCGATGATCAAGCTCGGATTTGCACTGCTCGCACTGACGCTGACAGCGTGCACGACGGTGGCTCCGCCGCAGGGATCCGAGCGCGGCAGCGGCAGCGTCGTCTCCGATCGCGTGAAACAGTTGACGCGCGCCGTACAGTGGCGCCCGGTTGCCACCATACCGATTCAGTTCAACACGCATCACCCGCAAGGCATGGTGAAGATCGGCGACTTCTTCTACGTGACCGCCGTCGAGATTCGCACGCCGACCAAGCGCTTCCCGCAGTTGCAGGGCGGCTACGATCGGGACACGGGCGAGGGTCAGGGCCACGTGTTCAAGTTCGACGACAAGGGCAAGCTCGTCAGCGACCTGCTGATCGGCGAAGGCTCCGTCTATCACCCCGGCGGCATCGACTACGACGGGCGTTACATCTGGGTGCCGGTCGCCGAATATCGGCCGAACAGTCGCGCGATCATCTACCGCGTCGATCCGTCGACGATGAAGGCGCAGGAAGTATTCCGCTTTGCGGATCACGTCGGAGGCATCGTCCACAACACCGACGACGACACGCTGCACGGCGTGACGTGGGGATCGCGCCGGTTCTACCGCTGGACGATGGACAGCCAGGGACGCGTCACCAATGCCGACGTGGCGCCGGAATCGCTGCGCAAGATAAACCACTCGCACTACATCGACTACCAGGATTGCAAGTATCTCGGGCGTCGCGAGATGCTGTGCTCCGGGCTCAACAACTATCAGAGCAAGAAGGACGGTCCGCGCTTCGCGTTGGGCGGCTTCGAAGTGGTGGACCTGACGACGAACCTGCCCATCCACCAGGTTCCGGTCGAACAATGGACCGAATCGGGACTTCCGATGACGTACAACCCGTTCTGGGTCGAGCCCACCGCCGGCGGCCTCCGCGCGTACTTCATGCCGGAGGACGAAAAGTCGACGCTCTATGTCTACGAGGCCGACATTCGCTAGCCGGCGGCGGACGCTCCCACGTCACGCGGAGGTCGCGAACTTGCCCGACTGGTAATCGCGCACCGCCTGGAAGATCTCCTCGTTCGTGTTCATCACGAACGGACCATGCTGCGCGATCGGCTCGCCGAGCGGCTTGCCGGCGATCAGCAGCACGCGCGCCGCCGAACCCGCCGTCACCACGACGCCGTCGCTGCTGGAGTCGTTCGCGAGTATCGCCATCCGCTGCACCGGAACCCGAGTGCCGCCGATTGCGGCGTCGCCGCGATAGACGTAGACGAACGCGTTGTGCGACGGCGGCAGCGGCTGCGTGAAGCTCGCGCCGGCCGGCAATTCGATGTCGAGATACAGCGGCTCGGTCGTCGCACGCTGCACGGCGCCGTCGACGCCGTGACTGCGGCCGGCGATCACGCGCACTCGCACGCCACCCGGTGTCATCAGTTCCGGGACTTCCGGGCCCTGGATATCGCGATACCAAGGATCGCGCAGCTTGTCCTTCGCGGCGAGATTGAGCCACAGCTGGAAGCCTTCCATCCGTCCGTCCTCCTGTTCAGGAAGTTCGGAATGGATCACGCCGCGGCCGGCGGTCATCCACTGCACGCCGCCGTTCTGCAGCAGCCCTTCGTGGCCTGCGCTGTCGCGATGGCGCATGCGGCCGGCGATCATGTACGTGACTGTTTCGAAGCCGCGATGCGGGTGATCGGGGAACCCGCCGATATAATCCTGTGGATTGTCCGTGCCGAACGCGTCGAGCATCAGAAACGGATCGAGCCGGCGCTGCAACGGCTGCGTCAGCACGCGCGTCAGCTTCACACCGGCGCCATCCGACGTCGCCTGGCCCGCGACCAGTCGTTCGACCCCGCGCGGCCGCGTGACCGTCTCGGACATCGGTGTCGTGAGCGTTGTCGTAGTCATTGCGTACTCCATTCGTTAGTCGATGTTATCTTGCGTGCTCGCAATCATCCGCCGTACCGCGATCACGCCGCTACGGCTTCCTCGATCTGCTCGTACGCTGAGGCGATCGCCGTCTGCTCGGCCGTGGCACCAAGCGAAAGTCCTTCGGCATAAACGAAATGCACGTCGGTAAGGCCGAGGAAGGTGAACACGGTCTTCAGGTAAGGAACCTGCGTATCGGCCGGCGTGTTGCGGTAGTTGCCGCCGCGCGTCAGCGCCACATAAACCTTCTTGCCCTTCAGCAACCCTTCGGGCCCCTTCTCCGTGTAGCGAAACGTGACGCCGGCGCGCGAGATCGCGTCGATCCAGTTCTTCAGCGGGGCCGGCACGCCGAAGTTGTACATCGGGACTCCGAGCACGACAACGTCGGCGGCCTGGATCTCGTCGATCAGCGCGTCGTCCAGCGCAACGCGTGCCGCCTGATCCGGCGTCCGCTGGCTGGCGGGCGTGAACAGCGCACCGAGGGCCGTCTCGTCCAGCACCGGGTGCGGTGCACGGTTGAGGTCGCGCAGGGTAAGCGTCGCTTCGGGATCGGCGTCGCGAAGCCGCTCGACGATACGGGTGGCGAGGCGCGTCGAATGGGACGCTTCGCGGCGGGCACTGGAATTGATCTGCAGGATGTTCATCGTTCGCTCCGTTGGGGTGGTGTGATGCGAATATATTTGTTCCCCAACGCGCACGGAAGCCGTCGATTTGGATAACATTGTTCCACCCATGGAACGGTCACCCCTGCCGAAACGACGATGAGCCTGCAACCCAATGACCTGCTGCTGTTCGCACGCGTCGTCGACGAAGGCAGCTTCTCGCGCGCCGCGGAGCGACTGGAACTTCCCAAGTCGACCGTGTCGCGACGGGTCGCCGCACTTGAAACCGAGCTTGGCGAGCGCCTGCTGCTGCGCACGACGCGCAAGCTCACCGTCACCGACTTCGGCCGCGCGGTGCTCGAGCACGCGCATCATCTCGTCGAGGACGTGGCGGCGGCCGAATCGCTCGCCCAGAACCGGCAGGTCGAGCCGAGCGGTCGCCTGCGCGTGACGATGCCGAGCGACATGGCCAATCAGGTGCTCGCGCCGCTGCTCGCCGACTTCGTTCTGAAGTATCCGGCGGTCTCGCTCGAGGTCGACCTGTCCGCGCGGTTCGTCGACCTCGTCGGCGAAAATTTCGACGTGGCGATCCGCATGGGGGAGTTGCGCGACGATGCGTCGCTCGTCGCCCGCCGCGTCGCCGTTTTCACCGGCAGCCTGTACGCGGCGCCTGTGTACGTCGCCCGGCGCGGCATGCCGTCCGAACCGGAAGCGCTGATGGAGCACGACGCGCTGCGCATCCTCGCCCGGACCGGCGATGCGCTGCCATGGAAACTCACTCGCGGGGACGCGCGCTGGGAAGGCATTCCACCCGGCCGCGCGACGGTCAACTCACCGGAGCTGCTGATGCGCATGGCCATGCACGGCGCGGGGATCGCCATCGTCAACGATCACTTTGCGTCACCGTATTTGCAGCGCGGCGAACTCGTCCAGGTATTGCCGGACTGGCGTTCACCGCCGGTTAGCGCGTGGGCGGTGTATCAGGGCCGCAGGCTGATGCCGGCGCGCACGCGCGTGTTTCTCGATGCCCTCGCCGCGACGTTCACCGGCGAGAAATGCCAGGCGATCGAGGCCGAGGTGCAGAAGACCAAGGCGCGCTTGCGCAAGACGCCGGTTCGTCTGCCGACTGCCAACGGGTCGGCGACAACGAAACGTCGCTGACGACGACATGCCCCGCGCGCGCGCAACTCAGATCAAATTTCAGTGCATCCCGGCTGCGCTTGCGACAACCCGCTCTTGGACGAATGGATACCCGCGAGCCGCGCAAGCAGGCTATTGGCTGCCGAACAGGTTCTTCGGAATCCCCGCCGCGGAAAAAATGTAGTCGCGCGACGACTCGAGCTGCTGGCGCAGGCGATTCAGGTCGACGTCGACGAGCTTGCCCTTCCACTTGCGAATCTTGCCTGCGACGATCACGGTTTCGACATTCGTCCTGTCCATCAGCGATACGACGGCACCGGGCACCTGGTTCAACGGCGCGACATTGATCGCCTCGGCATCGAGAATGATGACGTCCGCTTCCTTGCCCGGCGTCAGCGAGCCGACCTTGCCGTCGAGTCGCAGGCCCTTCGCGCCGTTCATCGTGGCGTAGCGCAGCACGTCGCGCGTCGTCAGCAACGGCGGCGTTCCGGCGGCCGGTGTCGGCCACTGGTTCGGCGGATAGAAATCACCCTGCTCCAAAACCATCTGGTTCACGACCATCCGCTGCATGTTCATGCACACGCGCATCTGCGTGAAGAAATCGGCCGTCATCGTGCACTCGACGTCGACGCTCAGCGACGGCTCCATGCCCAAGCTTTGCATCTTGATGATCGGTGGTTCGCCGTGGCGCATGTTCATCTCGATCGGCACGGCGACGGAAACCTGAGCACCGACGTCCTTGACCTTCTGCCATGCCGCGTCCGACATGCCCGTCATGTGGATGAAGAGGTTGTCAGGGCCGATCCCGATGTGGCCGTTCCCGCCGTTTCCAGCGGCGAGCGCGTCGAAAATCGGCCGTATGCCGAACGGCGACAGGATATGCGCCGCGATCTGCAGGTCGAGATTGCGTCCGATCGTCCATGAGAGATCGGTGCTCCCAGGCCCGAGATACACCTCGCCGCCCATGATCATGTGCACGAGCTGATCGCTGGAGGAGAACCACTCGTTCCTGATGCGCGTCGCATCGAGCGGGTATTGATTTCCGTCCACGCCAGCACCGAAATTCCCTGCGCTCTCGAAGTAGCCGAACGCGGCGCGGCGCCCCGTATCGAAGAGCGCCTGAATCGCATGGTCCGAGTGCTCCGGCGAGTGATGAATCTGCGATACGTCGAGCACGGTGGTGACGCCGTCGTCCAGCTGGCTCAAGCCACCGAACAGCTCGTTGATGTACACGTCCTGCGGCCGGTACACCGGGGCGAACTTGTTCAGAATGAATTCGTAATAGGTGGTGTTCGCGCTCGGTGTATCCGACCCGTCGTTGATCAGCAGGCCGTCGGCGAGGAAACTGCGCAGCGCAGTCTCGAATTGATGGTGATGCGTGTCGATGAAGCCCGGCATCACGATCCGGCCGCGCGCATCGATCACCGCAGCGCCATTCGCGCGCAGGTTCGGGCCGACGGCGACGATCTTCGCGCCTTCGATCAGCACGTCGGCCTGCGCAAAATCGCCGACGTTCGCGTCCATCGACATCACGGCCCCGCCGCGAATGAGCAGTCGCCGACCCGGCCGACCGCTGTCGCCAGGCTTGTCCCCGCTGTCAGCCGATGCACCACGCGCCGCGAACAGGCCGGAAGCGGCAGCGCCCGTCGCGGTTGCCGCCTTCAGGAAATCGCGCCGCGCGTTGTCGTGGTCTTGTGGATTGCCTTCATCACAGAGTTTGCACATTTGTCTTCCTCCCGAACGGCGACTCGATAGGTTGCTCGCTGGCGACGCATTCTGGCGCTAATCAACTCGGCTGTAAATGTTACCGCCAGCGGCGCTGGAAGTAACACGCCACAACCTGCTGCAATTCGTTGCGACCGGATGTCGTACCGCAGGCCGTACTCTATTGAAACGTGGCCGACGATACGCGCCCACGAACTCTTCGAACACGGCGCGCAATCATGTTGCAATCGAGACGCAAATTCCTGAAGACCGCAGCTGCCTCCGGGACCTTGGCCGCGGTTTCGCCGACGCCGGCGGTGGCCAAGCAAGGGCGTTTTGAAGCCGGATCAGATCGTCGCCCGGTTTGCCGAATTGCCCGGCGACAAGGCCTTCAAGATCCTCGCCCCAGCCGCTGCGGGCGTGTGAACAACATTCGCAACTTCGTCGCGTCCGCAGGGCTCACTGCGACGCGAGTGCCGGACAGCACGCGCGCACTCACCGCTTACCTGTACGGCGCGACCGACTATGACAATGTCACGTGGGAGCAGGTTCTGAAGCTGATCGCCGGTCCGATCGTGCAGCCATTCCTCAACGACGTGCAGACGCTCGCATCGTCGCCGGACGACATGGTCTCCTACTACTCGCGCGCGCTGCTGGGCGACTTCTTCCAGCACGACGAAACGCTGGACGAGTTCAGGCGCATTCAGACGCTATGCGATTTCATCTATCTGATTCCGCTGCCGTTGGGCGTCAGTGCGTATGCCAAGAGCGGTAACGTGGACGTCGCCGGTTATCACGTCCGCTCGATCGCCGGCGGCATGCTCTTCGGCGATCAATGGGTCTTTTTCGCGTTCGTCATCAACTGGACCGCGGGGACCACCACCGATCCTGCGACCGTCGACCGGTTCTTCGCCGCCATCAGCGATTCGCTGTCACTCGTAAAAGCGTCGCTGTCGAAGGACTGAACCGCCGACGCAAGGTCTCGTCCGGCTTCGGTCGCGTCATTTCGGCACTTGCCGTAGCACGTCGAGGATCGGCCCGGGCGGCACGAACACCGGAGGCTCGAACGGCGATTCGTGTACGGCCAGCAATCCGAGCACCGACACCGCGGCCAGCGTGAAGACGAACAGCGCGGCCGCTTGCGGTCGTGGCTTGTCCAGGTGCACGAGGGCGATCGCGACCTGGGTGATCACTGCGAGGATCAGGACCGCCGCCCACTTCGTCGGCACCGTTCGGTCGGCGCTCAGCACGAGCCGATCCTCGTGCGCCGCGCGAATCCGCAGCACCATATCGAGCATCGTTCTCTGGATGCCGACATCCTTCGACGCTCCCGGCAGCGCAACTTCGCGCAACAGCGCATTGAGCGCCGCGTCCGTCGGCGGCGATCGCTGTTCCAGTGCCAGCTTGGGCCATTCGTCGTCGACGACGGCCTGCGCATAGGCGCGAATCGCGGTGCGCAAGGTCTTGTCGTCCGCTCCGCTCGCGGCGCTGAGGCTGTGGAGGGCGAGGAGCGTGTCGCTTTCGGTGAGGACGATGCGCTCCGCCTGCTTGTTGCGGTCCCAGATATCGTTCGACAGGAACGCGATCAGCAAACCGAAGATGATGGCCGTCGAGCCGAAGAAGGGCGCGACGACGCCTTTGAAGGTCTGTATGCGTCCGCTCAACGGTGACCCGTACGACAGCCACACGATAAGCGCAGCGGTGCCGAGGTAGAACGTGACCAGGCACGCGAAGATCCAGGGGATCGACAGTCCGAGCCAGGCGGAAATAATGCTTTGCATTGGCAACTCCGGAAACGCTTGCGCGCACTAGCATATTAGCGATCGCCTGTTCCGCCAACTCTCGTGACGCAACGTGCCCTGACCGTGGGCCTCCGCGGGCATGGAGTGCGCCGCCCTGACTGCCACTGCTGCGACGCTGCGCATTCATCTCGAGGGCGAATGCGAACTGCGGTCGCAACGAACCTGTCCAAACGATCGAGAACCGCGGTGCCCGACCTCCGCGACGAACGACGTTGCTGCACGTTCGCAGCGTTACCGGTCGGCCGTCCGCCAATCTAGCCGAGCACACACGAGGAGATGGCGATGACGCACCTCACGTATCCGAACGAAAGCGCCGAGTATCGTGCCGCGCGCAACCCTGCTGGCGGAGGAAATGGCATTGCGCGAGCATATCGAAGCCGTCGCGGCGCAGCGCCGCGCCCTGCCCCCGGGCGGCACCGTACCGGAGGATTACGTTTTCGAGCGGATCGGCAAGAACGACATGCCCGAGAGCGTTCGGATGTCCAGTCTCTTTGGCCAGCACCGTACGCTGATCCTCTACAGCTTCATGTACGGTCCCGAGCGGGACACACCCTGCCCGATGTGCACGCTCTTGCTCGACTCCGTCAACGGCGCGGCCGCGCATATCGACCAGCGCGCATCGCTCTACGTCGTCGCGAAATCACCGATCGCGCGCCTAGTCGCATGGGCGCGCGATCGCGGATGGTCACACCTGCGGTTCGTCTCGACCGCGGGCAACCGTTATGACGCCGACTATTTCGGAGACACGTCGAAGCTTCCCGCGGCGGTGCGGAAAGAGCACGACATCAAGGAGGCGGAAAACTACGACGAGACCGCGTTCAACGTGTTTCGTCTCGACAACGGCGTGATTCGTCACTTCTGGGGCAGTGAGCTGTCATGGACACCGCCGAAGCCCGCCATGGGTCACCGATCGGGCGACGCCGTGAGTGCGCTGTGGGGCCTGCTCGACATGACCCCCGAAGGACGCGGGCAGTTTCTGCCGATGGTTGCGTATTGACGGACGACACCGGTAGTCGGCACGCGAACGGATCAGGCCGCCGCCTTCGATTCGGTGAGCGTCAGGTCCAGGGCCACCGAGCCACCGGGGCTGCGCACCGGCCTTGGGCCGAAGCGCTAGGTTATCTTGAATACGCCATCGAGGCGTCCCAGCGATTCGGTCAGCAGCGCCGGGTTCGGTTGACAATAGACGCCGATTCGCCGCGACGGCGCCACCCCCGCCTTGCGCAGATCGACCAGCATTTCGGCCTGCTTGACCGCAACCGACACCGTGTCGAGCACCAGTGCGCCGTCGACCTCGGTGAGCGCCGCGCGATGGGCAAGGGTCGCAAGAAACGCCGGCGCCGGAACGATGACCGAAGCGCCGTCGGCGACTGCGCGGCGCGCGGCCGCCTTGAATTTCTCGATCAACGGACCGGGACGCGTCAGCGCCAGCGCGATCTCCTCTTCCGACGCATCGACGCTGTAAGGTCCCGGCACATAGCGGCTTGCAACGCCGTAGCGAGGCATCTGCTCGCCGTACGACTCCCACAATCCCGGCGAGCTGGTGACGATCGCAAACATCCGGCCCATCATCATCGCCATGTGATACGACGCTTCGCTGATGCCGACGATCGGAATGTCGAGCATGCTCTTGCCTTCGGCGAGACCGACGTCGAGCGTGCAGCCGACGACATACGCGTCGTAGCCCTGCTGCTGTGCCACGCGCATGTTGTTGATCGCCTGCACGTTCTGGTAGTACTGCAGCACCTTCCAGTTCTCGACGTCGCGCACCATCACCGGAATGCCCGTGACGTGCACCTGCGTGTCCGGCCGCAGCACGTTACGGCATTGATCTTCGAGCGTCCGGCCGTACTCGTCCCACACGGGTTCGTAGCGATAACCGCTCGAGCTCTGGTACCAGATCTTCATCGTCGTTTCCGTTCAGTGCGAGGCGGCGTGCGCCGCGTGATGATCATCGGCGGCGATCCGCGCATCGGCAGGACTGCCCCCTTCGAGCAACCGGCACCAGCAGCCACCGCTGCCCGCGCCTTCGCCCACGACGCCCTGCACCACCTTGCCGTGATCGATGACCACCGATTGGTCGTGGCTCGGATAAAGGGTGAATCGTGGCGCGGACTGCAGCATTCGCTTCATCGCCGCCTTTTCGGCGCGGCGCGCGACAACGTAGTTGGCCGTGAGACCGGGGTCGGCGACGGTCGTGGTCGGCGTCAGCAACTGATGGCGCACGCTGTACACGAGATCGCCACAAAAGCACGCGAGGCCGTCTGCTGTGTCGACGTAGACGAGCATCGAGCCTTCGGTGTGCGCACCCGCCGCCGCGCAACGAATGCCGTCCATCACCTCCTCGCCACCCGTCAATTCGAGGTCGAGGAGCCGCAGCGCGCCGCGCGTGTGCAGTCGATCGATCATGTGCTTGATGTCTTCCGGCGGATATGAGGGCCCCGACAATCCGGAGACTGCGTATTCGAGCTCTCGCCGATTGACGACCACCGTGGTCGCGAACGGAAACATGTCGGTCTGTCCGGCGTGGTCGATGTGCAGATGCGTATGCAGCACCCATCCCACATCGGCGGGCTTGACGCCGTGCAGCGCCAACTGGCTTTGCAACCGCTGCTCGGGCGTCTCGATGCCCCGCGCACGATCGCCGAGCCGCCTCAGGATGTCGCCGTTGCGAAATCCGGTATCGATCACCACGGCGTCGCTGGCCGACCGCAGCAGCCAGCTCTGGACTGGCACGCGCACGGCGGGCACATCATCGGGATTCGGCACGAGCCGGCGCGGGTTCAACTCGACCTGACCCAGATCGAGTGGAGTGACAGTCCAGTTCATCGCAAGCCTCGAATGGTCACGTCGCGGGTGGATCGAGTCCGAGCCCGAGCACGCCTGGATTGAGCGTATGCCGCGGGTCGGTGACGGCTTTGAGCTGTTCGAGGATGTCCCACGCCGTCGCACCGGCTAGCGCCTCCGAATACGGATAGGCTTTGGCCCATTGCACGTGCAGCGAGCCCATCTCGCGGAACATGCGCGTGAGCCGATAGCGGAAGTCGATCGCAGCCGCCGTGCGCGCTGCATTCTCTTCGATGCCGCTCGCGCGTGCCTTGCGGTCGTCGGTCGCGTAGTGCATCCGGTACGGTCCAAGCGGACGGCGCCAGAACACCACCGGCTCGATGCCCCAGAAATGGCCGTGCAGCAGCGAGTTGCACGCCACGCGAATGCCGTGCCTGTCCAGCAGCGCCTTGTTGTCGGCGACGAACTGCTCGAATGCGCGCATCGCCGGCACCGCCTTCGACGCCTCGAATTTCGCGTTGATCGGAAAGTTCACCTCGCCCTCGCGATTGGCCATGATGTCGCCGACGTTGATGAACGGGCCGTAGCGGAGTCCGAACGGAATTGCCGTCGGCAATGCGCGACCGCCGAAGCGCTTCGTGATCTTCGCGATCTTGCGTTCGAGGCGATCGGCCGCAGCCTGATCGTGCGCTTCGGCAATGTAGTACATCGCATTGGGCAGACCCTTGAGGAACCCGAGGCCCGACGGATGCCAGGCGCGCAGCAGGTTGCAATAGGCGCGGACCTTGTTCGGATTGTCGGCGAGGAACTTGGCGATCATCCTCTTCTTGTCCTGCGCGGGCGGCGCCGGATGCTGCGCATATTCGTTGACGAAGAAACCGTCGAACGCGAACGCTTCGGTGTGCAACCCCGACGTAGCCATCGCCGCCTGCGCCTGCGCGACCGCGATGCGATCCTTGAACGTGACGCAGCCGAATGCCATTTTCGGCCACGGCTCGAGCAGCAGATGTACCTTGGTCTTGATGCCGAATGCGCCCGAATCGCAGAGGAAAAGGCCGGTCAGATCGGGGCCGTTGTAGCGATAGAACGGCGCCGTCCCGCTGGTCGCCGACGATCCGGTGACGAGGGTGCGCCCGTCGCCGAGCACCACTTCGAGCCCGAGCACGTGCTCGGCGAGCGTCATCCGTCCCATGCCGGTGGCGTTCTGCGACAGTCCGCCGCCGACCGTTGCCCAGTTGCCGGACAGTGTGCCGAGATAGGGAACGCGATAGCCGGTGTCGAGCAGCGCGGCCCGCAACTGAGCCCATGTGACGCCGGTTTCCAGCGTCACGTAGCGGTCGACGGTATTGACCTCGATGATGCGGTTGAGCCCTGTCGCGTCGATGATGATCGTCTCGGGACGCACGGGTACGTGCCCCCGCGTGTACGACATGCCGCCACCGCGCGTGTTGACGGCGATGCCGGCCGCGGACGCCGCCTTGACGACCGCTGCGACCTGTTCGGCGCTTTGCGGCTTGACGACCGCCATGGCCACTGCTCCGGGTTCTTCCGAAAAATCGAGCGAGAAGAACTGTCGCTGCTCGACCGACGTCTCCACCGACGCGCTGCCGACGATTTCGCGCAGCCGTGCGACAAACTCGGTGCTCGCGGCATCGACTCGTTCGAGCGTTCCGCTTTCGGTCATTCGGTACTCCTTCGCTTCTGCACTGTCGGGGCGGCGGATCGTATGCGCATTCGGGTTTCGCGAAGCGACGACGTCACGCAACGCGTTCGAGGTCGCCGGCGACGATCCATTCGCGCAGCACCGCGCGCTGGACACGATTGGTTGCGGTCAGCGGAAACTGCGGCGCGTGGTACACCGCGCGCGGAATCTTGAATCCGGCGAGCTTCGTGCGGAGCTCGCCGAGTACTTGCGTCCAGTCGGCGGAACTCGCGCCGACGATCACCGCCGCCGGCACTTCGTCGAGCCGCCCGTCGGGAATGCCAACGACGCACACATGCTGCATGCCGGTCGCATCGCGGATTGCCTGCTCGACTTCGGCCGGCGCCATGTTCTCGCCGCCGACGCGGATGAGCTCCTTGAGGCGAGCGATGTAGTGCAGTTCACCGGCGTCGTTGATCGTGCCGAGGTCGCCCGAGCGCAGCCAGCCGTCTGCGGTAAACGCATCGGCGTTGGCTTCGGGATGGTTGAAATAGCCAGGCGTGACCGTCGTGCCCTTCATCTGGATCTCACCGACGGCACCGGGGCCGAGCGGCACCCCGGTGTCGGGTGCGCCGATGCGCAGATGATTGCCCGGCTGGGGACGGCCGTTGGCGGACAGCCGCCTGTCGAGCGGATCGTCCGGGAACCACATCGTGAATTGCCCGGCTGTTTCGGTCATGCCGTAGATGTTCGAGATGCCGGCGATGCCGAGCTCGTCGTGCAGGCGCTGCAGATACTCGCGCGTGCCAAGATCGTGCGCGACCTTCATCGTCGCGAGCTTGCGCCGCGCGCGCTCGGCGCCCTGCGCCAGCACGTCGCGGAAGTAGATCATGTGTGCGACATCGCAACGCTCGCGCTCGGTCGTGTCGAGAAAGCGCTCGGGGTCCCACGCCGACATCGCATCGAGCGAACAGCCGGCGACGAGGCAGACGGTGATCGCGTGCATGGTTCCGCTGCAATGAAAGAACGGTGCGCCGCTGATGAAACGCGAGTGGGGCGTAAGCCGCTGGCAGCGCGCGACATGCGACGCCGTCAGCAGATACGCGCGGTTCGTCAACCTCACACCCTTCGG
>Ga0207678_10000934_pt1 | contig 26626 bp, 25 predicted proteins | sample KBSC63metaG_FD_184319 | JGI IMG/M metagenome (GOLD analysis project Ga0207678, IMG submission 184319) | Corn rhizosphere microbial communities from Kellogg Biological Station, Michigan, USA - KBS C6-3 metaG (SPAdes) (version 2) | ecosystem: Host-associated > Plants > Roots > Rhizosphere > Soil ... | reverse complement strand
ACGTCGTTCTGGCGAAGATCTCGAGTCCCCAACCCGACGGTGAACACCCGCGACCCCGCGGAAGTACGCACCGCGATCCCGTCCCGAGCCAGGGAAAGCACCGGCAGCGAAGGCGCGATCACCGTGCTCCGCTCGTTGAACGTCGTCCCGATCGGGCGCAGCACCCGCGTGCGCACGCCCACCGTGAACTCCGCGCTCCGCCCCTCCGGCACCTCGACCGCCGCCACCGTCGAGCCGTTGCCGAGGTCGCTGACGCCGTGCACCACCGCCGTCCCGGCGCGCTGCTCCACGAAACCTCCGCCGGGGAACGCCGTCAGCGTGTCCCCGGCCACCGGTGGCACGTCGCACTGGAAGCCCAGCAACACCGTCCCCGCCTGGCCCGGCGGCAGCTCCTCGAGCGGGCCGGCCGGCCCGAACAGCCCGAGCACCCGCATCGGCTGGCCACCGCGCGACGAAGAACACAGCGCACCGGACCGCAGGACGCCCTCCCGGACGGCCACCTGCGCGTGGAACCCCGTCAGCGGCTCGAAAGCCGGCGCCACCACCGACGCGACGCCCTCCTGACGGCTCATGTCCGGCCCGACGGCGTCGTCGGTGTACAGCTCCAGCGCGTCGCCGTTGCCGAGGTCCCGCCGCCCGGCGGCGACGAACACGTCCTTCAGGAACCCGGCGTCCGTCACCGGCTCGACTTCGCTGGAAAAGAACTTCTTCCGCACCATGATCCCGAGGCGCAGGTTGTCCTCGACGATCCGGTCGCCCCGGAGCAGCCGCGCCCGGGCGCCGCGGACCGCGCGCCCCGAGCTCACCTGGCCGCCGGGCAGCTCCCCGAGGCCGGGGACGGTGACCGAGTCGTGGATCGCCTTGCCGAACTCGATCAGCCCGACCCTGGTCTCGGTCACGACGTGGCGGCCAGCGTGACGCTGATCGACTGGTCGGCGTTGACCCGCTCCGATTCGACGCGCATGCCCGCCTGAGCCGCCCGGTCCTTCAGCCGCGCCAGCACCGCCCGCTGCACTTCGGCCGCGTACGCCTCGTCGACCGACAACACCAGCCGTGAAGCTTCCGAAGGGACCAAACCCGGCCCGTCGACGTGCGCCACCTGGACGCCCTCGGGGCCGTAGCCGAACGTGATCCGCCGCCCTTCCCACGCGGCGACGACGGACGTGCCGTCGTCGGTGACCTGGGCCCGCAGCCCGACCAAGGCGCGAGCGAGCAGATCGCGGTGGCGCATCCGCGTCCGCACCGTGACGACTCCCGGCTGTGCCTGCGCGTGCGCGGCGATCGTGGCGGCGTCGAGCTGGGCCAGCGCCTCGCTGCGCAGCTTGAGCGTGACACTCATCGGCGCTCCCCTTCGAGCAGTGCTTCGAGTACTTCGGTGGTGGCGAACCCGTTCAGCTCGATCGCGCCGTCCGGGGCGATCGTCAGTTCCAGGCGGTTCGGGGTGGCGAAGATCGACTCGTCGTAGCGGTCGGTCAGGAAGTGGAACCGCTGGTTCTCCGAGCCCACCCACGGCCGGGACGGCTCGGGCCGGTCGGCCAGGAAAGGCCCGTCCACCAGCAGATCCGTCGAATCCAGCAGCTGAGACGGCGGTAGGTCCGCCAGGACGTGCCCGGTGAACGTCATCACCGAGAGCCCCGCCGAGCGCACCGCCGCGGCGAACCGGCCCAGCGGCTCGGCCTGGTCGAACGGCTCGCCGCCGAGCAGGGTGACGCCTTCGATGCCCTCGACCCCCAAGACCCGGGATACCAAGTCCTGCCACGGCAAGGAAAACCCACCGCGGGTCGTCCACGTCTGCGGGTTGAAACACCCCGGGCAGCGCACCGAACACCCCTGTGTCCACACGGCACACCGCGCACCCGGCCCTTCGGCGAGGGTGACGTCGACGATCCGGTGCAGGTTCAGGAGTTCCATTGCGACTGCTGCTGCGAAGCGGTGTCTTCCGCCGACGCGGTCGTGCGCCGGTAGTCCTCGGTGAACTCCGACGTCACGGTCTCCGCGCCGAGCAGGTCCTCCAGCAGCGGGATGTAGTCGAGGCACTTCGACCCGGTCACGCCGTGCGTCTCGGCGCTGATCGAGCCGTCCTTGCCGATGGTCACGGTCACGCGGTGCGTCATACGTCGATCGTCCTCCCACTCGGTGACGCCGGAGGCAGCGGCGGCGCGACGGTCTCGGGAGCGCCGGTGTCCGTCGCGGCGACCGCCCGGGTCTCCGCCCAGTTCCGGATGGCCAGGATCTCGTCGGCCTGGGTGACCGACAGCGGCACGGTCGACTTCACCGCCCGCACGAGGTCGTCCCGGCGCAGCGGCCGCTTCTCGGCGAACGCGTCGACCAGGCCGGACAGCACGGCCTGCTCGATCTCGGCGCCGCTGTAGCCCGCGCTGACGTCGGCGAGCTCGGCGAACAGCGCGTCGTCCAGCCGCAGTTCGCTGCCCACGAACGGATCGGTGACGCGCTTGCCCAAGTGGATCCGCCAGATCGCGGCGCGCTCGGCCGCCGACGGCAGGTCGACGAAGAAGATCTCGTCGAACCGGCCCTTGCGCAGGAACTCCGGCGGCAGCGAGCCGACCTGGTTCGCGGTGGCCATCACGAAGACCGGCGCCGACTTCTCCTGCATCCAGGACAGGAACGTGCCGAACACGCGCCGCGCGGTGCCGCCGTCACCCCCACCGCCCGCGCCCGCGAGGCCCTTCTCGATCTCGTCGACCCACAGCACGCACGGCGCGATGCCCTCCGCGGTGCGGATGACCGTGCGGATGTTCTTCTCGCTCGACCCCACGAGCCCGGCGAAGACGCGCCCGAGGTCCAGCCGCAGCAGCGGCAGCCGCCACATGTTCGCGACGCACACCGCGGACAGGCTCTTGCCGCAGCCGGGGACGCCGGTGAGCAGCAGGCCCTTCGGGGCCGCGAGGTTGTACGCCGACGCGGCGGGCGTCCAGGTCCCGGTGCGCTTGGTCAGCCACCGCTTGAGCCGGTCGAGGCCGCCGACGGCGTCGAAGCTCGTCTCCGCCGGCACGATGTCGAGCATCCCGGACCGCCGGACGGCCTGGCGCTTCTCGGCCAGGATCAGCTCGAGGTCGCTCGGGTCAAGCCCGCCGCCTTCGACGAGCGCCCTGGCGAACGCGTTCTCCGCCTCCGGCAGCGTCAGCCCGCGCGCCGCGGCGACGATCGTGTCCCGGTCGTCCCGGTCGATGCTGACCCGGACGTTCTGCCGGTGCGCGGCGACCATGCTGTCCAGCAGTTCGCCGATCTGGCGCTGGTCGGGCAGCGGGAAGTCGACGACGGTGGCGTCGTGCTCCAGCTCCGGCGGCACGGGCAGCGACGGCGACACGAGGATCAGGCTCAGCGGCACCGGCCGGGTCTTGAACGCCGCGGCGAGCTCCCGCAGCCGCCGGACGACGTCCGGATCGGGCCGGTGGCCGCCCTCCGACACCAGCGACGGGTGCAGGTCGGCGAACACGAAGACGGCGGGCTCACCCCAGCCGTGGATCCGTTCGAGCGCGGCGGCCGCGCTGCGGGTCTCGCTGATCGGCGGGCCGCCCGCGGGCGCCAGCCCGGTGGTCGAAGACCAGACGTAGACGCGGCGCGGGGTCCGCAGCCGGTGGGCGTCTTCGGCGACCGCGCGGATCTCCCGCAGCACCCGCTGCTCTTCGTGCGTCTCGACGACGAGCAGCGGGTAGCGCGCCTGAAGCAACTGGGTCAGCTCGTCGCGGAACCCGGCCATCGATCGCCCCCTCGAAGTCCGTTCGGACACTACCGACTCACGCGCCGACGACGAGGACCTCGTACGGTCACGAGCAGGGTGTCGCCGAAGGTGAAGTCCGCGACCTGCGCTCAACCGCAGGCCAAGACCCTAGCCACAACTGTCTCAGTTTGAGACAGTTCGAGATAGGGTTCAAGAGGCGCCGCCCGGGCGGGGCGTCGCCGCGGTCAGAGCCAGGATTCTGCGCCTCTGTTCGCTCCCCCTTCCCACGGGAATCCCGCCACCGTGCTGGCTGACCCCGGCACCTGATTCCTAGACTCGGCACCAGTCACCGCCGACTTCAGGAGGCACCATGCCTGACGCGCCCGCCTTGCCGAGCTACACCTCGGGGACCTCCGAGGTCCCGCTGCTCGGGGACACCATCGGCGACAACTTCGACCGGACGGTGGACGCGTTCGCGGACCGGGACGCCCTGGTGGACCGGTCCGCCGGCCGGCGGTGGACCTACCGGGAACTCGCCGACGAGGTGACCGCGCTGGCGCTGGGGCTGGTCGCGCAGGGCATCGGCAAGGGCGACCGGGTCGGGATCTGGTCGCCGAACCGGGCGGAGTGGACGTTCCTGCAGTACGCCACGGCGAAGATCGGCGCCGTCCTGGTCAACATCAACCCGGCCTACCGCGCGCACGAGCTGGAGTACGTGCTCAACCAGGCCGGCATCCGGTTGCTGATGGCGTCGGACAAGTTCAAGACGTCGGACTACCCCGCGATGGCCGACGAGGTGCGCGAGAAGTGCGCGGCGCTCGAGCAGGTCGTCATCCTGGGCGGCGACGGCTGGCAGGCGCTGATGGAGGCCGGGCGCGGGGGCGACCCGGCGCGGCTCGCGCACCTGCAGGCCGGGCTGTCCGCCGACGACCCGATCAACATCCAGTACACGTCCGGCACCACGGGCTTCCCCAAGGGCGCCACGCTGTCCCACCACAACATCCTGAACAACGGCTACTTCGTCGGCGAGCTCTGCAACTACACCGAGCAGGACCGGGTCTGCATCCCGGTGCCCTTCTACCACTGCTTCGGCATGGTGATGGGCAACCTGGCCTGCACCAGCCACGGCGCCTGCATGGTCATCCCGGCACCCGCGTTCGATCCGAAAGCCACCCTCGAAGCGGTCGCGGCCGAGCGGTGCACGTCGCTCTACGGCGTCCCGACGATGTTCATCGCCGAGCTCAACCACCCGGACTTCGGCGAGTTCGACCTGTCGTCGCTGCGCACCGGGATCATGGCGGGCTCGCCGTGCCCGGTCGAGGTGATGAAGCAGGTCATCGACCGGATGGGCATGAGCGAGGTGTCCATCTGCTACGGCATGACCGAGACGTCGCCGGTGTCGACGCAGACCCGCGCGGACGACTCGATCGAGCGCCGCGTGTCGACGGTCGGCCGGGTCGGGCCGCACCTGGAGGTCAAGGTCGTCGACCCCGAAACCGGCCTGACGGTCCCGCGCGGCGAGCCCGGCGAGTTCTGCACGCGCGGGTACTCGGTGATGCTGGGGTACTGGGAGCAGCCCGACAAGACGGCCGAGGCGATCGACGCGGCCCGCTGGATGCACACCGGCGACCTGGCGGTCATGGACGACGACGGCTACGTCAACATCACCGGCCGCATCAAGGACATGGTCATCCGCGGCGGCGAAAACCTGTACCCGCGCGAAATCGAGGAGTTCCTCTACACGCACCCGGACATCCTCGACGCGCAGGTCATCGGCGTCCCGGACGAGAAGTACGGCGAGGAGCTGATGGCCTGGGTCCGGATGCGTGAAGGCGCGGAACCGCTGACCGCGGAGAAGGTGCGCGAGTTCTGCGGCGGCAAGCTGGCGCACTACAAGGTCCCGCGGTACGTCCACGTCGTCGACGAGTTCCCGATGACGGTGACCGGGAAGGTCCGCAAGGTCGAGATGCGCGAGAAGTCGATCAGCCTGCTCGGCCTGGAGCAGGCAGCGGCGACGAAACACGCCTAAACCGTTCGGGCCGGCCGGGCGTGGGTCCTTCGCGATTCCGCGAAGGGAGGCAAGTGATGATCATCCTCGCCTGGGACTGGTGAACATTCGTGTGGGGCACCTTCGTCGAGGTGCCCCACACGGCTAAACCGATCGGGGCAGCCGGGCGTGATCACGCCGCGGCGGAGGGGCGCTTCCCACCCGGAAGCGACGGGAGCCACCGCGGGAGGGGGAATCATGCTGTCCTGCCTGAAGAAACCACTCATCGTGGGAGCGCTGCTCGCCGCGGCCGCGTCCGGTCTGCCGGGTGTCGCGACCGCGGCGCCCGGCAGAGTGCCCGTCGACCTGGGCACCCTGCCGGGCGACCAGTTCAGCACCGTGAGCGCGATCAACGCCACCGGCACCATGGTCGGCGAGTCCTACCCGCAGGACGTGCGCCTGCGGTACCACCCGGTGAAGTGGGACCGCCAGGGCCGGATCAGCGCGCTGCCGACGCTGGGCGGCGAACAGGGCCGGGCGCTCGCCGTCAACGACGCCGGGGTGGCCGTGGGCTGGGCCTTCGACGGGACCGAAGGGGTGCACGCGGTCCGCTGGGCCCCGGACGGCTCGGTCACCGCGCTGCCGTGGGCCGGGACGTCCGACGCGGCCGTCATCAGCCGGACCGGCGTGGTCGCCGGCGGCGGCAGCAGTCCGGAAGGGACGTACGTCGCGCTGCGCTGGAGCCCGGACGGCTCGGTCACCCGGCTCGCGGCCTTGCCCGGCGGCGGGCAGACCGTCGTCACCGGGATCACCGGGGACGGGGCGCTGATCAGCGGGGAAGCCTGGGACGCCGCCGGCAACCAGCACGCGGTCCGCTGGACCGCCACCGGCGCGATCACCGATCTCTCCCCGGGCAACCAGGGCAACCCCGGCGCCACGGCGGCCGCGATCAACGACTTCGGGGTGATCGCCGGGACCGTCACCGAGGCCGGGTGGCCGGCCCCGGTGGCCTGGAAGCGGGACGGCGGGCGGGTGCGGCTCGACTGGCCCGCGGCACCGGCCTCCGCGACACCGCGCGCGATCAACCGCGCCGGGGTGGTCGTCGGCAGCGGGTACGTCGACTTCGCCGAGAGCCGGGCCGTGCGCTGGTCCGCGGGCGGGGTCACCGTGCTGGAGCCCGCCCGGAGGTCCGAGGCGGTGGCGATCAACGCAACGGGCACGATCGTCGGCAACGTCGAATCGGTGGCGGCGCGCTGGGCCGCCGACGGCACGGAAACGATCCTCGGTGCCCTGCCCGGCGGCCAGTACAGCTGGGCGACCGGGATCGGCCCGGACGGGACGGTCATCGGCAGGTCCGACCTGTCCTACGGCTGGCACGCGGTCTACTGGCCGGCAAGCTGACGGACCCGTCGCCGGGGCGGTGTCCGCACCGCCCCGGCGCGCGGCCTCAGCCCACCGCCGCGGCGGCTTCCGCGATCGCCTTGGCGTCTTCTTCGCCGAAGGTTTCTTCGAGCTGCTCCGGCGAGTAGTCGACGTCGATCTGCTCCACCGGCATCCCGCGCGCGGACTCGATCGCGCCCAGCCGGCGCTGGGCGCGGTCCGCCGCGTACTGGATGATCTCCTGCGGGTCGTTGTCGAACGGCAGTTCCTCGAACTGGTCCTGCACCCACTGGATCATGTTGAGCGCGTGGGGAAGCAGCTCGCCCATCCGCTGCTGCACCGCGTCCCACAGCGAGTCGTCCGCGGCGACGTGCCGGCGGCAGGTGAACGTGCCCCAGGCCATGTGGCGGCGCTCGTCGTCGCCGATGCGGCGGACCAGTTCCTGCATGCCCGGCAGGATGTCGTGCTGGGTGCAGATCAGCTGCCACGAGTAGTAGCCCGTCAGCGCGAGGCTGCCCTCGATGACGTGGTTGTAGGTGACGCTCGCGCGGATCTGGTTGAGCGGGCTGGGATCGTCCTCCAGTGCCCGCAGCGACTGCGGGAGTTCTTCGTAGAACAGCTTGCGGTAGTGCGGGTTCTCGGCGACGAACGGGTGGAGGTCCTCGGTCAGCCCGACCGCGTCCATCCAGCGCCGGAACACCTCCGTGTGCTTGGCTTCCTCGAAGCAGAACTGCGTCAGGTACATCTCGTCGCCGAACCGGCCGGTCGCCGACATCGCCCGCATGAACGGCTGGATGTCCTCGGTGACGGCTTCTTCGCCGGCGATGAACTGCGCGACCAGGTACGTCGTGCTCCGCTGCTGCTCCGGGTTGAGCGTGTCCCAGCCTTCGCGTTCGCGGCTGAAGTCGATGTCCGCCGGGTTCCAGAACTTCTTGTTGCCCTTGACGAACAGGCGCAGCGGGAACGAGTCCCAGTTCAGCCCGCCCTTGCGCAGCGAGGAGAACCCGGTCCTGAGTTCGGGGAGCGTGTCGGTCATCGTTTCACTCCATTGTGGACGAATTGGCGGATGGCGGGTTCCATGACCGCGGTGACGGCGTCGGCCGCTTCGGTCGCCGAGTGCGTGGACAGCACCAGGTGCGACAGGGAAAGGCGGACGACGGTCTCCGCGAGCAGGGCCGCGGCTTCGGCGGAGAGCCCGGGTTCGAACTCGCGGTACTGCTCGGCGGCGAGATCCGCGGCCGCGGTGAGGATCGGCTCGCCCCTGGACGTGAGCAGCGGCAGCAGATCTTCGCCTGCTTCGGTGCCGAGCGCCGCCGCGACCAGGCGGTTCTCCCGCGCGTGCTCGATCGTGTAGACGACGGCGTGGTGGATGCCCGCCAGGAGCCCGTCCGCCGCCTCGAACCGCTGCCGGATCCCGTCGAGGAACTCCGACGCGGTGCGCAGCGCCACCGCCTGGGTCAGCGCCGCCTTGTTCCCGAACTCGTTGTAGACCGTCTGCCTGCTCACGCCGGCCTTCGCGGCGACGTCGGCCATCCGCAGGCCCGCGTGGCCGCGGTCCGGCAGCAGGTCGGCGGCGGCGTCGAGCAGCGCTTCGCGCAGGGACGCCTTCGTCCGTTCGGTGAAGCTGGTCACACTTTCACCTTGACACAGATCGCTCTGCTGTCAAGACGCTGTACACGCTGGGTTGACACGTAAAACTGTCGGTGGTGGCGGTTACGGTGTTGAGCGTGGGCATCACCGTGGGGTTCGACCTCGACATGACACTGATCGACGCCCGGCCGGGCATGGCCGCGGCGATGAACGCGCTGGGCGTCGAATCCGGCCTGCCGCTGGACGGCGAGGCGTTCGCGGCCAACCTCGGGCCGCCGCTCGACGACATCCTGCGCGGCTTCGAGGCGCCCGAGGAGCGCATCCCCGGGCTCGTCGACCGGTTCCGCGCGATGTACCCCGAGGTGGTCGTGCCGAGCACGGTCGCGCTGCCGGGCGCGGTCGAGTCGCTCCGCGCGGTCCACCGGGCGGGCGGGCGCACGCTGGTCGTCACCGGGAAGTACGGGCCCAACGCGCAGCTGCACGTGGACGCGCTCGGGCTCGACGTCGACGAAGTCATCGGCGAGCTGTGGTCGACGCAGAAGGCCGAGGCGCTGCTGGCGCACGATGCGAGGGTGTATGTCGGAGATCACGCCGGCGACATCCGGGGTGCGCTCGCGGCCGGGGCGATAGCGGTCGGTGTCACCACCGGGCCGTGTGACCGCGCTCTCCTGCTGAGCGAAGGCGCCGAGGTGGTGTTCGAGTCGCTGACGGAGTTCCCGGAGTGGTTCGAGCGGACGTTCGCGGGGAGCGTGGTGCCTTAGTCGGATTTCTTGGCGCGCGCTTCGATCACCAGGGCGATCAGGCCGAGCAGCAGGCCCAGCGGCGTGACGACCCCGGCGGCGACGGACAGCCAGATCGGCAGGTTCTCCAGGCCGGCGGCGAACATGATGAACACCGTCAGCACGGCGAGCATGCCGAGGGCGAACAAGCCGATGCCGACGCGCATCAGGAACGGTTTGCCGGGAGTGGCCACGCCGGTCTCCTTCGTCGTGCTCTTCATGATGCAAAAGGGTACTGAGTCATCCAAAGCACGATCAGTACCGGCTGGCACAGTATCCGGCGGTATCGACTTCTCCCCAGGGCCTGTGGCGAGATACCCTTTACCCAGCGCGCCCTGGGTACGCCCCGGGCGCGTTCGTCGTGAGCGGACAGCAGAAGGACTGGTGAGGGAAGTGCCGACCGGCAAGGTCAAGTGGTACGACGCGGAGAAGGGGTTCGGGTTCGTCACGCAGGACGGTGGCGCCGACGTCTACATTCGCAAGGCCGCGCTGCCGCAGGGCGTCGAGGGGCTCAAGGCCGGGCAACGGCTCGAGTTCGGCGTCGCCGACGGCCGCCGCGGTCCGCAGGCGCTCTCCGTCCGGCTGCTCGACCCGCCGCCGTCCGTCGTCGAGGCGCGCCGTCGCCCGGCCGAGGAGCTGCACGGCCTGATCGAGGACATGATCAAGCTGCTGGAGCTGAAGGTGCAGCCGGACCTGCGGCGCAACCGCTACCCGGACCGCAAGCACACCAAGCAGATCGCCGAGATCATGCGCGCGGTCGCCCGGGACATCGATCCCTAAAGCGGATCCCTAAGCCTCGAGCCGGAGGCCCCAGACGTCGCTGGGCAGCAGACCCGATTCGCCGGTGTCCGCGTTGAGCACGGCCGTGTACTTCTGCACGTCCACCGCCGAGATGCGGTCGGCGGGCGTCGGCGGCGTGACCGTGTAGGCGTAGCGGTCCAGCGACGTGAACGGGATCGGGTCGCTCTGCTTGAACTCGCCCTGCGGGGTGACGTACTCGTAGACGATCTGCCACGGCGAGTCCGCGACTTCGCCGGGCACCGAGATCTGCACCGGCTTGCCCGGGCGGACCTTCAGCGTCTGCGTCGAGCCCTTCGCGCTGCACGGCTGCGCGAGCTTCTGCGAGTAGTCGCACGTGAGCACGGGCGTGGTGTTGATCGTGTGGCCGTCGGCGAAGAAGGTGACCTCGGCCGGGCCGGGCGCCGAGCACCCGGCCACCGCGAACCCACCGGCCGCAAGCAGGGCCACCACCCGGGAACGTCGCATGGGCTCAGACCCTACCGGCGGGCCGTCGGGTCCCTGGGCAGGCCCTGGGCCGGGAAGCTGCCGGTCGGCTCGGGGTGCAGCGGCCGGTCGCCGCCGAGCCCCGGCACGAGCGAGCCGCCGCGGCGCACCAGGTACGTCTGGGTGAGGCCGACGGCCAGCAGGATGCTGATCACCAGGAAGCCGATCCAGTACGTCGGCGGCAGCAGCAGGCCGACCGCACCGCCCATGCACCAGGCGAGCTGCAGCACGGTTTCCGAGCGGCCGAACGCCGACGCGCGCGACTCCTCGGGCAGGTCTTCCTGGATCACGGCGTCGAGGCTGATCTTGGCCAGCGCGCTGGCCGTCGCGCCGATCAGGCCGACGATCGCGGCCGTGGCCAGGCCGGGCAGGACCGTCGCGACCAGCGCGGCCAGCACACAGCCGGCCACGCACCCGACGATCACCTGGTCGGGGCTGCCGAAGTGCAGGCGCGAGCCCAGCGCGTTGCCGAGGAAGCCGCCGGCGCCCGCCGCGGCGCCGATGATGCCGAGCAGCAGCAGCTGCATGAACGGCGTCTGCCCGCTGCCCTCGGTCTGCGCCTTGACCGCGAACGCGGCGAACATCATGAGGAAGCCGGTGAGCACGCGCACCGAGCCGTTGCCCCACAGCGCGACGACGATGTGGCGCCCCATCGGCTGGCGGCGTTTCTTCTCCTTCGGGTGGGCCGAGAGGGAAGTCGGCACCTCGCCTTCGGTGGCCTCGACCCAGGCCGGGATCCGCATCGACTGCACGGCCGCGGCGACGCAGATCAGCGCCGTGAACCACAGCGCGCCCGCGGAGCCGGAGATGGCGTTGATGCCGCTGGCCAGCGCGCCGAACACGCCCGCGGCGACCAGGCCGAACGTGGTCAGCCGGGCGTTCGTCTTGGACAGCGTGATCTCCGACGGCAGCACCCTCGGCGTCACCGCGGCCTTGAGCACGGTGAACGACTTCGAGAGCACCATCATCCCGAGCGCGGCCGGGTAGAGCAGCCAGTCGTCGAAGTGCAGCGCCATCACGACGGCCATCAGCCCCTGGCCGATCGAGGACGCGCACATCGCCAGCCGCCTGCCGCGCTGCACCTTGTCGAGCGCGGGCCCGATCACCGGCGCGACCAGCGCGAACGGCGCGATCGTGATGAGCAGGTAGAGCGCCACCTTGCCCTTGCTCTCGCCGCTGGTCGCGGCGAAGAAGAGGGTGTTGGCCAGCGCGATCGCCATGGCCGCGTCGCTGGCGTAGTTCAGCATCACGGCGTAGGTGAGCGACGTCAGGCCGGACTTCTCGGCGCCGTCGGCCTTCGTCGCGCGCTGGAAGGCGTCGACGGCCTGGCCGGTCAGCTGGCGGCTGCGCATCGCCGCGACCCGCGTGACGGTGATCTTCTTCGGCAGCTTCGGCGTGCCGCCCGGCGTCCGCGGTTCCTCCCGCGGCGGCGGTTCCTGCTCCGGCGGTCGCGGCTCGCCGGCGTAGCCGCCGGTGTCGTAGTGCTCGTACTCGCCGCTGCCGGGATAGCGTTCGCCCTGGTAGAAGCCGCTGCCGGGCGGCTCGCGGCGCACCGGTTCGGTGCGGTGCGGGTCGTACGGCCGCGCCCCGCGCGGCGGCGGCCGGTGGTTGGTCGGCGCGGCCGCGGTCGGCGCTTCGTCGGCGTTCGGCACCCGGCCGTCGTGGAACCCCGCACGTGGCGGCACGGGCCGTTGGACGCGCGTGGGTGGCGGCGGGCTGCCGTGCTCGGCGCGCGGCGCGGCCGCGTCCCGCCAGGACCTGGCCTGCGCGGCGCCCGGTTCCGGCGTCCAGCGCCGTTTGGACTTCCGGCCGTGCGGCTGCCCCGACGGGGAGCCGTCCGAGCCGGAGCGGGAGCCGAAGAGTGCCACGTGTCAATCCTGCCTTACCGGGGGTCGGTTCCGCCTGCTCATCCGTGCTTTCAGGCCGGAGCCGGGACGAACCTCACCCGGAACGTGACCGGCCACTGCTTCCCGGTGAGCAGGAAATCGCCGGTACCCGGGACGGCGGCGATACCGTTGAGCACGTCTTCGGCGCCGGTCGCGTTCACTTTCGCACGCAGCTGACCTGCGTCGATCGTCGCGGTGATCCGCCCGGTGGCCGCCTCGATCCGCAGGATCGTGTCGGTGTGCCAAACGTTTGCGTAGACGTCGCCGCCGACGCATTCGAGCTCGTTGAGCTGGTCACGGCCGACGTCGACGCCGCCGGTGACGACGAACGTCTTCGGGTCCCGGAAGGTGAGCCGCGCGGAACCGTTGCTCATCACCAGCCGTCCGCCGTCCTGGTGGCACAGGCCCCAGCCCTCGCCCTGGAACGGGACACGCCGCAGCTCGGCCAGGGTGTTCGCGTCGCGTTCGATGGCGTAGCCGTCCTGCCAGGTGAGCTGCCACAGCGTCGGCCCGAGGACGGTGACGCCTTCGCCGAACAGCGGCGACGGCAGCGTGGCCGTGGTCCGGGGCGGCCCACCCGCCGGGCCCGCGGTGAGCGTCGAGCGGCCGGCGAGCCCGGTGCTCTCGTACAGCGTGTCACCGGCGAACTCGAGTCCTTCGGTGAAGGCGGCCGGGTCGTGCGGCAGGGTCTCCACGATCTGGACGGTGAGCCGTTCGGGGCCGGCTGGTTGTTCTGGGGCACTCGCGCAGCCGCCGAGCGCGGCGGCCAGCAGCAGGGCGGTGACGATCGGCGTGCGCACGATGAACAGCCTGGCACGGGCGCCGCGGATGCGTGCGGCACAATTGGCCGCATGACTCTGCTGCTGACCCTGGACGACGGTTCCGTGCAGCGCAAACTCGCCGACGCGGTGGAGTTCGCGCGAGCTGCGGTGCTGGAGGACGCACCCGAGGAGCAGCTCGGCGCTCACGTGGGGGTCACCCGCGAAGACGCGGTCACGGCGAGTCACCTGTTCGAGGCCCAGGTCCCGGGCTACGGCGGCTGGCGCTGGTCGGTGACGGTCGCGACGGCGGGCGAAGACGAGCCGGTGACGGTCAGTGAAGTCGTCCTGGTTCCGGGCCCCTCGGCCCTGGTCGCCCCGGCGTGGGTGCCCTGGGAGCGCCGAGTCCGCGCGGGCGACCTCGGAGTGGGCGACATCTTCCCGACGGCCGAGAACGACCCCCGCCTCGCCCCGGCGTACCTGCAGTCGGACGACCCGGCGGTGGAGGAGGTCTCCCGCGAGGCGGGCCTGGGCCGGGTGCACACGTTGTCCCGCTTCGGCCGCACGGATGCGGCGGCCCGCTGGCACGAGGGCGAGTTCGGACCCCGTTCGGACATGGCGCGGAGTGCCCCGGACGTGTGCGGGACGTGCGGTTTCTTCGTGCCGTTGGCGGGCTCGCTGCGCGGGGTGTTCGGGGTGTGCAGCAACGACATCGCCCCGGCGGACGGCCACGTGGTGGACGTGGAGTACGGGTGCGGAGCGCACTCGGAGGTAGAGGTCGAGGTGACGTCCTCGGTCCCGGTGGCCGAGCTGGTGTACGACGACTCCCTGCTGGACTACGCACCGGCCCCGGACCTCGTGGAGACGGCGGCGGCCGAGCCGGAGACGGCGATCGCGGAGTCGGACGTGTCCCCGGCAGAGGTCGAGCCGGAGGTTGCGGCGGAGGTTGCCGAGCTGGGCGAGCAGTTTGTGGCTGAGCCGGTTGTGGCAGAGGTGCCGGAGCCTGCTGAAGCGGAGCCGTCGCAGGCCGAGGTGACTGATGCGGCCGAGTTGCCGAGTGCTCCCGAGGCGGTGGAGGCGGTGGTGGCGACCGATGCGGTCGCCGAGCCGATCGCGGAGCCGGTGGTGGCGGAGGTGCCGGAGCCCGCTGAAGCGGAGCCGACCCAGGCCGAGGTGACTGACTCGACCGAGCTGCCGAGTGCGCCCGAGCCGGTCGAGGCTGCGGTTGAACCCGCCGTGGCCGAAGTCCCTGCGGCTGCGGAGCCGGAGGTGCCGGAGCCTGTCGAAGCGGAGCCGGCGCAGGCTGGGGTGACCGACTCCAACGAGCTGCCGGGCGCTCCCGAGCCGGTTGAGGGTGCGGTTGCCGCTGAGTCGGATGCGACCGAGGTGGATCCTGTTGCCGATTCGGGTGGTGCCGAGGCGGGACCAGGCGATGGGGGCGGTGAGGTTCCTGAGGCTGTCCACTCCGGCAACGTCGCCGCCGAGCCCGCCGAGCCCGCCGAGCCCGCCGAGCCCGTCGCGGGCGGCGCGGGCGGCGCTGATGAGGCGCAAGCTCAGGTCGACAACGCTCCCGAACGGTGATCGGCGGTACCCCTGAGCCAAGCGGTGATCCGTTCGGGACCGCTCGGCTTCGTGAGGCCACCCTGCGCTCCTGGCGGGACTCGCCCACCCGGCTCACCGAGGACACCAACGTCGAACGCGATCTGCGCGTCGGTGCCTATCGGGATCGGCTCTTCGTCGAACTCGCGCAGAATGCCGCCGATGCCGCCATGGCCGGGGGGAGGCCGGGGCGGGTTCGGGTGTCTCTTGTGGACTCTGAACTCCGGTTCGCCAACACCGGCGCCCCGCTCGATGGGCGTGGTGTTGCCTCGCTCGCGTCGCTGCGGGCGTCCGGCAAGACCGGGGCGACCGTGGGGCGCTTCGGCGTGGGGTTCGCCGCCGTGCGGACCGTCTCCGACGAACCTTGCGTCGTCTCCACCAGCGGGGGCGTCGTCTTCTCCGCCGAACGCACCAGGCAAGCCGCGGGGATCGAGGGGGACGTGCCCGTCCTGCGGCTCCCGTGGCCCGTTCCCGCCGACGTGCCGGCCGGCTTCGACACCGAAGTGCGGCTGCCGCTGCGGGACGACGTCGATGGGCGCGCCCTGCTCGACGAGCTTGCCCGGGACGTTGCCGACCTGCTGCTTGCCCTGCCGTGGCTCGGGGAAGTCGATGTGGACGGTCGCGTTTGGACACGGGAAACCGACGGTGACTTCGTCGGGATCCGGGGTCCGGAACGGGAAACGCGCTGGCTGACCCACCGCGGCGACGTCGTGTGGGCCGTCCCGGTCGACGACGGCGGGGTGCCCCGGCCGCTCGAAGAGGACGTGCTGCACGCCCCGACCCCGACCGACGACGGGCTTTCGCTGCCGGCGCGGCTGCTCGCCTCCGTGCCGGTCGAACCGTCGCGCCGCCGGGCGCTGCCCGGGCCCGAGCTGGCGCAAGCGCTCGAGGCGGCCGCGAAAGAGTACGTCGGGCTTGTCCGGCTGTTGCCGCCCGAACACCGGTTCGCGCTCGTCCCGGTGCCGGGGTTTCCCAAATCCACTGTGGACAACAAGCTGCGCGACGAAGTGCTCGCCGCGCTGAGTGTGGAACCCTGGCTGTCCACGAAGGACGGTAGCGAGGTCTCCGGTCGTCAGGCACGGGTGCTCGACGTCGACGTGCCCGGACTGCCCGCACTCCTCGTCGACCTCGTGCCGGGTCTGGTCGAAGGCCCGCCTCGGACGCTCAAAGCCGTTGCGGTGCAGGTGATCGGCATCGAAGAGGTGCTGGAAACGCTGACCGGCGTCACTCGCGACCCGGGCTGGTGGCGGGAGGTCTACGCTGCGCTGGCGATGGCCGTCGAGTCGCACTCGCTCGCCGCGGAACGGCTGAACGGTCTGCCGGTTCCCCTTTCGGACGGCCGGACGTTGCCGGGTGTCCGGGGCTGCCTGCTCGTGGAAGGTTCGGCCGAACTGCTCGAACTGCTGTCCGATGTGGACATCCCGGGACTGCGACTGGTGCACCCCGCCGCGTCGCACCCGCTCCTGGAACGCCTGGGCGCCAAGCACGCCGACGCCCGCGAGCTGCTCAACGCCGACCAGTTGCGTGACGCCGTCGAGCGCAGTGTCGAGGACGTCCGGTCCGGATTGGACGGTACGACACTCGCCGGTGCGGTGCTGCGGCTGATCGCCGACTGCGGCGACGACGCGCCGCGCTGGGCCGGGGCGCTGGCGCTGCCCGGTACCGACACCTGGCGGCGCGCCGACGAGCTCGTCCTCCCGGCCTCGCCGCTGCTGGACATCTTCGACGAAGAGGTCTTCGAGGAAGACGGCGCGATGGACGTCCTCGGCGAGGACTTCGCCGAGGACTGGCCACAAAGCACACTCGAGGCCGCCGGCGTGCTCGACTCCTTCGCGGTGGTCGTCGACGACGAGCCGCACGAGCCCGACCACGACCTGCCCGACGAAGAGGCCTGGTGGGATTCGCTGCCGGAACCGCCGTCGACGCTCGTCGCGATCCGGGACCTCGACCTCGTCGCCGACGACGCCTGGCCCGCGGCCCTGCGCCTGCTCGCCGCGCGGCCCGAGACCTGGCACGCCCTGCGCACGCCGCACGGGCACGCCGGCTGGTGGATCGCGCAGTACGCCGTGCTCGGCGGAGCCGCGCCGAACGAGTGGCGGCTGCCGGACGCCGATCTGGCCGGGCTCTTCGACGAGGTTCCCGACGTCGGCCTCGGCGAAGACCTCCTCAAGCTCGCCGGCGTGCGCGCGGACCTCACTTTGTCCACTTTGGACGAGGCGCAGAACGTCCTGCACCGGCTCTCGGACGGGCACCGGCAGGTTTCGCCGGGGCTGGCCGCGCGCGCCTACGACGCGGTCGTCGAGTCCGGGTTCGAGGTCTGGGAACCGGGTGGCCTGCGCGCGGCGGACGGCTCGGTCGTCGGAGGAGCGCTCATCCTCGACGTGCCGTGGGTCGCCGGGGCGCTGGAGCCGAACCAGTACGTGGTCGCGCCCGCGAACCCCGACCGGCTCTCGTTCCTGCTCGACGAACCGCTGGCCGGCGAAGAGCCGGCCGAAGTGACCAGCGAAGGCGAGTACGCGCCCTGGGCGGAGCTTCCCGCGCTGAAACTGGTCGCGGACCAGCTCGGCATCCGGCTGCCCGAGGGCGGTGTCCTGGTGCACGACCCGCTGACCGTCCGCATCAAGGGCGCCGAGCACGACGTCCAGTGGTGGTCCGACGACCGGCTGCACGCGGCCGACACCTCGGAAGGCCTGGCTCGGGCGTTCGCCTGGGCCGCCGGGCGCTGGCCCGACCGGCACCTGATCACGGCGCTGCTCGACGACCCCTCGCCGCGGACGCTGCTGGCATAAGCCTCAGAGGCGCTGCGCCGACTTCGACCCGCGGCGGGCGGCGGCGCGCTGCCAGGCGATGATCGCCAGGCCAACGAAGCCGAGCGCGAAACCGGACAGCGCGGTCTGGACCCACAGACCCGAAGTCGTGAAGAAGAGCACCACCAGCGCGACAGCCCAGATCGAGGTGCCTACGATCACCACCGGCGTCAGGTCGGTCAGCTTCTTGGGCAGCTCCGGCGTGTGCCGCAACGAGCCCGTAACCTCCGGTGGATTGATCGGTTCACTCACGAGGTGCAGGCTACTCCGCAGCAGCGAGAGAATGGGCAGGCGAATGGCGGAGCAGGAGACGACCCGCACCGGGACGTCCACACTGGACCGGTTCTTCAAGATCACCGAACGGGGCTCGACCGTCCCGCGCGAACTGCGCGGCGGCCTGGTCACCTTCGTCACGATGGCCTACATCGTGGTGCTGAACCCGCTGATCATCGGCAGCTTCTCGGCCGACGACGCGGGCGCGCACAAGGACGTCCTCGGCGGCATCCTCCCGGTGCCGCAGGTCGCCGCGGTGACGGCGCTCGTCGCCGGCGTGCTGACCATCCTCATGGGCCTGATCGCGAACTACCCGTTCGCCATCGCGACCGGCCTGGGCATCAACAGCCTGGTCGCGGTCACCATCGCCCCGCAGATGACCTGGCCCGAGGCGATGGGCCTGGTGGTCATCGAGGGCGTGATCATCGTGGCGCTGGTGCTCACCGGGTTCCGCACCGCGGTGTTCCGGGCCGTGCCGGCCGCGCTGAAGTCGGCGATCGCCGTCGGCATCGGCGTGTTCATCTGCCTGATCGGCCTGGTCGACGCCGGGTTCGTGCGCCGGCTGCCGGACGCCGCGCACACCACCGTCCCGGTGGGCCTCGGTATCAACGGCTCGATCGCCTCGTGGCCGACCGCGGTGTTCGTCGTCGGCCTGCTCGTCACCGGCATCCTGGTCGTCCGCAAGGTCAAGGGCGCGATCCTGATCGGCGTGCTGACCTCGACCGTACTGGCGGTCGTCGTCGAAGCGGTGGTCAAGGCCGGGCCGTCGAAGGGCACCAACCCGCTCGGCTGGAACCTCGGCTACCCGGCGCTGCCGGACCAGGTGTTCGGCCTGCCGAACCTCTCGCTGGTCGGCGACGTCTCGTTCGGCGCCTGGACGCGGCTGCCGATCATCACCGTCTGCCTGCTGGTGTTCACGCTGGTGCTCGCCGACTTCTTCGACGCCATGGGCACCATGACCGGCCTCGCGAAGGAGGCCGACCTGCTCCCGAAGGACGGCCAGCTGCCCAACGTCGGCAAGGCGCTGTTCGTCGAGGGCCTCGCGGGCGCGGCCGGCGGCTTCGGCTCGGCCAGCTCGAACACGGTGTTCGTCGAGTCGGCGTCCGGCATCGCCGAGGGCGCGAGGACCGGGCTGGCGAACATCGTCACCGGCGTGCTGTTCCTGGCCGCGATGTTCCTGACGCCGCTGTACCAGGTGGTGCCGGTCGAGGCGGCCGCCCCGGCGCTGGTCGTGGTCGGCGCGATGCTCATGTCGCAGGTCCGCGAGATCGACTTCACCGACTTCTCGATCGCGCTGCCGGCGTTCCTGACCATCGTCGTCATGCCGTTCACGTACTCGATCGCGAACGGCATCGGCGCCGGCTTCGTCAGCTACGTCGTGATCCGCGCGGCCACCGGCAAGGCCCGCCAGGTGCACCCGCTGATGTGGGTGATCGCGCTGGCCTTCGTGGCGTACTTCGCGGTCGGGCCGATCCAGGCGGCGTTCCGCTGATCAGCCGGCGCCGGTGACGTGCAGCGCCGCGTCGAGGACGCCCCGGTTGCGCTCGAATTCGGCCGGCGGCGCCTCGAACCGGATCGTGACGAGGCTGTCGCCGACGCCGAGGCCGATCACGGTGACCCGGCGAGGGCTTCCGTCGCGGGTACCGGTGTAGTCCCACTCGGCGGCGTCGTAGTCGGCGACCGGCGCGTGTTCGACGACCGAGCCGCCGTGGCCGGCTGCCTTGGCCACGGCGCGCAGGCCGCTCACCGGGTCCTCCTGCTCGAGCGGCGTCCGGTCGGTCTCCAGCAGGAGATCGCCGTGGCGGTAGCTCTCGCGGTCCTTGTCGTGGGTGGCGGCCCAGTCGACCGGCACCGGGATCTGCATCGACCAGCCGCGGCCGTCGGCCACGCCCGGGAACTGGTAGGCGACGAACGCTCCCCGGCTCGGCAGCGTGGTGGCCGTGGGCACCGTCGTCGGCGGTGGTGCGGCCGCGGGCGCCTCGTCGCCGCCGCTCAGGAACTGCGCCGCCACGATCGCCAGCACCGCGGCGCCGACCACGACCGAGCCCACCAGCTTCTTGTTCATCCGACTCCCCAGTTCTCTCTCTGCGGGGGAGGACGCGCGAGCTCGGGCCGGGTTGCCGAAGTCCGCGGTCGCGGCGACCGGAATCGCTGGGCGGCGGGGTTCTCCAAGGCGGACCCGGCCGGGCTGCCGCACGAGGGCCGTCGTGCTGTCCGCGTGTCGATGACCAACATCACCCGGTCGGCCGGATATTCGTAAGGTATGCTAACTATATGTCCGGCGACACGCACGAACGCTCGTTGGCGAGCCGTTTGCGTCTCGCGGTGGTCCGGCTCAACCGCCGGCTGCGGGCACAGCGCGTCGGGGACGACCTCACGCTGACACAGGTCGCCGCGCTGTCCACCCTGCACAAGTGCGGTGCGCTGACCCCGGGTCAGCTCGCCGCGAAGGAAGGCGTCCAGCCCCCTTCGATGACGAGGGTGATCGCCGCGCTCGAGGAGCTGCGGTTCGTCGAGCGGCGCCCGCACCCGACCGATGGCAGGCAAGCCATCGTCGAGCTGTCCGAGAGCGGGCTGGCCTACGTGCAGAAGGCCATCTCCGTGCGGGAGGCGTGGCTGGACCGGCAATTGGCGGAACTCGGCGACGAAGAGCGTGAAGTGCTCTCCAAAGCCGCCGAAATCATAGACAGGATGGCGGGGAACTAACCACGGTGACGGCCACGGGTAGCGAAACCAAGCGTTCGATCCAGACCACTGCTACCCGGGAGACGGCCTCACCGCCGTCCGCGTCACCGCCATCCGAAGCCAAGCGCCGCAGCATGTTCGCCTCGCTGCGAGTCCGCAACTACCGGCTGTTCTTCACCGGCCAGGTCATCTCGAACATCGGCACCTGGATGCAGCGCATCGCCCAGGACTGGCTGGTGTTCACCCTCAGCGGCAACAACCCGATCGCCCTCGGTGTCGCGGTCGCGCTGCAGTTCACGCCGACGCTCTTCCTTTCGCTGTGGGCCGGTGTCCTCGCCGACCGCGTCGACAAGCGGAGGCTGCTCACCTGGATCCAGGTCGCGGCGTGTTCCCAGGCCGCGATCCTCGGCGTGCTCGACCTGAGCGGGATCGCCGCGCTGTGGCACGTCTACGTCCTGTGCTTCACCCTCGGCGTGACAGCCGCGCTGGAAGTGCCGACGCGGCAGTCGTTCGTCGCCGAGATGGTGGGCCGCGACCAGGTGGCCAACGCGGTCGCGCTGAACTCGTCGATCTTCAACATGGCCCGGATCGTCGGCCCGGCGATCGCCGGCTTCGCGATCACCTGGATCGGCACCGGCTGGCTGTTCATCGCGAACGCGGTGAGCACGGTCGCGGTGATCACCGGGCTGGTCCTGATGAACCCGGACAAGCTCTTCCGCGTCGCCGCCGTGCCGCGCGAGAAGGGGCAGCTGGCCGAGGGCCTGCGGTACGTCCGGCGCCGGTCGGACCTGATGACGGTGATGGTGCTGGTGCTGTTCGTCAGCACGTTCGGCATCACGTACTTCAGCTCGCTTCCGATCGTCGCGGCGAACGTCTTCCACACCGCGGCCGACGGCTACGGCCTGCTCTCCACGCTGGTCGCGGTCGGCACCTTCACCGGCGCGGTGATGTCGGCCCGCCGCGGGACGAAGGGCAGGCCGCGGGTGCGGCTGCTGCTCGTGTCCGCGTTCTTCCTCGGCGTGTTCGAGCTGATCACGGCGTTCATGCCGACGTACCTGACGTTCGGTCTCGGCCTGATCCCGCTCGGCTTCGCCACGATGACGTTCCTCAACACCGCGAACGCGCTGGTGCAGACGTCGGTCAGCCCCGAGATGCGCGGCCGCGTGATGGGCCTCTACGTGCTGGTGCTGATCGGCGGCAACCCGATCGGCGGCCCGATGGTGGGGTGGATGGCCGACGCGTTCGGCGGGCGGTCTCCGTTCTACATCGGCGGGGCGGTTTCGGCGGTGGCCGCGGTCGTGTGTGCCGTGGTGCTGATCCGGCGAGGCGGGATCTCCTGGCCGGTGCAGCGGGGGCTCGGACTGCGGGTGCTCAAGCGGGCGAAGGTCTGACTGGCGGTACCGGGTCGTGTTCATGGCGTGACCGTATCGGCGGGCACCGACAAAAACCGGCGCCTCCCGCTCCTGATGTCACCCGGAAGAGTGAGATCCGAGTCTCGGCGCCACGCCTCTTGCCCGAGGATATGAGGTTAGGCTAACCTCATACACGTCCGCTTCGTGGTGGGAGCGGCAGTCAGTTCGGGAACGGACGGAGCCCCGGCCCTGGGAACCCCAGGCCGGGGCTTCGTTCACGTCAGCGCAGTGTCTGGCTGGGGCGCGCCCCGAGTCAAGGGACTCTCACCCGGCGGTACCGGCAGTCGCGTCAACCTCATCCCGAAGTACACGCGGTACGCCAGGTGGATCGCGTCGGCAGAAGGCAGCAGGACCTCGTTCCGGACGCCGTCGACCGTCTCGATCAGCCTGTCGCCCGACAGCGTCACCCGGCCCTGGGACGTCGGGCGGGAGCACGTCAGCGACTGCGTGAAGTGGGACTCCGGCGACGTCGTCTGCCACCACGCCATCGGCACGAAGTCGGCCAGCGGCCGCGGGCGGCGCTCCAGGCGGTACTGCGGCTTGCCGTCCAGCAGGACGTCGAAGTCGCCGTGGGGCGCGTCCAGGATCAGGAACTCGCCGTCCGCGTCGAGCTGGGCGTCCACGGCGGACAACAGCAGCGGGTGGCGGGCGAACCGGCCGAAACCGACGTCCACCAGCCAATCCCGGGAGTCCAGCGAAACGACGATCGCCGCGTGGTCCAGTGGCGGGCCGAGCGTGCCGTCGGCGCGGAAGACCTGCGCCGCGTGCAGTGCGGCGTCGAACCCCAGCGCCCGCAGCAGCGCGGCGAACAGGCCGTTCAGCTCGTAGCAGAACCCGCCTCTCTGACGGCCCACGATCTTGCCGAACAGCGCGTCCTCGTCCAGGACGACCGCCTCGCCGAGGTGACTGCTCAGGTTCTCGAACGGCACCGCGGCCAGGTGGCGCTCCTGCAGGTGGCGCAGCGTCGCGAGGTCGGGCGCCGCCGGGCGGGCGACGCCGAGGCGGTCCAGGTACGCGTCGATGTCCATGGCATCCACTCAAACACCTCGACCGCGCTGGAGGTCAAGGCATTTTCACCCGGCGACGAAAACGGGGCCCTCCCGGAAGGGAGAGCCCCGTTCGACGAGGACGAACTCAGCCGAGCAGCAGGCCGTTGCCGCCCGCGACGGCGTTGTCGAAGCGCTTGCTGATCTCGGCCCAGTTGAAGATGTTCCACAGGGCCTCGACGTACTTCGGCTTCACGTTCTTGTAGTCCAGGTAGAACGCGTGCTCCCAGACGTCGACCAGCAGGATCGGCGTGGTCGGCAGCACCAGGTTGTTGTGGTGGTCGCGCAGCTGCTGGGTGATCAGCGTCTTGCCGATCGGGTCCCAGGACAGCGCGCCCCAGCCGTTGCCCTGGATGGTGGTCGCGACGGCGGTGAACTGCGCCTTGAACTTGTCGAAGGAGCCGAACGCCTCGTCGATCGCCGCGGCCAGCTCGCCGGTCGGCTTGTCGCCGCCTTCCGGCGACAGGATCTTCCACCACACGACGTGGTTGGCGTGGCCGGCCAGGTGGAAGGCCAGCGTGGTCTGCAGGCCGACGATGTCACCGAAGTTGCCGGCGTCACGGGCTTCGGCGATCTTGTCGAGCGTGTCGTTCGCGCCCTTGACGTAGGTCGCGTGGTGCTTGCTGTGGTGCAGCTCGTTGATCTCGCCGGAGATGTGGGGCGCGAGGGCGCCGTAGTCGTAGTCGAGATCGGGGAGCTCGTAGCGGGCCATTGGCCCTCCTTCTGTCTTCGACACAAGTTTCCGGTATCGAACCTAGTAGCACACGCCCCTTCGCGGCGAGCGGGGGCGAGTGGCCGTCACTACTTGGGACGGCGGTCCGTAAGTGGCGTACCCCGGGGGCGCACCACCTGAAACCGAGCTTGCAACTTGGACTTAACTGGAGGTCAACGACCTGTGACGACGATCATTCAGGCGCGGAACTCGTCGAGCCGCAGCGCCAGCTCGTCGAAGACGGCGACGTTGCACTCGAACGCCACCAGTGTCTCGTCGATCACGCGGGCGCGCTCGGCCTCGTCCCAGGGCGCGTTGTCCAGCTTCGCGCGGTACCGGTCGCGGAAGCGCGGGGCGCTGCCGATCCCGTCGAAGTGGTAGAACAGCGCACCCGCCTCGGCGACGTCGTAGTTCTTCTCGAGCATCCGCCGGATGACCTGGCCACCGGCGATGTCACCGAGGTAGCGCGTGTAGTGGTGGGCGACGTACCCGCCGGCCCACGTCGACGCTTCGCGGATCCGCGAGACGTACGCCTCCGTGGAAGCGAGTGGCGAGATCGTCGCGCGCCAGTCCGGGCCGGCCAGGTGGGCGAGGTCGCGTTCGAGGAGCGGGAGCCGCCGCAGCTCGTCGAAGACGAACTGGCCGCCGATCGCGTCGCCGGCCATCGCGTCGCTCGCCGCCTCGATGGCGCCGTAGACGAAGTAGTACTGGATCGCCAGCTGGGCGTAGCCGTCCCGGGTCAGCTCCCCGCCGAGCAGGGCGCGCATGTACGTCGAGTAGTTCGCCCGGTCGTGGACCTCGAGGGTCGACGCGCGCAAGGTCGCCGAGAAGGGGCGGGCGTCCGTGGTCACCGACATGGGCAGGCCTCCCGGCGATCGATCTGACACGCTGTCAGAAAGATCGTAGGGCATGAATCGGACTTAGGCCACCCTAAACCGTCGCGCCGACCGCTCGCAGGACGAACCGCACCGCTGCCTCGACGACGTCTTCGAGCTGGTCGGCGGGCCCGTCGACCAGGGTGCGGTTGCCCAGGGCCGCGGTGATCATCGGGATCAGGACGTCCGGGTCCTCGGCCGGCCAGCGGCCCAGGTCGACGCCGCCGGCGAGGATGGCGCGGAGGCGGTCGGTGATCGGGTCGGCGTGCGCGCTGATCCGCCGGTACGCCGCCGGGGCCAGCGCCGACGCGAGCGCCGTGCCCGGTGGCATGTGGTACTCGGCCAGCACGCGCAGCTGCAGCCGGACGAACGTCGCCAGCTGGTCGACCGGATCGGCCTGGGCCTCGACGGCTTCGGTCAGCCGCGTGACGTACTGGGCTGCTTCGTCCTCGACGAACGCGACGAGCAGGCTCTCCTTGTCGGGGAAGTGGTTGTACAGCGCTGTCCGGCCCACCCCGGCCGCCGACGCGACGCCGGCGAGCGTGATCGCGTCGAAGCCGCGCTCGTAGAGCTGGGCGCGCAGGACCTCGAAGACCCGGGACCGCACCTCACGCCGGTGCGCCTCCAGCGACTCACCGAGAATTTTCGGCATCCGCCCAGGCTAGCGTCAATCGGCCACCGGCCACGTGTGAACCGGTTCGCCCGCCTCGGACAGCTCCAGGTAGCGCCCCAGCATCAGGCTGAGCGCGGCCTCGCGGTCCAGCCCGCGCTCCTGCGCGCGCAGGACGTAGTCCCGCTGCCAGGTCGCCCCGGTTCGCCGCGCCAGGCACCGCCGCTCGATGATCCCGAGGTAGCGCTCACGGGCCTCGTCGGAGACGTCGGAGCGCCGCAGGCCCTCGTGGGCCAGCGGCAGCAGCACGCGCAGCGCCAGTTCGTCCGGCGGGATCCAGCCGATGCCCGGCCAGTACAGCTGCCCGTCGAAGCCCCGCCGCGCGCCCGCGTAAAGGTTTTCCTCGGCGGCCTGGAACGACATCTGGCTCCACACCGGGCGTTCCGCCTCGGCCAGCGCACGCTGGGCGCCGTAGAAGAAGGCCGCGTTCGCCACCGTGTCGACCACCGTCGGCCCGGCCGGCAGCACCCGGTTCTCGATCCGCAGGTGCGGCAGGCCGTCGACGACGTCGTACACCGGGCGGTTCCAGCGCCAGATCGTGCCGTTGTGCATGCGCAGCTCGGTGAGCTTCGGCGCCTGGCCCGCGTCGAGCGCCTCGATCGGGTCTTCGGCGTCGGTTTCCGGGAGCAGGCCGGGGAAGTAGCGGACGTTCTCCTCGAACAGGTCGAAGATCGACGTGATCCAGCGCTCGCCGAACCACACGCGCGGCCGCACGCCCTGGTTCTTCAGCTCCTCCGGCCGGGTGTCGGTCGCCTGGAGGAAGAGCGGGATCCGCGTCTCGTGCCACAGCGCCTTGCCGAGCAGGAACGGCGAATTCGACGCGAGGGCGATCTGCAGCCCGGCCAGGCACTGCGCCGCGTTCCAGTGCGCGGCGAACTCCTCGGGCGCGACCTGCAGGTGCAGCTGCACGCTGGTGCACGCGGCCTCCGGCAGGATCGACTCCGCGTAGCTGCGCAGACGCTCGGGCTGCTGGCCCGGCAGCGGTGCGCCTTCCATGGCGAGCACCGTGCGTTCGCCGCGGGCGGCGAAGATCTGGTCGTTCAGCGTCGCGTACCGGGCCTTGTTGGTCAGCCACTTCTGGTCGAAGTGCTCGTGCTTCAACGTCGGCAGGATGCCGATCATGGCCAGCGACGACCCGGTGTCCCGGGCCTTCGTCGCCGCCGTGTCGAGGTACGCGCGCAGGTCGTCCTCGAGCTGGAGG
>Ga0207678_10000930_pt1 | contig 26678 bp, 18 predicted proteins | sample KBSC63metaG_FD_184319 | JGI IMG/M metagenome (GOLD analysis project Ga0207678, IMG submission 184319) | Corn rhizosphere microbial communities from Kellogg Biological Station, Michigan, USA - KBS C6-3 metaG (SPAdes) (version 2) | ecosystem: Host-associated > Plants > Roots > Rhizosphere > Soil ... | reverse complement strand
TCTGGATTGATGATTACCATGTTCGGCGTGTTCTTTGCGCCGTAAGCGCGGCCAGCGTTGCCTTCGGGATCCAGCAGCAGCGCGGTCTCATGCGCCTTCCACGAAGTCACGATCTTTTGCGCCTCTTCCGGTGTAAGACTTCCCTCTGTGCCCGGCGCATTGGAATCGATCGTCAGCCAGACAACCCCTTTGTCGGTGAACTCTTTCTGCAGATTTTGCATGTTGCTGCTGCCGTAATGCTTTTTCACGAACGGGCATTGCGGATTAAACCATTCCAGTACCACGTACTTGCCCTTGTATTGCGACAGCGAATGCGTCTTACCGCCTGCGTCCGGTAGCGAAAAATCCGGCGCAGCGCCGCCAACCGGCGGCACTTCAGCGGCAAACACCGCGGTTCCGATCAATGATGTGAGAGCTGCCAAGAGTAATTTCATCTTCATATGAGCTATTAGAAAACAGAGTTGCTGAGACGTTTAATGTTCGTGGGGTGAAAAATCGTCGTGCCTGGAAAAATTTCAACGTGAAGCAGCTCGATTCTCTCACCTTCGACTATTGTGACGCTACTTTACTCGCAACACTTTCGAGTTTCTCCAGGACCATGCCCTTGGTAAGCACTTCCGGAAAGACAATTGGCTCTTCGTTCTTCGATGGATAGAGGACGTAGAGCGGAACCCCCGGTCGACCGAACTGCTGCAATAATTTTGTGATCACAGGATCGCCGTTGGTCCAATCGGCTTTCAATTTCACAACCCCGTGGCGCTGGAACGCTTCTCGCACATCCTGAGCTTCAAGCACACTGGCTTCATTGAATTTGCAGGTAAGACACCATGCGGCTGTGAAATCGACAAAGACAGTCCGGCCCTGTTCCAGTTCGCTTTGCAAGCGTTCAGGCGTGAACGGCTGCCAGTCACCGTGCATCTGCGAATTCGCCGAATCAATTTTTGCGGACTGAAATTTGTTGCCGACGAAATAGATACCGCTCCCGATCACGAGCAGAAGCATGAGAACGCGCACAACATTCCGTTTCAGAGCTGTTGCTGTTGGAATAACGAACGCGCCTTTCATCCAGCAGGCGACACTGACCACAAGCAGAAAACAGCTCGCCCAAGTCGCTCCTTCCAAGCCGCGTTGCGCGCCGAGCACGTAAAGAAGAAACAGCAGCGTCGCCAGGAGCAGGAAGCCCATGAACTGTTTCACGTGCACCATCCAGGGCCCGGGCCTTGGCAAAAAGCGCAGCCACGCGGGTTGCGCGCTCAAAAGCAGATACGGCGCGCTCATGCCAGCAGCGACGGCAACGAACATCGCGAGAATGATCGCCGCGGATTGGGTGAAGGCGAACCCGAGCGCGGTGCCAAGAAATGGGGCTGTGCACGGCGTTGCCAGCACCGTCGCGAACACGCCCTGGAAAAATGAGCCGAGCAGATCTTTGCGCTCGCTTGTCGAAAGCAAATTGTGCGTAACGGATTGCGGCAGGGAGACCTCAAACACACCGAAGAGATTCAGTGCGAATACGAGCACAATTACGCTTAAGACGAGGACGAAGTACGGATTCGTGAACTGGAATCCGCCCCAGGTTACATCACGCCCGGCGCCTTTGAGTGCGATCAGCAGGACGGCCAGCGCGATGAACCAAGCAAAAATTCCAATGGTAAATGCAATCCCGCTGCGAAAAATTTTCTGACGGCTCTGTCCAGCTTGTTGGACAAAACCGAAAATCTTGAGGGAGATCACCGGCAGTACGCACGGCATCAAATTCAAAATGAACCCACCGAGAAACCCAAAGAGCAGAAACATGAAAATTCCGTGAGCTGGTGCCGACCGAGCCGCCGAAACTAGCGGCGCACTTGCGATCGACCACGCCGCGCGATCGTCGCCGTTTGGCTTTTGCGCAAACACCACGAGACCCGCCACCGAGGAGAGGTTCTTCGGCGCCGATTCAAGGGGAATGCGAAAGACAATTTCATTGTTGTTCCGCGATTGAACTGCCGGATGCCCAACGATCGTCTCCTGCTCCGGCAACGGAAAGAAATCGACTGCAGGATATTTCGCCAAAGTTTCGCTGGCAATTTTCAAGCGAAGATCGGATCCAACCCGGCTCCAATCGGCGCGCGCCACGTCAGCCCCCGGGAGGTTTTGCGGAAGCAAATGCCGGTACCGCGTGAAAACGTCCGTGTTCGACGACTGGCTTGTTGATGTTACAGGCAAATCCAATTGCAATGTGGCGCCGCCGGGGATGCAGATTTTTTCGCACACGAGCCAATTCGCTTCGGTGGAAAGCTTTGTTGATGAACCGTCGACCTTCGCAGGCGGCGTGATCTCCTGCATCAGGAAGACTTCATTTTCGTAGCCGTAGGTTTCGATATCGCCGGGATCGACCGTTTTCAGCGGAATTGGCCATTGAATGTCACCGATCTTCCAGCCCGGTGGCAGTTTCCATTTCAGTTCCGTGGGCAATCCTGCGTCGCCGGAAAATTTCCAGTAGGTGTGCCACCCTGGAGCCATTCGCAGCAACAAGCCAACCGTGAACGGCTTTCCGGGAACAATCGCGGTTGTGTCGGCCAGAAGCTCCGCCTTAACGAGCTCTTTTCCCTGATAGCTCTGCGCATAGCCGTGTGGGGCGATGGCAACAATCAGCCAGTAGAGCAGCGAATAAGTAAACGATCTCGACGCCATTCGCATAAGATTAGGTAACACTCAGGGCACTTGGCGGCAATTCAGTCAGCTGTAGCCGCTTCGCTGTGCGAAGCGTAGCGCCATTCCTATTCACCCAGATCACGTCGCCCACAGGGCGACGGCTACAACGTTACGGCACAACAAAAATCTTGTCGGTCCAGGGATCTTTAACTTTGGTCCCAGGAGTGTAACCGCTCACGTCAACGTATCTGCCGCTCGAATCAAATGGACTAAACACGTATCCAGGTTTGTCAGGCACTGCTTTGGCCGTTGGGAACGCGGACGTGGAAGAGGCTTGTGGTTGCGATGGTTTTGGTCCGGGCTGGGTGGTTTCGCTGTAGGCGACAGGCGGGGTCGTTTTCTGCGTCTTTTGAGATCTTGTCTGAACAGTCTTTCGCTGTGGCTGCGGTTCCGACGCCAACTGTGTTGATGGAGCAGGGTGACCAGGCTGGGTCACGTCGGATTGAATGGCATCCGTGGTTCCGACCATGGTCGGCTCCTTGCTGTGGCGCTTGAAAGCGTAATGCACGGGGGCGGTCGCCACGCGATAGGAACCGACTGCCACGTCGCGGGTTACGTGATACGAAGTCTTCGCGACATTGCTAGTCGTTCCACATCCGGCGAGCAGCACCGCCGCCAATACCGTTGCCCGTTCAAAAAGGTTCATTTCGTTTGTAAGATCGTTCCCAGAGCGATCTGTTCAATCATTTAATCGCCACAAAATCGCCCACCAGCATCGAAATCTCCTCGTCTGTGGTAGACCAGGAACACATCAGACGATAAATGTCCGGCTCGACAAATTTATAAAACCGCCAGCCCCGTGCGTGGAGGTCCTGCACCAGTTGATCGTCCAATTGCACGAAAACCGCATTGGATTCCACCGGAAATGCGTTTTTAATCCCCGCCTCGTTTCGAAGACGCTGCGCAAGCTGAAGCGCTGAATAGTTGGCGTGTTGCGCGTTTTGCAGCCAGACATCTCCTTTCAACAAACCCAGCCACGGCGCAGCTAGAAAGCGCATTTTCGACCCGAGGTGGCCGGCTTGTTTCACTCGATATTGAAAATCAGAGGATGATTGCTTGTCGAAAAAAATAACCAGCTCGCCCGCCGCCAGGCCATTTTTCGTCCCGCCAAAGCTGAGTACATCTACGCCCGCTTTCCAAGTGATCGTTTTCGGCGCGCAGCCAAGCGATGCTACGGCATTGGCAAAGCGTGCGCCGTCCATTTGAAACACCATTTTGTGCGCACGCGCAAAGGCACCAACCGCCTCAACTTCATCCGGGGTGTAAACGGTTCCGAGTTCCGTGGCCTGCGCAATGCTAACGGCGCGCATCATGTGCCCGTGCAACTCGACTTGCTGCGCAAAAAGTTTTTCCGCTTCGCCGAGGTCGATCTTTCCGTCAGCGGTTTTCGTCAAAAACAATTTGGCTCCTCGCGTGTAAAATTCCATGGCGCCGGCTTCGTCCGTTTGGATGTGCGCTCTCTCGTGACAGATCACTCCGTGGAACGGTTGACAAAGTTGGGCCAGACCGAGCGCGTTCGCCGCGGTGCCGGTAAAAACAAAATAAACATCGCAATCGACTTCGAAAATTTGCCGGACGCGCTCGCACACCTCCGCTGTCGATTCGTCTTCGCCGTAAGAGGGCGCGGGATGTGCGTTGGCTTGCTCCAAGGCTGTCCACGCCTCCGGACAGATCGCCGCAGTGTTGTCGCTGGCAAACTGGTGACGAACCGTGTCGCTGCGCATCCCGACCTTCTTACGTGGGTTTCTTCCCGTGGCAATCAGTACAAAGAGATTGCCTGACAGCGGAGCCCTGGGCCTCCGAAATCTGTCAGGCAAATCTCTCCTCTACTAGCTACTCGAATTGCGAACTGCAGTTTCATTTCTATTTCGGAGAGGGGGCCTTTGGTGAGCGTATTTCCTGGTAAGTTTTTGCATCGATGATCGCTGTTTGTTGCATTTTGCCTAACGCGCGGCCGCAGACTAACCTTCGCCAATGAGATCGCTTCAGAGCGACGTTGAGTTGCGCGGCACGCGTGTTTTTGAGCTGGTCGATAAATATCCGGACCGACTTTTCAGCAAGGCCGGATTTTATCAGCGCCTAATGGCGCTCTCAATGCATGACGAGCGATTCAAGACGCAACTCTTTCGCTTTGTCGCAGTTCTGCCGTCGCTGCGCACTTCAAGCGAGATTATTCAGCATCTCGAAGAATACTTCAGCGATGCCAATGACGGGTTCCACCCGCTCGTTGGGACGGGAATTCGTACGGCGCGCCTTCTCCCATGGATAAGCGCTCCGGTCCTGCGGTGGAATGTTTCGGAAATGGCCCGCCGCTTTATTGCCGGACGAAATGCACATGACGTGATCGCGACATTGCGGAAGCGGCGTGCGCAAAAAATCGGCTTTACAGTAGATGTTCTGGGCGAAGCCGTTGTGAGCGAAGCTGAGGCGGACGAATACGCGGGGGTTTATGGGGATTTACTTGAAAAACTGGCCCGCGAAACAAAAGACTGGGTCGATCCGCTTGGAAAAAACGCGGAGCTTTTCCCGGTTGTAAATCTGTCGGTAAAAATCTCTGCCCTGTATTCGCAGATCACTCCGGACGCCCCGGCGGATGCAATTACCCATCTCAGCACCAAGCTCCGGCCGCTCCTCCGTCGCGCGCGCGAACTGGGTGCATTTATCAATGTCGATATGGAGAGTTATGCGCTCAAAAATACGACTCTCGAGCTGTTCAAAACCATTTTGACCGAGCCGGAATTCAAAGATTGGCCGCATGTCGGGATTGTCATTCAGGCCTATTTGCGAGATTCAGAAACCGACCTGCGCGATCTGATCGAATGGGGCCGTTCACGTGGCACCCGCTTCGCAGTCCGTCTGGTGAAAGGCGCATATTGGGATTACGAGACGACGAAATCGGGTCAGAACGGATCGAATCCTCCGGTTTTTCTTCAGAAGCCGGAAAGTGACGCAAATTTCGAAAAGCTTACGCGGGTGCTGTTCGAAAATGAGGCCGTCGTTACGCCGGCATTTGGGTCGCATAACATCCGCAGCATCGCGCACGCGCAAGCGGTTGCAGACGAACTCGGCATTGATCCCGGCCGGTTTGAATTTCAACTGCTTTATGGCATGGCGGGCCCGATCAAACGCGCGCTGGTCGAGATGGGGTACCGCGTCCGGGAATATTGTCCGGTCGGCGAGCTGCTTCCCGGCATGGCTTATCTCGTTCGACGCCTGCTCGAGAACACGTCGAACGAAGGATTTCTGCGGGCAAAATTTGCCGAGAACGTGCCGGCGAAAGAATTGCTGCGCGATCCAAAAGAGCTGATCAAACCCATTGTCGCCGAAACCGGATTACCCTCGGGAAAGACGGGGGATCCCGGCAAGTTTGACGGACCAAATCCAAAAAATGCCACTTCACTTAACGCAACAGGTGAACATATTTTCCGAAACGCACCGCTTGTGAGTTTCATTTACAAAGACAATCAGGACAAAATGCAGAGCGCTTTGCGCGAAGTACGAAAGCGCTTAGGCGAAAAATATCCGTTGTACATCGGAGGCGAAAAAATTTTGACCGACAATTTGACGCCTTCGGTCAATCCAGCTGAGCCGACTGAGATTGTGGGCTATGGAACTGAGGCTAGTATCGACGAAGCAGAACGTGCGGTGAAGGCTGCGCGCGCGGCGTTCGAAAAATGGAGATGGACGTCGGTCGAGGAGCGAGCGCGGTTGCTGGAGCGCGCAGCCGAAATCCTCGAGCGCAGGCGCTACGAGCTTTCGGCAATAGAAGTTTTCGAAGTCGGCAAGTCGTGGTCCGAAGCCGATGGCGATATCCGCGAAGCAATCGATTTCTGCACTTTTTACGCGCAGCAAATGCGGCGACTGGGCCGTCCGAAACTCACGCAACAGGTGCCGGGCGAAGAAAGTTATCATCATTATTACCCGCGCGGTGTCGGCTTCGTAATCGCGCCGTGGAATTTTCCGATCGCAATTCTCTGCGGCATGGCGGCGGCTGGAGTGGTTACCGGAAACGCCGTGATCATGAAACCATCCGAGCAGTCTATTGTCTGCGGCGCCATGCTCATGCAGGTGTTCGAAGAGGCAGGGGTTCCACCGGGGGTCTTGAACTTTTTGTCCGGCCACGGCTCCGTGATCGGGGCGCACTTGGTCGATCACAAGGACATCGATTTAATCGCGTTCACCGGTTCGCGTGAAGTCGGACTGAAGATTTGGGAATCGGCCGGAATCACTCGTCCGGGTCAGCGCGAGTTGAAGCGGGTGATTTGTGAGATGGGCGGCAAAAACGCGATGATCGTAGATGCGGATGCAGATCTTGATGAGACGATCATGTATTCAATTTATGCCGCATTCGGTTTTCAGGGACAGAAGTGCTCCGCTCTATCGCGTCTGATTGTGCTGGAGGAAAATTACGATCGCGTGATGGAACGCCTGATTCCGGCCGCTGCCAGTCTGCGAGTCGGCAATCCCGCGGAACCAGGCATCATGGTCGGTCCGGTTATCGATGAACCTGCGTACCGTCGCATTCTGGAATACATCGAGATCGGAAAAAAAGAGGCAAAACTCGCTTACCAGGCAAAGGAAATTCCGCCGCACGGATATTTTATTCCGCCGACAATTTTCACCGATGTGAAACCGAATATGCGCATCGCGCGCGAAGAAATTTTTGGCCCGGTTTTAAGCGTCTTGAAAGTGCGCGATCTCGACGAGGCCCTCGAAGTCGCGAATGGAACCGATTACGCGTTGACCGGCGGCTTTTTCTCGCGCAGTCCCGATAACATCGACCGGGTGAAGGCCCGTTTGGAAGCCGGGAACATTTACATCAACCGCTCTTGCACGGGCGCGATCGTCGGGCGTCACCCATTCGGTGGATTTAAGATGAGCGGCAGCGGCACCAAGGCCGGTGGTGAAGACTACCTTTTGAACTTTCTCGTGCCACGCGTAGTGACCGAAAACACGAGCCGCCACGGCTTTGCTCCGGAAAAGTCACCCGAGTATCGCGACGAATTTCTCTGGCCCAAATCGCGACAGTAAGCAGCGCGCGATCAGGTCAGCGGCCGGCCTTTGCTGAGCAACTTTACCACTGTCACAATCATGTAAACCACCGGCCAGGCTGAGGTGAGCACAATCACGGCAAACGCCACCATCTCCCTTGCACGTTCGCGTGCCGCTTCGATACGGTATTCCCGTCCTAGATCGAAAAGATTCCTGAACCGCGATTTATCTTCTCCGTCGGATGACCAGAAACGACCGTGCCATTGACCAAAACCGGAATGAAAAAAATAATCCGTCTGCGGAAAGTGTTCCTTGCCGCCCCTGGAAGGACTCCTCGGTTTCATAGACTCTGACCGACAACTGGTTTGGAACCAGCGACACGATACCACGTTCAAAAATTCAATCAGCCTGAAAAATTACTTTTTGATCGCGACGAAGCCGCGACACACTCGAAATGCAAAGATGAAAACAGCCGTGTATCGCGCTGGTAAATTGGTGGTGAGGTTGGTGTTTGGTTGTCGCGCACGTATTGAGGTACTTGGACGTGAGAATGCAAATCGTGCCGGTGGATTTTTGCTGGCATCAAATCACATCAGCCATTTCGATCCATTTCTCATAGGCCTGAGCGTACGGCGCAAGATCGATTGGATGACAATGGCCGAATTCTTTCGCCCGCCTGCGCTCGGTTTTTTGCTACGCTCAATTGACGCATTTCCTGCAGAGCGTGACCGCGCCGATCTAAAAACAATTCGCACGGCGATCGACCGGCTAAAAAGCGGACGCATCGTGGGCATTTTTCCCGAGGGCGGCATTCGCGATGGTGCACGCTCTTTGCTTGAAGGCGCACCACTACGCGCGGGCGCAGCCACACTCGCCCAGATTGCTGATGTTCCCATTGTGCCGTGTGTAATTCTCGGTACGGATCGTTTTTATTCCAAAAAACAATGGTTGCCGTTCCGGCGCACGCCGGTGTGGATCGCATTTGGAAAGCCGATTTCAGGTTCTCCTGAGCTGCCAAAATCTCAGGCGCGCGAACGAATCGAATCAGAACTGGCTGCCGTTTTCCAAAATCTTTACGGCGAATTGCGCGAGAAATTTCGCCTCACGACCGATGATCTTCCGAAGTCGCCGAAGGAAAGAACAGGGTCCGGTGGGGCGAGCGCTCCGCTTGCCAGGTCCGCCACCAGCAACGGAAGTGGTTGCCCTGCAATTCCCCGCCGCTCGTTGGGGTCGTTTGGTTCGACCGCCATCGATTCGATTCTCTGTGCATCGATCAATTGGCTTCATCGACGTCACCCGCTGAATGCGCAAAATCGACAAGAGATGGAGCATTACCTCACCGCATGTGAGCGGCTTTCGCCCCAGGAATATTATGTCACTCCACGAGCGAACGGCAGCAACGGTGGCCCCGATTCAATGCTTGCGGTGGATGGCATGCGCGATGGAGGTATGACAACACTGTCATGGCGCAGCCCAATCAAAACAGCTTTTGAGGCAAATAATATTGCGCGCGCGGATCTCTTCCGAACTAGTGCACGAAACTGGACCGAAGCGCCGACGGTATTTCTGTTGCACGCGCTGATGTCTTCCAGTCCGACCGGCTATCACCGTTGGGCAGAGAAGTTTAACGAGCTCGGTTGGAACGCATGTTTCGTTCATTTGCCATATCATTTCTCGCGTGCCCCGACTGGTTACTGGAATGGCGAACTGGCGATCACGCCGGATTTGATTCGCAACGCGGAAGGACTGCGTCAGGGCGTCATCGAGGTGCGGCAAATAATGGAATTATTACGAGGACAGGGTTGTCGCGAATTTGGCGTGCTGGCCACCAGTTACGGCGGATGGATTGGCGCGTTGCTGACGCTCGTCGAGAGCGATTTCCGATTTGTGGCGTTAATGTCGCCTATCGTAAATGTCGAGCACGCGATCTGGCAGAGCCCGGCCGCGCGTCGCCTTCGGCGTGAACTGGTCCAGGCAAACGTCGAGCGCGCTCTGGTTGCGCGCCATTTTCACTTGAGTTCGCCTTTACACGGGCGGCCGGTGTGCGATCCAACGCGGATTCTATTCGTCACCGGGGACTTCGATTCGATTGCTCCACCAGCGGAAATCGAGGCAATCCACCAAACATGGCGGGGCTCGAAACTGTTACGCGTGCGACAAGGACATTTCGGTCATCGCATGATGCCGGAAACAATCGCGCACCTGAACCAACGCGGCGATCTGGAAATTCTGAACTAATTAACACCTGGCTTTAGCCAGGTACGGTGCCGCTGTGCACTTGGTAAGCCGTTAAAAGGCTTTTAGAGATAGCTTCATTGTCTCGCTTCTCACTTAGTTCGGCAGGATGCCTGCACGCTATTCGTCGAGCCAATCCATCGACTCGAGCAACCTGCGAAATTGCGGATTGTCAGCGGAGAGCACCGGCAGCCATTCTCCAACCGGCTCACGTTTCCACCACGCCTTGTCGCCAATCGGCGCAAATTCATAACGATAAAGTCGCGCACGAATGTAATGCGGCGGCGTGTCAGGAAAGGGATTGTTCGCGATTAGCGATAGCGTGCCACGATCGTTGTGGAGAAGTTTCCAAACAAAGCGCAGCGTCCACGGATACTCGGAAGGTGACGACATCGCGGCGAACCAGATTTGCCAATCTATCCGCGGCTGGTACGGCGCGATGAATGGCGGGCGACGGTTTGGATCGCCTGGCTTGGCTTGGAATTCGTATTCTTTCCATTTTGTTTCGGCAGTAATCAGCATGTCATCGGTCCCTTCAAAAATAATTTCGTCGCGCTCGCGCCCTACCGTGCCGAATGCGCCGTAAGTGTTTACGAGATCAAGCCGATCATACGAGTAGTTCATCAACTGCCGGCCGGAAACGAGATTGAGTACCGTCGGTACGCTGAGCCAGATCACCATAATTGTTAACGCAACCGCGATACAGTTGTTGACGCCCGACGGTTGCGAATTCTGGGCCGCGTGTTGTGCGCGTTTCACGATTGATCTCGGCAGAAAGCGCCAAAGAAAACTATCATCAAAGCACGCCAGAAATGGAATGATCGTGAGATAATTAAGAAACGAAAGGTTGCCGCTGATGATGAGAAAAATCTGGAACGTGACCAGCAACACGCCGGCGATGTGCCGCGCCGTTCTCGGACCGAAGGAAAACCATGGCACGACTAATTCAATAAAATGGTTCCAGGCCGTCTCGAATTTGAGTAGCCAATGCGGCGAGAAATGCAGGTAGCGACTGATCGTACTCGGGATCGGCTGCGTTTCGTAATGATAGTAGAGGCAGGTCAGATCTCGCCAGCAGGGGTCGCCGCGCAATTTGATCAGGCCGGCGCCGAACATGATACGAAAACCGAGCCACCGAAAAAGCCAGATCACGAGGATCGGCGGCGGTGACTTCGGGAAGGGCCGGGCATCGAGCAGTGGACAAAGAAAGATCGATAAGAATCCGGTCTCGAGCAGTTGGATTTCCCAGCCATAGCCGTACCAGATCTGGCCGATGTGAACGATCGACATGTACATTGCCCACAGGATCGCGAGCAGGATTGCGTTCGCGTAACCGCTGAGGACAACGAGCGACAATGCGAACCCAACCCAGGAGAAGACCGACAGGGCATGGTCGGAAATTCCGAACCAGAAGAGCGTTGGCACTCGCAACATGCCGGAGCTTCGCGAGCCGAGCTGTGTTTGAACCTCGTTTAGAAAATGCGTGGCTGGCGTTAACCCATGCTCGCCTATGAGCGGCACGAGTTGGTTTGCTGCGACCAGAAATGCGACTGCATATACAAATCCAAGCAGTCGCAGGATTACAAATCGTGTCAGCCAATACGAATTTCCCGCTGCGAAAAACTTTTGGAGAATGCCTTTGGCGTTAGTCATTCCAAAATTCTGCTTAACAGCAGGCAGGCCGGGCTTCAACGCTCAACGATATGATAATCCAGAGCCCATCGCGTGTTCGCCCGCATTGACACCATGGGGGATGAGATTCAGCTTTCCTGCCTTCACGCCAGGGTAGCTCAGTGGTAGAGCAGGGGACTCATAAGCCCTTGGTCGGGAGTTCGACTCTCCCCCCTGGCACTGTTCTACTCCTTGGGTTGTGTAAGATACGGCGCCAAATCCTTTTCACTGCCGCGGACCGCGGCCATGAAGCAAACGCCGCTGTGTTCGGTCACCGCGCCTGTCCAGCCTTCCTGACGAACATAGCGCCAGCCGGGAAATCGCAGCACTGTTCCTGTCTTGCTGTCCCTCTCCGCCGGAAAAAGGAAAAACTGCATGCGTTTCTCAGAGACCCAGATTTGAGCGATCCGCCGTGACTCATCGTCTTCAAAAACGCGGCAACCAATAGTGTCAAAGTCGGCGAACTCCTCCGGAACATCGTAATGTTCCAAGCCGTGTTTCATAAAGAACAAGTCGCTTAACGTTCCTGCTTCAGCATTCACCGGATCCAACATCACCGATCGCGTCGAAGCCGCGATCCCCAGCAATTTCCGCGCTGTCGCCGAGCCCGGGAAATCATTCAAGTGGCTGACGAAATTGAAGACAAACACTCCTGCGATCACTGCAACGGCGATACTAATCGCCAGCACCGCGGGGTTGCGCAGCGTGTTTTTCCAAGTCCGCTTGGAGGCCGGGACCAGGTCTTTTTCCGAGAACCACTCGGCAGACTCCGCTGGAATGGCAATAAGACGAACCAATCGCGCGAGGGCCCGATCGAAGTTCTGCTGATCTGCAAATTCGGCGGAGCCGTCAGTCCGAGATAGTGCCGAGCGCATGGGACGGTCAGCCAGTTGACGCGCGCTAATCGGAGCGCAATTCAAAAGAGAGCGTTGCCGGCGCATCGAAGACAGTAAGCTCATACCTTGGAAGCTTGAGGAAATTTCGAATCGAGCCATGCCTGCAATTGTCGTCGGCCTTTAGCGAGGAAGTGCGAAAGCTCGCTCAATTTCAGGTCGGCGATGTCGAGGATTTCCCGGTAGTCGAACTCGTCGAGATAGAACAGCGCCAGTGCGCTTCGCTGCGGATCGGGTGCCGCCGAAATCCAAATCGCGAGCTGCAAGGGGTCGAGCCGCTGAATTTGCGACTCAGCGCCCGGAGCGACGTCGCGTTCATCCATTTCAACCGGCTCCGGTTGCAAATCAGTTCTCGTCGCTTCCAGGCATCGCCAGCGCGCGTCGCGGAACAGCCAGAACTGTTCGTCCGGCAGATCTCCGCGGGCAGCGCGCACCGCAGCCTCACGCAAAGTTGCGTGAAAAATTTCCTGTGCCTTTCGCGAATCGCCGAGCATCAGGAAACAAAAGCGATAAAGCTGTGGCAGATTTTGTTTTCGTTCCGGCACGCCAGATGGTCCCCGAAAAACTTCGCGCACTCTACGTGACTGCAGTAACGCAGGCAATCCTGCGTGCGTGAATTTGGTTCGCAGACGAAATCGTCCGCCTCACGAGCTTCGCAGAGTTTTCAAACGCCGCGCCACTTCCTCCGCATTTTCCCGGGTGTTGAACGCAGAGATCCGAAAATAACCTTCGCCTTGCGCGCCGAAACCCGCGCCCGGCGTGATGACCACATTCAGCTCGCGTAACATCCGATCAAATAATTGCCAGCTTGTGAGGCCATCCGGTGTTTTCACCCAGATGTAAGGTGCGCTAACACCTCCGAAAGCCTCCAGGGCCGCTTCAGCTGCGGCACCGCGAAGAATCCTGGCGTTTCCCATGTAGTGATCGATGAGCTGACGAACCTGCTTGCGGCCTTGGGCGGAGTACAAGGCTTCGGCGCCACGTTGCACCAGATAAGCAACACTGTTTGATTTTGTGCTCCAACGACGCTGCCAAAGCGGATGCAGCGGCAGTCTTCTCCCGTCAACGGCTCGTGCGAGCACGGATTTCGGCATCACCGTGAATCCACAGCGCACACCGGTGAAACCGCCGTTCTTGGAAAAGCTTCGCAATTCAATCGCGCACTCCAGCGCGCCAGGGATCTCGAAAATAGAGTGCGGAACTTCAGGATCGGAAATGTATGCCTCATACGCGGCATCGAAGAGCAAAAGCGCGTCGTGTTCGCGCGCGTAATCAACCCAGCGTGTGAGCTGCGCACGTGATGCTACGGCACCCGTTGGATTGTTCGGAAAGCAAAGATAAACAAGATCGACATGCTCGTTAGGTGGCTCGGGCACGAAATCGTTTTCCGCCGTGCATGGCAGATAATGGATGCCTTCATAGCTCCCATCCTTTCGTACAGGCCCCGTGTGGCCTGCCATCACATTTGTGTCTACGTACACCGGATAAACCGGATCCGGGACCGCTACTTTGTTTTGGCGCCCGAGTATATCGAGGACGTAACCGCAATCGTTTTTTGATCCGTCTGAAACGAAAATTTCGTCATCAGCAACGTCGATGTTTCTGTCGCGGTAGTCGCCTTGGGCGATGGCTGATCGGAGAAACTCATAACCCTGTTCCGGACCATAGCCGCGAAAGCTTTGGCGATGTCCCAGCTCATCAATCGCGCGCTTCATGGCTTCCATTGCTGCTGGCGGAAGCGGCTCGGTAACATCACCGATGCCGCAGCGGATCAAACGCTTGGCGCCGTCAGGATGACCTTCGCAGAATTCGCGCACGCGCCGCGCTACCTCTGGAAAGAGATAGCCTGCCTGAAGTTTGAGGTAGTTCTCGTTTAAGTACGCCATGGTTGTAGCGGCGTGTGTCAAACGCCGAACTAAACTAAGCACTCGCCGCGGCGAGCGCCTTTACAACGCCCGCTCTGCTCAGTAGTTCTTCGCGATCGCGTCCCAGTTCACCACGTTCCACCATGCCTTCAGGTAATCGGCCCGGCGGTTTTGATATTTTAGGTAATACGCGTGTTCCCAGACGTCGACACCGAGGATCGGCGTGTTGCCGTCCATTAGAGGACTGTCTTGATTTGGCGTGGAGATTATTTCGAGACCGCCATTCTTGTTCTTGATCAACCATGCCCATCCACTCCCGAAACGGCCCACGCCGGCTGTACTGAGTTTTTCTTTGAATTGATCGAAGCTACCGAACGCAGATTTAATGTCGTCGCCGAGTTTGCCTTTGGGTTCGCCACCAGCCTGTGGTCCCATGATCTTCCAAAAAAATGAGTGATTCGCATGGCCGCCGCCGTTATTCCGCACAACAGTGCGGATGTTTTCCGGAACGGCATTTAAGTCGCTGATCAAGTCCTCGACCGTTTTCTTCTCCAGTTCCGTTCCCTTGACCGCCTTGTTCAGGTTATCGACGTAAGCCTGGTGATGTTTCGTGTAGTGAATTTCCATTGTGCGCGCATCGATGTGCGGCTCCAGCGCATCATACGCGTAGGGTAATTTAGGTAGTTCGTAAGCCATAATTGTTACTGTTAGATCGAATTACGCCGAACGACAGGTTTTATTTTCGGGTACTGACGCCGCGCTGCGGCGTTCACTCGACCCAACGAATCGACCTAGCTTTCGCAGCGATAAAAAACCGGGCGGTGTCCCACTCCACTACAATGATTCACATATGTCGCGAGAGCTAAAAGCGGAAAATTCTGGCGATACATGTCGTACTTCAGATAGAACGTGCGCGGGAAACCGGTACCGGTGATTTCGTCTTCATCCCACGAACCGTCAGGCTTTTGCGAGCGAAGCAGGTAACGCAAGCCGCGTTGAACGCTCGGTCTATCCAGGTCGCCGCAGGCACAGATACCCATAATGGCCCAGGAGGTTTGCGAAGCTGTGCTCGGGCCAATTCCTTTGGTCGACGGATTTTCGTACGTGCCACAAGTCTCACCCCAGCCGCCGTCGGCGTTTTGACAACTCTCGAGCCAATCGCGTCCGCGCAAAATCCAGTCCTGGGTCATGTCTTCGTTAATTGCCCGGAGACCACGCAGCACCTGCCAGGTACCATAGATGTAATTCACTCCCCAACGTCCGTACCACGAACCATCGTCATCCTGAGTCGCAACCAAATATTTGATCGCGTCGCGAACACATCTTTCATTGCGATTGAAACCGATGTAGCCGAGCAACTCGAGCGTGCGCGCAGTCAAATCGCTGCAGGTGGGATCGAGAATCGCGTTGTGATCCGCGAACGGCATATCTTCCAACCACGGCGTCGTCACGTTTTTATCGAATGCCGCCCATCCGCCGTCGCGACATTGGAAACTGAGCTGCCATCCAAGCGCCCGGCGAAACAATTCCTTCAGTGACTCCGAATCTTTCGGTTGAACAAGCCGGAGCGCCATTAACACCATCGCGGTGTCGTCGGTGTCGGCGTAATAGACGTTGTTGTACTCGAACGCCCAGCCGCTGGCCTCGGGATACGAATTGTTGACCGCCCAGTCCCCCCGGATTCGGACTTCCTTGTTGACCAGCCATTCGGCCGCCTTTTGCAGCGCGGGATGCCGCGGTGAAAGACCGGAGTCCGCAAGTGAGATGATTGTGATCGCCGTATCCCAAACCGGCGAGAGACACGGTTGAATTCTGAAATCGTCGGGATCATTAACGAACAAGCCGGTGAAATCTTGTTCAGCCTTCGCGTAAACTGGATGTGTTTTTGAATAGCCAAGCGAGCGCAGTGCAATCATGCAGTTCAGCATGGCGGGATAAACAGCGGCAAGGCCATCGCTCCCTTCTCCGATGCGCTCGAGCATCCAGCGCTCCGCTGTTTCCAAAGCGCGCTGCCGCAGTAAGCCGAGGCGAAGAGGTTGCAGAAACTTCAAAGTATCGTCGAGGCGGAGGAAGAAGTTGCGCCACGTCCAGAATTTTTCGCTGCGCGCCAGCCGGAGATCCGCCTGCTCTGTTCCGAGGGGATATAGCTCGTGCAGTTGCTTTTCACCTGGCAAAATTCGCGTGGGTTTAAAATGGTTGATAATGGACAGCGGAATGAGCATTGCCCGGCTCCACGACGACATTTTGTAAATGTAAAAAGGAGCCCAGCTTGGCAGGAGCACCATCTCCACCGGAATTGCGGGCAAATATTTCCACGGGAAAACACCAAGCAAAGCGAGGTAAAGCTTGCTGAACGTGTTCATTTGCGGAATCCCGCCGAGGCGCATGATGGTCGCTCGCGCTTCCTGCATAAACGGCGCATCAACGGAACAACCGGCGAGTTTCAGGGCAAAATAGGCTTTCACTGACGCATTAATCTCGCTCGGCCCACCGTGATAAATGTTCCAGCCGCCATCCGGCAGTTGGCGTTTAAGAATGTGACGGACGCAACGTCGCTGCAGTTGCGACTCCACTTCGCCGGACCAGTGCATGAACACGACGTAGTCGGAGCACAGTGTGCTATCGACCAGCAGCTCGCCGCACCAATGCCCGTCAGGTTTTTGCTGTCGCAAAAGATTTTCCTGTGCGAGCGAAATTGCCTTTCCGATCTCTTCGTCTGCCGCCGAGTAGGCGTCCGAGGTTTCGGGCGAACTAGGTAAGACTATCAATTGGTTCGACGGCATCTCGGTCGATCAGGAGGCTTTCACAGCTGGCTCGGCGTGCTTGCCGGTAAGATGACCATTTCCCGAGCTGACGCCGTTGTAGGCGAGCACTTCACTGCCGCGTCCAACAGGCTTCGGTTTCGCACCGAAATTGAACTTGATCGTTTTCCAAGTGTCCCCGGGCCGAGCTTCCGTGCCCAGCGTTGCCGTCGGCTCGTATCCGCAATGCACCATGCAGTTTTCGCAGCGGCTATCCCGGGCGACCCCGTTGACGACTCCATACCGGTTCCAGTCAGTCTGTTCCAGCAGCTCCGCGTAGCTTGAGAAATGGCCGTCGGTCATTAAGTAGCATGGCCCTTTCCACCCACGAATGTTTCGTGTGGGAATTGCCCACGCGGAACAGGTCAGGTCCCGTTTGCCGGCGAGAAATTCAAAGTAGACCGGCGTTCCGAGAAACGTGTACCGATTCATCCACTCCTCGATTTTTTGGAATTTCTCAATCGTCATAGCACGGGTAAGGAAGAAATCTTCCGGCCGTAAATTGAGCCGTTTGATCATGTCTTGCTTGGCAGCGTCGTATTCGTAACCGGGAGTGATGGTGTGCCCGTCGACTCCAAGATCTGACAGGTAATCGAACATCCGCTCGATTTCCTGCATATCGGTTTCTTTGTAGATCGTTGTATTAGTGGCGACCTGGTAGCCAAGCAGCTTCGCCATTTTGATTGCCAGAATGCACTCTTTGAAAACGCCCTCGCGCTCGACGATCAGGTCGTGTGTTCGCTCCAAGCCATCAAGGTGCACGTTCCAGTACATCCATTTGCTTGGAGCAATCGTTGGCTTCGCCGGATCTTTCGGTCCCTTACGGATTTCAGCGGCCTCTTTTTCGGAAATCAATCCACCTTTAACCAGCACATCGATTTTTTCCTCAAACTTTTTGCCGCTGCCGTTTTGAGCATGGCTCAATTCCTTCGCCAACCATTCGCGCATTTTTTTGCGCATGAACATCGCGTTGGTGCAGATGTAAACGATGCGTCCTTGCACCAGCAATCCATCTACCAGCGCTTCAATATAGGGATAGATCAGCGGCTCGCCGCCGCATATGGAAACCATTGGCGCGTTACACTCTTGAGCTGCCGACAGGCAGTCCTCCAAGCTCATCATGTCCTTAAGCGACGTGGAGTATTCGCGAATCCGTCCGCACCCCGTACACGTGAGGTTGCACGTATGTAACGGCTCGAGCTGAAGCACCGTGGCAAACTTCTTGGTGCCACGCAACTTATGCCCGATGACATACGCAGCGATTTTCGATGTGAGTGGAAGAGGAAATCTCATAAAAACGAGAATTTTACCGAGAGGCTCTCTGGGTGTCAATCAGCCCGCCAGTTTGTACTGTTGAATCGGCCTCCAGTGTTTTTTTGGACCTGCGTTAGGACTCTAGCTTATTGGTCCCGAAACAGCAAATAAACCTGCGACTCCGTTAGATTTGTATGGTTAAATAATCGCAAGTGGGTGTCTAAATCAAACGAGGTGCAAATCATATGAACAGACTATTCTTAGCAGCTTTTGCCGTTGGACTGATTGGCTGCGCAAATCAACCCGCGCCGCCGCCCGGCCCGGCCGTGACCGGCAGCTACCCTTATTCCCGGTATGCTTTTACGGCGGACGTATGGGGTCATCGTAGCCCCGCCTATAAGGATTGGAGCACGGCTCAATTGCAGCAGCGTCGCCTCGATCTCTACGGGATGAACCCGCTCACCCAGACTCGCCAGGGCGTGCCTGCTTATATCTATCACGGGCAAGCGACGGCCTCACAAGACGAGATCAAGGCAATCGAAGTTGAGTTGAATTGGCGCTATGATCATGGCGATAAAAGCGCAGAGCTGAAGGAATTCTGGCCTTCAGCGCGACGGCATATGGCCAGCGGTGGGCGTTTCGAGTCAGGCTTCTAAACCGCAGCGACTTAGGTCTGCAGTGTTGCATCGCGGTCGCAGTCGGCGAGATCGCGCGCGCTCACACTCCCTGCCAGCCTCGGCGGATCAAGCTTACAGCGATGGCAGCCAGGAGAAGCGCGACTATTTTTGACACCCCGCGCAACCCTTGCCTGCCCATCCAGCGCGCGACAAAATCGGCATTCCAGAACGCGATCACGACCAGCGCGAGATTGGCCAGTAGCGCGGCAATCGTAAACACCAGGCCGACGGTGTCGACCAGGATCAGCAACGCTGTCAGTAGCGCCGGCCCGGCGATCAAAGGCATCCCAAGCGGAACGACACCGAAATCGTGAGTAGCTTCGCGACTGGCCGGCGCGACATTAAGCAACTCGCGTCCGGCCAGCCCAAGCAAAATCAGGCCGCCTGCCACCTGAAAATCCGCCACGGTGATTCCCAGCGCGGTAAAAATTATTTTTCCGAGAAATATAAATCCAACCGAAATGCAGAGCGCGGTGAGGATGGCGATGAAGCCCTGTCGCTGCCGTTGTTCGCGCGGAGCGTCCCCGGCCAGACCCATAAACATGGCCACCAGCCCAACGGCATCTATCGCGACAAAAATCGGGATGAAGGCAACGAAAAATTTGTGGACCATGTTCTTAGGCGTTTTTCCAAAGTTGGGGTTCTCGTCAGAGATGAACACAGATGAAAGACGGATTCATCAAAATTCCTTCTGCCATTAGTGAAAATGTGTGTAACTCTTTTGCCTATTTTGCGCTTCCACTCTTATGTCGAACGATTCCTATAAAGCCGTACTTCTTCACGTCCCACTCATTCTGCTCGCTTCGAGCCTGATCGTTACCGCAGGCGAAATGAAAACAGTCGATGATTTTCGTGCGGCTGCGGCGAAGGCAAATGCCGTACTGACGATCCCCGATTGGGAAAAAACGCCGGAAGCGGTTGAGACGGCAATGAAAAAGGCGATTACCAAAGCCAACGCCGCACTGGATCAAATCGGTGCTCAAGACCCAGCCAAGGCGACTTTCAAGAGCACTGTGGTCGCGCTGGATGACGTTACTTATGAGGCAAGTCTCGCGGCGAACAGGGCGACAATCATCAAGGAAACGAACACGAATTCTGCCATGCGTGGTGCCGCGGAAAGTGCCGTGAAAGCCTTCCAGGACTGGGCTGTCGGTGTCGATTATCGCGAGGACGTGTATAAGGCGATCAAGGCTTTCGCTGATACGCATCCAAAGCTCAGCGGCGAAGACGAAAAGCTACTCAAGGAAACGCTCCGAGATTATCGCCGTGCTGGTTTGGAATTGCCTCCCGACCAGCGCAAGGAAGTTGAAGACCTGCGCAAGGAGCTCTCGAAGTTGGGAACGGATTTCGACAGCAACATCGTTAAGTCCAACGCGCCGGTCATGTTTAGCAAAGCCGATCTCGACGGGCTTCCCGAAAGCTTCTTCGCCTCGCCCGGCATTAAAACCGGTGACGACGTTTACACCGTGATGGCGAATGTCACCTGGCAATTCAACACAGTGCAGGAGAACGCGAAAAATGAGGCCACGCGGAAACAGCTGTACCTCGTTCGCGAAACCCTCGCGAAAGACAAAAACGTTCCCGTTCTGAACCAAATGCTGGCGCTCCGGAACGAGATCGCGCTGCGCCTCGGTTACAAGTCGTGGGACGATTTCCAGACCGAAGTCAAAATGGCCAAGACCGGGGCGAATGCGGAAAAGTACATCAACGATCTGGTCACAGGCATCCAGCCAAAATTCGACAGTGAGATTGCCGAACTACAAAAGTTGAAGGCTGCCGATACCAACGATCCCAACGCCAAGATTATGGTATGGGACTGGCGGTACTACAGCAACCAGCTCAACAAGCAAAAATACGCGGTCGATAAGGAGGCGTTGCGCGCATATTTCCCGTTCCAAAAAGTTCTGGAGGGGATGTTCAACATTTATCAGAGCATCTTCGGTCTCAAATTCGAAAAGATCGCCGCACCTTACAAGTGGATTGACGATCTCCAGCTCTATCTCGTCACCGATTCAACCACGGGCGAGCCGCTCGGGATGTTTTATCTCGATATGTTCCCCCGGGAGGGAAAATTCAATCACTTCGCGCAGTTCGACATCATCAGCGGCAAGCTGTTGCCCGATGGAAAGTATCAGCGGCCCACTGTTGCCTTGCTCTGCAATTTCCCGCCGGCCAATGGCGACGCACCATCATTAATGACGCATCAGGACGTAGAGACGCTTTTCCATGAGTTTGGGCATGCTCTGCATTCCATTGTGACGCGCGCCAAGTATGGCCGTTTCGCTGGAGCGCATGTCCCGGGTGATTTTGTCGAGGCGCCCTCGCAGATGCTGCAAAACTGGGTTTGGGACAAGAAAGTGCTGGATACTTTCGCTGCCGATTACCGCGATCCGTCCAAAAAAATTCCTGCAGATCTCGTCAAGAAGCTCAACGACGCGAAGCTGGCAAATGCCGGGGTGCTTTATCGCCGCCAGTTCGCGTTCGCTTCACTCGATCTCGCTCTGCACGATCCACATCCCGAAGAGATGCCATACGATTCCGTGGCAATATCGAACCCGATTTTGGAGAAAGTTTTTTTGCCGATTGATCCCAGCACAACGTTTGTTTCCTACTTTGGCCATCTGAATGGCTACGATGCCGGGTACTATGGGTATGCGTGGGCGGATGCAATTGCCGCCGACATGGCAACCGTTTTTGAAAAGGCAAAGGACGGTTACCTCGATAAACAGGCTGGGATGAAGTTACGCCGCGAAATTTACGAGCCCGGCGATTCGCGGGATGTCAACGAGTCGATCGAAAAATTCCTGGGCCGCAAACAATCCATCGAACCATTCCTGAAGAAAATCGGCATCGGCACGCAGGATAAAAAGAAGGCAGCAGCCGGGCCGTCACAAGAAACCAGATAGCCGACTCTGCGACTGCACTTGCGCTGCAGTGAATTAAGTGATTCAATCGATTCCCAATTACCAAATCTGAATGGGCTCCCTTAAAAAACGAAGGAAGGCAAAAATTGCCAAGCACAAGCGCCGCAAACGCATGAAGGCGCACAGGCACAAGAAGCGACTGCGGTATAAGTTATAAGGGTCCATTTGCCTCTGCTGGAGAGCTGACGCCGTTGGTTTGCCGAACCGGAGGCAGAAAGATAAGATTAGGCGTGAGGGAGCAGAAAAAGTGGTGCGTTTGTTGCGCGTGCCGAAATCTTCTTTTCGCGCTTAGTTTTCTGGCCGCGGCAGCCGTCGCGGAAGCGCAAGTGCCCAAGGCTTCGCCTGTCAAAGTTCCTCGCTCCCGCCCTGCAAAACCGGTCGCGCGCCACGATGATTCCGTTGCATCGAAACCGGCTGCGGATCTCGTATTGCGACCCCAAGGCGCCCGCAAAGCGGACGCGCTCGCCCGTTTCGTTGAAGGGATGGCGTTCGAGGAAAACGGCGAGATGGAGCGCGCCTTGGAAGCGTATCGAAGAGTCCTTAATGTCGATCCAGGACAATCAGAGCTCGCCGCCCGAGTGGCCGGTTTGCTCATACAGCAGGATGATTTCCCTCAGGCAATCGACGTGCTAAAGGACGCAATCAAGGCAAACCCAAAAAATGCCGAACCGTATCAGCAACTTGCCTTCATCTATACGAGGTATCTGAAGCGAACAGACCAGGCGATTGATTACGCCAATCGCGCAATCGTTCTGAATCCTGGAGACGTGGAAGGTTATCAGCGTCTGGTTGAAATCGAACTTGCAGCCGGCCAAGAAAGAAAGGCGCTCGAGGTTTTGGATCGAGCCCTAAAAATTCAGAGTACCGATCCAAATTTCTGGATACGCCTTGGAAAACTTTACGTCGCCATCCTCTTTAAGTCGGATTCACAGCCAAAACTCGACGAACTGAAAAAGACTAATGAGATCTTCAAAAGGGCGGCGGAAAATGCCGGTGATGACCCGGACATGCTTAAGGACATAGCCGATTACTATGCTGCGTCGCAGCAAATGAAGGAAGCGATTCCGCTTTACCTGCGTGTTCTTGAATTGCAACCGGACGATGCGAACGCGCGAGAAAAATTGGCCACCGGCTTTGTCCTGACAAACCAGAGAGACAAAGCGATTGAGATGCTCGAGCAAATCATAAAGGAGCACCCGGAAAAATATCAACCGTACGATTTACTGGCTCAGGTGCTCGACGAGGAGGCGCGATCGCTTCAACGCGCGAACCGGATCGAGGAAGCCAAAGCGAAGTTTGCCAGGGTTGCCGCCAATTATGAGCAAAGCCTCCTGATCAATCCAAATCACGCCGGCACCTATGTGCGCCTGGCGGAACTGCTTCTCGGCGCTTTACGAGATCCCGACCGCGCAGTGAAATTGCTGGACGACGCCCGGCGCAGATTCCCGGGCGCACCGGAGATTGTCTATTACCTGGGGATCGCACAGCGCGAAGCGAAGCAAAGCCAGCAAGCCGTGGCCACTTTCGAGGAGGCGCTCCACGAAGCACAGATTGAGGAGGACGACGATTTTGTAAACGCGAAGTTTTACTTCAATTATGGAGCAGCTGCCGAACAGGCGGGCCTCTACAACAAGGCGGCGGATCTGCTTCGTAAATCCATTGCGCTCGACCCCGAGAACTCAGCCGAGGCCAGCAATTACCTCGGTTACATGTGGGCGGATCACAACATGAACCTGGACGAAGCGGAAACGATGATCAGACGCGCGTTGCAAAGCGAACCCAACAACGCGTCCTATCTCGATAGTCTCGGTTGGGTGGAATTTCGGAAAGGTCAGTTCGATCGAGCGTTGGACGACCTGCTCCGCGCTGTGAAGGCTGCAGGGCGCGAAGATCCCGTCGTCTTCGAACACATCGGCGATACTTATCTAAAATTGAATCGGACCCCGGAGGCGTTGGAAGCGTGGCAGAAAGCGCTGTCCCTCGATCCGAAAAACAAGAATCTCGCGGACAAGATCCAGGCTACGAAAAAACTGATCGGAAAGGATTTGCCGGCGCAGCCTAACCCGACCTAACGAGCGCAACCGAAATAGAATATCGAACGATAACAACCGCTATACCTGCCCCAAGATCTAGCGATTCCAACCAACCGCCGTGATGAAGGAATACCCCACGCCGTGGCAACGCAAGATGATGTGGGCGGCGTTGACTGCCTGTTTTGTCGTTATTCTCGTCGTTATCGTTGCCGGCGTGATCTGGGTCGGCGCCAGCGTCATCAGTTTTCTCCAGCCGATTCTGATACCGGTGGCGATCGCCGCGATCCTTGCCTATCTGCTCGATCCGCTGGTGGCGAAAATGTCTCGCGGAACGCTTACCCGCACCAAGGCTATCGTCCTGCTTTTTGCAATCGCGTTTTTTGCGCTAGGCGGATTGGCAGCATGGCTCGTTCCAACGATCTCCTTTCAGAGCGCGAACTTCGGCAGGCAAATCCCTTCCTACACCGAACAGGCTCGGAATTACATTGTTGATCTCATCTATCGATTTGATCAGACGTTCGGGTTGCCTGGAACAGGACAGACGAAATCTGCGTCGAAAAATCTTACCAATTTTCTGATCGGTCCGGGGCCATCTCCTTCTCCCCACCGGCCCGTGACGGCGAGTCCGGCCGGCTCGCCGCAGGCCGCTACGCCTGCCATTGAGGTAATCGCACCGACTCAGCCCAAGCTAAGCAGCGCCGAGCGTCAGCGCATTCAAGCGTACGTGGAAAAACAAATGCCGAAATTGCAGGAGGCGCTCCCCGACCTACTCGGGAAACTTTGGGACATTTTGAAGACAAGTATCGGCGGATTTCTCGGCGCTACCGGCTTTTTGCTGAGTCTTATTCTCGTGCCGGTCTATTTGTTTTTTCTCTTAAAAGAGAAGCCGCGCATTGAGGAAAGATGGACCCACTATCTGCCGTTACGCGCGTCGCCGCTCAAGAACGAGGTGGCGGAGGTCATATCACAAATCAACTCGTACGTCGTGGCGTATTTTCGTGGTCAGCTCCTTGTTTGTCTGGTCGACGGTATTCTCATCGGCGTCGCATTGACGGCAATCGGTCTGAACTTTGCGGCAGTCATCGGCGCAATGGTGGTGGTGCTCACCATGATTCCGTATATCGGGATCATCATTTGCTGGGTACCCGCTGTTCTTATCGCTGCGTTCCAATGGGGAGATTGGACGCACCCAATCATCGTGACCGCGATTTTCATCGTGATACAGAACCTGGAAGGCCTTCTCTACGCGCCACGGATTGTCGGAAACTATGTTGGGTTACATCCGATGACCGTAATTGTGTCGATCTTTGTCTGGGGCTTAATCATTGGCGGAGTCATCGGACCGCTCCTTGCCGTGCCGCTTACAGCCACGCTCAAGGTTCTTTTTGGGCGTTACGTTTGGGGCCGGCATTTGCGGGAACAATCTCTGCCGATCGAAACTCCCATCAGATCTGAAGTAATCGCAGTGCCGACTCATCGTTAACGCAGGCAAACAGCGTGAATGAAAGGGAGAAGTGGACGGACTGGCGTCGAGACGACGCACCATGTCTCCGGATCAACTCGACCAGGTCGAAGATGTGAGAGATAGACAATCGTCTGGCGGAACACACTCGACATCTCTGCAGAAGCTGAGAAGAGGTCGATTGGCCCTGGCGATTGCGGGATTGGCAATCGCCTGCCTGTTAGGCGTTTTTTTCATCAGTTACGGCTCAAAACTGTATGAAAACGGGCGTGAACGCCGTTCATTGCAAAAAGCGAACACGTTTTTACAGGAGGGAAAACTCAGCGAAGCAGCGCAAACGGCGCAGGACGTCGTCCGTCGGCATCCGGACTCTCTCGCAGCGTTGTCGATCCTTGCGGACACAGCGGAAAGACAAAATCTTGAAGAGGCCGTTGCGTGGCGCGAGCGGATAGCGCGATTGCTGCCGAAAGATCCGGAGAGTCAACTCAACCTTGCCTCCGCAGCGCTCCGCTTTGGAAAGCTCGAGCTTGCCCGTGAAGCGCTAGATCGAGTCCCTCCGAGTGATCGAGGAAGTGCAGCCTTTCATGTTGTTAGTGGTTGGCTCGCGCGCGCAGAAGGCAATTTTGCCGAGCAGGAAGAACAATTCGCAGCTGCGGTAAAGGAAGAACCGGGAAACGACCTCTATCAATTCAATCTCGCGGCGCTGCAAATTCGTTCCAAAGACACGGAGAAGAGCAAGAACGCTCGCGAAACACTTGAGCGCCTAACCACCGTGGCGCCGTACCGAACTGGTGCGCTACGAGCGCTACTCAATGATGCTGTGGAACGCAATGACCGCACCGCCGCGGATAGCTTTGCGCAACAACTCCAAATGTCGCCAGAGGTCACATTTTCCGATTATCTGCTTTGTCTAAATTTTTACCGAAAGCTCGACGAAAAAAAATTCCGGCAGGTCCTTGAGAAAGTAAAACCGTTCGCGGCACGTAATGCATCTGATCTCGCATCGCTGATTGAATGGATGAATCAGAATGGACTCGCTGGAGAAGTCGTGAAGTGGATCGACAAATTGGGCACAGAAAGACTGAATTCGCCGCCTGCGTCTGTCGCAGTGGCGGATGCCTATGCAACAGTAAAGAATTGGTCACGTCTCAATCGCTGGACGCGGACCGCGAATTGG
>Ga0207678_10000929_pt1 | contig 26706 bp, 36 predicted proteins | sample KBSC63metaG_FD_184319 | JGI IMG/M metagenome (GOLD analysis project Ga0207678, IMG submission 184319) | Corn rhizosphere microbial communities from Kellogg Biological Station, Michigan, USA - KBS C6-3 metaG (SPAdes) (version 2) | ecosystem: Host-associated > Plants > Roots > Rhizosphere > Soil ... | reverse complement strand
TGTTCAAGCCGTTCGTCATGAAGCGGCTGGTCGACCTCAACCACGCGCAGAACATCAAGTCCGCGAAGCGCATGGTCGAGCGTCAGCGCGGCCAGGTCTGGGACGTGCTCGAGGAGGTCATCAACGAGCACCCGGTGATGCTGAACCGGGCGCCCACGCTGCACCGCCTCGGCATCCAGGCCTTCGAGCCGCAGCTGGTCGAGGGCAAGGCCATCCAGCTGCACCCGCTGGTCTGCGAGGCGTTCAACGCGGACTTCGACGGTGACCAGATGGCGGTGCACCTGCCGCTGTCGGCCGAGGCGCAGGCCGAGGCCCGGATCCTGATGCTGTCGGCGAACAACATCCTGTCGCCGGCGTCGGGCCGTCCGCTCGCCATGCCGCGGCTGGACATGGTGACGGGTCTGTTCCACCTGACCCGCCTCACCGACACGGCCGAGGGCGCGGGCAACGCGTACTCGTCGACGGCCGAGGCCATCATGGCCTACGACCGCAAGGCGCTGAGCCTGCACGCTCCGGTCAAGATCCGCATCACCGACCGTCAGCCGGCGAAGGCCGACGAGGCGGCGCTGGCGGAGAAGGGCTGGGAGCCGGGCAAGGCGTGGCTGGCCGAGACGACCCTGGGCCGCGTGCTGTTCAACGAGCTGCTGCCGGCGGACTACCCGTTCATCAACGAGCCGATGCCGAAGAAGCGGCAGGCCGCGATCGTGAACGACCTCGCCGAGCGGTACTCGATGACCCAGGTCGCGCAGACCCTGGACCGCCTGAAGGACGCCGGGTTCTACTGGGCGACCCGCTCGGGCGTCACCGTCGCCATCTCGGACGTGCTCACCCCGGTGGGCAAGAAGGCCATCCTCGACGAGTACGAGGGCAAGGCCTCCCAGGTGGAGAAGCGCTACCAGCGCGGTCAGCTGTCGCACGCCGAGCGCAACAACGAGCTCGTCAAGGTGTGGACGCAGGCCACCGAAGAGGTCCACAAGATCATGGAGACGGCGCTGCCGGACGACAACCCGATCGCCATGATCGTGAAGTCGGGCGCCGCCGGTAACATGACGCAGGTCCGGTCCCTGGCCGGTATGCGTGGCCTGGTGTCGAACCCGAAGGGTGAGTACATCCCGCGTCCGATCAAGGCCAACTTCCGTGAGGGCCTGTCGGTGGCGGAGTACTTCATCGCGACGCACGGTGCCCGGAAGGGTCTGGCGGACACGGCGCTGCGTACCGCCGACTCGGGTTACCTGACCCGGCGTCTGGTGGACGTCTCGCAGGACGTCATCGTCCGCGAGACCGACTGCGGCACCACCCGCGGCATCATGATGCCGATCGGCGAGGACGTCGGCGACGGCAAGGTCCTGCGCGACCAGCACGTCGAGACCAGCGTGTACGCGCGGAACCTCGCGACGGACGCGGTGGACGCCAAGGGCAACGTCGTGCTGAACGCCGGCGACGACATCGGCGACCCGGCCATCGACAAGCTGATCTCCAGCGGCATCGCGAAGGTCAAGGTCCGCTCGGTGCTGACGTGTGAGTCGGTCGTCGGTATCTGCGCGACCTGCTACGGCCGCTCGATGGCGACCGGTCTGCTCGTCGACGTCGGCGAGGCCGTGGGTATCGTCGCGGCCCAGTCGATCGGTGAGCCGGGTACGCAGCTGACGATGCGTACGTTCCACCAGGGTGGTGTGGCCGGTGACGACATCACGACCGGTCTGCCGCGTGTCCAGGAGCTGTTCGAGGCCCGCGTCCCGAAGGGCAAGGCGCCCATCGCCGACGTCGACGGCCGCGTGCGGATCGAGGAGAGCGAGCGGTTCTGGAAGATCACCCTCATCCCGGACGACGGGGGCGAGGAGATCGTCTTCGACAAGCTGTCCAAGCGGCAGCGGCTCGCGAACACCCCGAACGGCCCGCTGGGCGACGGTGACCACGTGCACGTCGGTCAGCAGCTGCTCGAAGGCACGCCGGACCCGCACGAGGTCCTGCGGGTCATGGGGCCGCGCGAGGCGCAGATCCACCTGGTGGACGAGGTCCAGAAGGTGTACCGCGCCCAGGGTGTGTCGATCCACGACAAGCACATCGAGGTCATCGTCCGGCAGATGCTGCGCCGGGTGACGATCATCGACTCCGGTGCCACGGACTTCCTGCCGGGCGAGCTGCCCGAGCGGACCAAGTTCGAGGCGACGAACCGGGCGTCGGTCGCCGAAGGCGGCGAGCCGGCTTCGGGCCGTCCGGTGCTGATGGGGATCACGAAGGCGTCGCTCACCACGGACTCGTGGCTGTCGGCGGCGTCGTTCCAGGAGACCACGCGAGTCCTGACCGACGCGGCGATCAACGGCCGCTCGGACAAGCTCGTGGGCCTCAAGGAGAACGTGATCATCGGTAAGCTGATCCCGGCCGGTACCGGCATCAACCGGTACCGCAACATCCAGGTGCAGCCGACCGAGGAGGCCCGGGTCGCGGCGTACGCGATCCCGTCCTACGACGACGGCTACTACACCCCGGACGTGTTCGGTACGGGTACCGGTGCCGCGGTGCCGCTGGACGACTACGACTTCGGCCGCGACTTCCGCTGAAGCTGAGTCACACGGGAAAGGCCCTCGCCGGGTTTCCGGCGGGGGCCTTTCCCCTTTTGTCACCTGATCGGGTATTCACCCGCCCCGAATGCCGCTAGAGTGAGCCGGTTCACGCGGCTCGGGGGCTTTGCGCGTTTCCAACGGGTAATCAGGGGTGACTGTTCGTGAACATATCCAGAAGTGCGAGATCGCTGGCGCGCGGATTCGCGGCGCTGACCGCCGCAGCCGTGCTGACCAGCGTGTTCGCCGGCCCGGCAGCCGCAGAGGACCCGGCGCCGACACCGACGTCGACCGCGCCGTCCACTTCGGAGGCGCCGTCCAGTTCGGAGGCACCGCCTGCGCCGAGTTCCACCCAGCCGGAGAGCAAGCCCGCCGCGGCGCAGCCGCAGGCCGAGCCCGCCGAGCGCGCGAAGGTCGAGGCCTCGATCACCGGCCTCGAGGACGAATACGCGTCCAACGAGGACGTCCACTTCAAGTTCAAGCTGACGAACACCGGGAACGTCACCGCGACCGGGGTCTGGGTTTCCCAGCACATCGACCAGCCGACCGACCTGCAGGTCGGGTACGACCCGGGCTGGGGTGACCTGACCTACGGTCGGGGGATCAAGCTCGAGCCGGGACAGACGTACGAGGTGGCGGTGACCGGGAAGATCCGGGACATCAGCAAGGACACCCTGCACGTCCGGGGCGTCGTGTTCGACAATTCCAACTTCGGCATCGGCGAGTTCGACGCGAAGGCGAACGTCACCTCGGCCCCCGGCGAGGCGTCGGGTGTCGTGTACGGCGACAAGAACGGCAACGGCGCCCGCGACAACGGCGAGGAACTGGCCGGGGTCAAGTTCACGCTCCGGTACGTCCACGGCGACGTCACGTACACCGCGACCAGCGACAGCGCGGGCAACCTCACCTTCAAGGTCCCGGCCGCGGACTACTACATCGGCGGCGAGGTGGTCGACGGCTGGCTGTTCCCGTTCCGCACCGTCCACATCGGCGAGGGCACGAAGCTGGACCTGCGCGGGGCACCGCCGCTGAACGGCGCGCTCACGGCGTCGATGAAGTTCGCCCAGGACAGCTACAAGGTGGGCGACACCGTGCACCTCGCCGTCACGCTGGCCAACTCCGGCAAGACCCCGCTCGTCGGGATCGTGGCCTCCTGCAACCGGGTCGGCAACCCCGAAATCCTGAACGGCTCCGGTCCCGGCTGGGGCGATCTGGTCTGGACGCGCGGGGTGACGATCGGTGCCGGCGAGACGCGCACGTTCGACGTCACCGACACGGTGCCCGCGGCCGCGTTCAACCGCGGTTTCGTCATCGCCGCCTGCGACTTCGGGTACCCCGAGGTCGACATCGACCACCACGTGGACGCCAGCGCCAAGGCGAAGGTGCCCGGCGGCGTCGCCGCCCTGCGCGGCGACGTGGAGGTCGTCTCCGATCAGGGACAGGTGATCCGCGGAGTTCCCGGCGTCAAGGTCGTGCTGACCGCCGAGCAGGAGTGCCCGGTCATCGGTGAGCAGACCACGGACGAGAAGGGGCACTTCGAGTTCCACAAGCTGGTTCCGGGGCTCGACTACAAGCTGTACTTCCTGCCGCCCAAGGGCTGGAAGATCAAGTACGACAACCCGACCTCGGTCGACGTCTACGCGCCGGAGGATCGCCCCGCCCAGCTGGGGATCCAGGCCGAGGAGGGTGACGCGCCGCTCCCGGCCGTGCCCACCAACCCGGCGACCTGCACGGCCGGAGCCCCGACGACGACCGGCGCGGCCGGCGGCACCGGAGGCGGCCAGAGCGGTGCCTCCGGCCTCGCCAGCACCGGCGTGGACGCGCTGGGCCTCGGCGCGCTCGCGCTGATCGCCCTCGCGCTCGGCGGCGGCCTGGTGTTCGGCGCCCGCCGTCGCCGTCGCGCCGCCTGACGGCAGAAGAGCGGAGCGCCCCCGGTCCACAGTGGACCGGGGGCGCTTTCCGTTTCAGTGCAGGCTTCCCCTGGACACCGGGAAGTCGAAGTAGGTGTCCGGGAACGGTTCGTAGTTCAGCGTGAAGTGCCACCACTCCTCGGGCAGGTTGCGGAAGCCCGCCGCGGCCATCGTCGAACGCAGCAGGTCGCGGTTCTGCCGGGCGACGCCCGTGATCGCCGGGTTGTCGGTGTGGGCGAGCGGGTCGAAGCAGTCGTAGCCGGTGCCCATGTCGACGGTGTTGTCGGGGAAACGCTGGCCCCGCGGCGCGAAGCACGCCTTGAGCGGCTCGCCCGGGTGGTACGGCCGCTGGAACGCCGGCGGGAGGCGGACCAGAGTCAGGTCCATCGTGCTGCCGCGGCTGTGCCCGGACTTTTCGGCGATGTAGCCGTCGGCGAAGAGCCGGTCCTTGGCCACGTTCGGGTAGAACTCCGCCTTCATCTTCTCGTCGGCGAGGTCCTTGGCCCACCGCACGAAGTGGTCGACCGCGCGCTGCGGCCGGTAGCAGTCGTAGACCTTGAGCGTGTAGCCCTGCCGGACCAGCTGCGCCTGCACCTTCCGCAGCCCGTCGGCGGCCTGCCGGGTCAGGATGCACAGGGGCCGGCGGTACCCGTCGATGCGGCGGCCGACGAAGTTGTGCCGCGTGTCGTAGCGGATGTCCTGCAGGATCGACGGCGCGACGTCGGAGAGCGCGACGAAGGCCCCGGACGTGCTGGCCTGCGCAGGGGTGGGGACGGCGAGGCCCGCCGTCGCGGCGAGGGTGACGGCGAAGGCCCGCACCCGGCGAGTGAAGATCGGCATCCCTCTCGTCTAGCAGCCCGCGGCGCCGGCGCGCAGCCGCCTTCCGGGCAGCACTTCGGTCAGGACCAGCCTTCGGACGTCGTCGCGCGCAGGAAGTCCTCGGACGGCGGCTGCACCGGCCGTCCCTCGAACTGCGTCGACAGCACCACCGACGACCGCAGCTCGCCGTGCTTGCCCAGCCGCTCCAGCAGGCCCTCGAAGTGCTCGAGCGAGGCCGCCCGGATCTTCAGCATCGTGCAGTGGTCGCCGCTCAGCCGGTGGATCTCCACGACCTCCGGGTAGTCCTCGGACTTCGACGTCTTCAGCAGGCAGCCGGCCAGCGTGCAGCGCATCTCGACGAACGCCTGCAGCGGCTGGCCCGCGCGCCGCGCGTCGACCTGGGCGCGGTAGCCGGTGATCACCCCGGTCTCCTCCAGCCGCCGCACCCGCTCGGCCACCGCCGGCGCCGACAGGTTGATCCGCCGCCCGAGCTCCTTGAACGACAGCCGCCCGTCGGCCTGCAGCAGGTCCAGCAGCCGCCAGTCGACGTCGTCCAGCGGCTTTTCCGAACGGAAGGTCATGGCCCCATTTTCCTTCCGATGCGGGGGCGGGGCGAGCGAAATCCCGTGCATCGTCCCTTCGAACCACCGCGCGAAATCCCTAACGTTGCTGGTCATGGGGACTTTCACGGTGGCCGGACGAACCCGGTCCACGGCGGCGCTGTTCGCCGGCGTCGCGTTGCTCAACACGGCCACGGTCGGCCTCGGCACGGCGGCCACGCTGATCGTCGCCGCCGGCAGCGGCGCGGTCTGGAGCGGCTTGCCGAGCGTGGCGAACGTGCTCGGCACCGCGGCGGGCGCGCTCGGCGCCGGGACGCTGGTGCCGGTCCACGGCAGCCGGCGGGTGCTGGCCGTCGGGTACGGCGTCGCCGCGGCCGGTGCGCTGGTGGCGTTCGCGGGCGCGCTGGCGACGTCGGTCGTGCCGCTGCTGCTGGGCATCCTGCTGGTCGGCCTGGGCAACGGCGGCGCGCAGCTCTCGCGGTACCTGGCCGCGGACCTGTACCCGGCGGACCGCCGGGGCCGCGCGCTCTCGACCGTCGTCTGGGGCGGGACCATCGGCGCACTCGCCGGGCCGGCGCTGATGGCCCCGGCGGCAGGCGTCGCGGCCGGGTTCGGCTGGCCGTCGCTCTCCGGCCCGGCCGCGGTGGCGGTCCTGGCCACGGCGGGTGCGGCACTGGCGCCGGCGTTCCTCCCGCGGCACGTGCCCCCGCTGGGACAACCCGTCGTGGCCGCCCGCGGCCCGGCACGGCCGGCCGGCGTCGCGCGGCCGCTGGTCGCGATGGTCGCCGCGCAGCTCACCATGGGCGCGGTGATGACGATGACGCCGTTGCAGCTGCAGGCGCACGGGCACGGCCTCGACGTCGTGGGCTGGGTGCTGAGCGCGCACCTTTTCGGGATGTTCGCGCTGGCCCCGCTGTCCGGCCGGATCGCCGACCGCTGGGGTCCGCACGTCGCCGTCAACGCGGGCCTCGGCGTCCTCGCACTGGCGGCGGCGACCGCGCTCGCGGCGCCGGCCGCGCACACCTCCGGCCTGCCGATCGCGCTGTTCCTCCTGGGCTACGGCTGGAACCTCGTGTTCGTCGGCGGCAGCGCGCGGCTCAGCCGGGACCTCGCGCCGGAGACGCGCAGCCGGGTGCAGGGCACCGTCGACGCGGTCGTCTGGTCGGCCTCCGCGCTGGCCGGACTGGGTTCCGGGGCGCTGTTCGCGGGCGGCGGGTACGCGCTGGTCGCCGTGGTCGGCGGCGTGCTGGCCCTGCTCCCGCTGGCGCTGCTCGTGCCCCGTGACGGCCGGTAGCCGGGCCGTTGTCGGCAAATCTCTCGTCGCGGCCACCCCGGCCGGGCGGCCAAGATGGGCCGTGGCTGACTCTGTGCCCTTCACGGACAACTTCTCGGACCTCTCGAACACGCAGGGGTACCAGTTCGAGTTCCGCTGTGAACGCTGCGGCAACGGCTTCCGCTCCGCCTTCCAGCGCGACAACGTCGAGACCGGCCGAAGCGTGCTTCGCGCGGTGGGGTCCTTCTTCGGCGGCACGCTGCGCGACCTGAGCCACTCGGCCGACCAGTGGCGCTACGACCGCGCGACGAACTCGCCGGCCAAGGACAAGGCCTTGGCGGCGGCGGTCGAGGAGATCACCCCGAGCTTCCGCCAGTGCCGCGGCTGCGGCGACTGGATGTGCCACGACCAGTGCTGGAACGAGGAGATCGGCCAGTGCCTGCGCTGCTCGCCCAGCGTCGCCGAGGAGATCTCGCGCGCCCAGGCGTCGGCCCAGCGCGACCAGATCTGGGAGAAGGCCCGCGAGAAGGACTGGACGGCGGACCTGGACGTCGAAACCCGGGCGAAGGTCACCTGCCCGGGCTGCGGCCTGAAGGCCGACGGCGGCAAGTTCTGTTCGTCCTGCGGCACGTCGCTGGCGCTCAAGGTCACCTGCGACGGCTGCGGCAACGAAGGCAACAAGCCGGGCGCGCTGTTCTGCTCGGACTGCGGCGCCAAACTCTGACGGCACTTCCCGGCACTTCACAACTCGCAGCCCGGTGTCCAGGCGCCGGGGCTGTGCCACTGTGATCACGGCTGGCCCCTGTTTGCGCTGATCCGGCGGATCCGCGTCGCCCCGGGCACCATGGAGGTATGACGCCCGTCACGAAGCGCCTCACGGTGGTCGCCGTCGTGCTGATCACCGCGGGCGCAATCCTCCTGTCGCTCGGCGCGATCGGCTTCCAGGCGACGTCGGACCAGCCCGACGCCAACATCGGTGCGGGGTTCGCCCTGCTGGCCGGGCCCTACGTCGTCGGCCTCGGGCTGGTGTTCGCGTTGTCGGCGGGCCTGACCCACCTCACGACGCGTCGCCGCTGACGTTCCACAGCGCGGCGGGCAGCCGGCCGGCCAGGTCGGCGAGGTACTGGGCTTCGGTGGTGAGGCTCTGCCGCGTCGCGCAGCCCGGGCCCCAGGTCCGTGCGGCACCGTTCTCCACCACCACCTCCCGCTGCCCGAACCGCGGGTTCGCCGCCAGCCACCGGGCCAGCTCGGCGTCGAGCGCCGAGTCCGGCGGGAGCGTCGGCATCGACACCGGACGGCCCGGGACGATCCGCAGCTCCGGGCCCGGTGGCACGCGCACCTGCGTGACGTGGAGGTCGCGGAAGTACGTGTGGTCGTCGAAGTGCCGGTAGGACTCGCGCGTGTCGATCCCGAGCACCGGCCGGTCGCCGAGGCGGAACTCGACCCAGGGGTCCGCCGGCGGGCCCGTCAGCGGTCGCCCGGTCGGGTGAATCACGCCGAACGAAGGCGCCGGGCCGCCGTCACCGCTGCCGAACGTGCCACCCCGCTCCGCCGCGAACGCCTTGAACCAGTGGCCCTCGCGGCTCGCGACCGCCTTCCGCTGCGACCGCCACCAGATCGCGCCGGCCACCGCGGCCACGACCACCAGGACACCGATCGTGAAGAGCGTCTGCATCGTCAGAAGTCCAGGTCCTCGCGGGTTTCCTCGACGGACTGGTCCCGGCCCGTCTCGTCGTAGCCGCTCGTCTTCTTCGCGTTCTTGACGTGGCTGTTGAGCTTGCCGAGGTGGTCGTTCACCGTCTTGGCCGGGTTGTCGCCGGGGTTGGCCGGGTTGTAGCCGAGCACCCCCTTGATCGCGGCTTCGCCACCCTTCTTGAGTGCTTCGGTGGCGCCGGCCTTCAGCATCGTCTTCTTGTAGTCGACCTTGCCCGCGGCGTCGAGCACCGGGTTTTCGAAGGCCTTCGCCCAGCGCTTGCCGATCAGGCCCTTGTCGCCGACGGCCTTCTGGAGGAGGTCCTTGCCCTCGTTCTCCTCGGCGATCTTCGTGAGCGACTTGCCCAGCGTCGTCGAGGCGAACTTCTGCTGCAGCTTCCGGAGCCAGTCGAGCACCTTCTGCAGCAGCTCGCGCAGCTTGTTGACCTTCTGGGTGGTCTTCGCGGTCGTCTGCGCCGCCTTGACTTCGGACACCGGCGCGGCGGCGGACAGCGAAGCCCCGCAGGTCGGGACCGCGGCGGCCAGTGCAGGCACCCACAGCATGATCAGCCAGGTCACGAACTCGGTGAGGATCGCCTTGATCAGGTCCTCGACGAAGCTCATGAGCATGCTGTTGAGCTGCAGCATCCGCGCCAGGTCGCCGGACTTCCCGGCGACGCCCTCGATCCCGTGCGCGAACTCGCCCAGCGCCGTCTTCGCCGCGTTGCTCGCGTCGCCCTCCCAGCTCTTGAGGGACTCGTCGGCGACCTCGGCGAAGTTCTTGGCCAGCTTGTCCAGCCCGGTGGCGATCGCGCCGAAGTTCTCCGCGGCGACGCCGAGCGCCGGGCCGTCGCCGCTGACGAAGTGGATCGCGTCCTGGATCGGCTGGACGGCGTTGACCAGGAAGTTCAGCCCCTGCCCGACCAGCCAGCCGAGCGGGTCGGTCGCGATGTCGGTGATCGTGCTCGAGCTCGACTGGATGAAGCTCGCGGTGTCGGTGGCGATGGTGCCGAGCGCGAGGGTGATGTCCGCGCCGTCGTGCTGGGGCGCGAAGACGGCCTTCGTCACCGAGACGGCGTCCTTGCCGACGGTGACCGCGCCGCCCACGAACGGCGTCGCCTTGATCGCGTTGTCGACGTTGACCCCGAGCACGGTCTTCGGGTCGTCGGGCTTGACGGTGATCCCGCTCGCGACGTCTTCGACCTCTGCCATGGCGTTCCCCTCAGTGCTTCGGCTTGCCCGGGCCGTCGAGGAGCGCCTCGACCTGGCCGAAGAAGGTCTTGTGGTCGTCTTCGACGCCTTGGTAGACGTTCGCCGCGTCGGTCAGCTTCGCCTGCGCCGAGGCGAGCCCGTCCGCGATCGACGTCAGCAGCGAGTGCAGCTCGCGAAGGGTGTCGTCGTAGCCGCCCTTGGTGAAGATGCCGACGACGCCCCACGACTTGCCGCCGACGTCGGCCTGGGCCACCTTTTCGGTGATCTTCGTGCCCTGGTCGCGGTACTTCTCCAGGTCGCCGACGTACTTGTGCAGCGCCTCCACCTCGACCCGGTAACCGCCGGCTCCGTCGGGCATCAGTCCTCCTCGTCGTACAGGTTCCGCAGGAAGCGATCGCCGGCACTCGGGCCGGCCGCGGGCGGTGCCGCCGGCGGATCGGCCGGGCGGAGCACCCGCTGCTCCGAGAAGTCCTGCGGCGCTTCCGGCGGCTTCTCTTCGGTGAGCTTCGACCGCAGTTCTTCGACGGTGGTTCCGAACACGGCGGCCTGCGTCTCGAGGACCTGGTCGACCAGGCCCAGGTCGTCACCCATGCTTTCTTCGACGATGACGGCCTGCCGCCGCGCCGCCTCCCCGACGGCCTCCCGCAGCGTGGCCAGGAGGGCGGCCGAAAGCGCCTGCGGCCCCTTGGCCAGCGCGGCCTCGGTGAACTTGACGTCCAGGACGGCCCCGCCCGGCCCGGTGACGACGGTGACGCCCCCGTCCGGCGACGCCGCGCTCGCCCGCAGCTCGGTCAGCTGCTGCTGCATCGCGCCCAGGCCGGCGAACCGGTCGTCGGCGTTGCGGATGCCCGCCTGGAACCGCTCGAACTCGGCCACCAGGTGCTCGAACTCGCCCGACATGCCGCCCCTTTCCGTTTCGTGGTGCACCCATCGTGACCCTTCGGCCGCACTGTGACGCACGGAACGGCCGATCCGATCCCACTGCATCACCCGACCGGGTAATGGGTAGGTTTCGGCCCGAGAGGGAAGCAGGGGACAACGCGCGAGGAGTGTGTGATGACCAGCACCGAAGGGGCCGAGGGCGCCGCAGAGGAACCGAAGTCGACGGGCAGTCACGCGGCCCCGGAGGGGGCGGGCGTGCACCCGCTGATCGACCTGTCCCGCGACCCGAACCCGGGCCGCCCGGACCACGCCAAGCCGGACGAGGACTGAGTCCCGCGGCGGCTCCGCCGCGTCGCGAATGACATTCGGGACATCCGGAGGCCCTGCCGGGGTGACCGGCGGCCGAGACCAGGCCGGCCGAGACCGGTCCGGGCCGCCGGGGAATACCCCGTGCCCGCGCGGCGTCGGGACTGCGGCGCTCTCGGCCGCGCCGGTGGAGCCGCCCCGCCGCCCGCCGGCGCCGTTGATCGCGCCGCGACCCGAGGCGTGGGAATGTCCCGCAGCGGCGGGGCGTTGAGAGGTACGCTGGAGGTTCGTCGACCTACAGACCCCCCGCCGCGTTCCTCCCGGACCCGGGCGGGTATCTTTGGAGACCGTGCCCGGCATGCGTCGGGCCGCTCCGCGTGCCGTGCGCATGGGCGGGGTGCTCAGGCACCCGGTCACCGGCTTCGGCAGGTCGGGGTTCCGACGGAAATCCCTCCGGGAAGTTACCGGTCGCGAGACCGTGACGCGGGCCGACACGCCCGACCGCGGGGGCCGGTGAAGACACGAAGAAGCAGATCACGACAGGAAGCTGGTCCATTGCCCACGATCCAGCAGCTGGTCCGCAAGGGCCGCCAGGACAAGGCTGCCAAGCAGAAGACCGCGGCCCTCAAGGGGAGCCCGCAGCGGCGCGGCGTGTGCACCCGCGTGTACACGACCACCCCGAAGAAGCCGAACTCGGCGCTGCGCAAGGTCGCGCGTGTGAAGCTGACCAGCGGCATCGAGGTCACCGCCTACATCCCCGGTGAGGGCCACAACCTGCAGGAGCACTCGATGGTGCTCGTGCGTGGTGGTCGTGTGAAGGACCTTCCGGGTGTCCGTTACAAGATCATCCGCGGTTCGCTCGACACGCAGGGTGTCAAGAACCGTAAGCAGGCGCGCAGCCGGTACGGCGCGAAGAAGGAGAAGAGCTAATGCCCCGCAAGGGTCCGGCCCCCAAGCGGCCGCTGATCTCCGACCCCGTCTACGCCTCCCCGCTGGTCACCCAGCTGGTGAACAAGGTGCTGAAGGACGGGAAGCGGTCCCTGGCCGAGCGCATCGTGTACGGCGCGCTCGAAGGCGCTCGCGAGAAGACGGGCACCGACCCGGTCGTCACGCTGAAGCGCGCCCTCGACAACGTGAAGCCCACCATCGAGGTGAAGAGCCGCCGCGTCGGTGGTGCCACCTACCAGGTGCCGATCGAGGTCAAGCCGGGCCGCTCCACCACGCTGGCCCTGCGCTGGCTGGTCTCCTTCTCGCAGGCTCGCCGCGAGAAGACGATGATCGAGCGCCTGCAGAACGAGCTCCTGGACGCTTCCAACGGCCTCGGTGCCTCCGTGAAGCGTCGCGAAGACACGCACAAGATGGCCGAGTCCAACCGGGCCTTCGCGCACTACCGCTGGTGATGACCGCCCGGCTGTCGACCAAGCCATGCCGGGCCCCAAGCTTGAGAACAGGGGAACACTCTCGTGGCACGTGAAGTGCTGACCGACCTGAACAAGGTCCGCAACATCGGCATCATGGCCCACATCGACGCCGGGAAGACGACCACCACCGAGCGGATCCTGTTCTACACCGGGGTCAACTACAAGATCGGTGAAGTCCACGACGGCGCCGCCACCATGGACTGGATGGAGGAGGAGCAGAAGCGGGGTATCACCATCACCTCGGCTGCCACCACCACCTTCTGGGACGACCACCAGATCAACATCATCGACACCCCCGGGCACGTCGACTTCACCGTCGAGGTGGAGCGCAACCTGCGGGTGCTCGACGGTGCGGTCGCCGTCTTCGACGGCAAGGAGGGCGTCGAGCCGCAGTCGGAGCAGGTCTGGCGGCAGGCGGACAAGTACGACGTCCCGCGCATCTGCTTCGTCAACAAGATGGACAAGCTGGGCGCGGACTTCTACTACACCGTGAAGACCATCGTGGACCGCCTCGGCGTCCGCCCGCTGGTCATCCAGCTGCCGATCGGCGCCGAGAACGACTTCGAAGGCGTTGTCGACCTGGTCCGCATGAAGGCGCTGACCTGGCGCGGCGAGGTCCAGAAGGGCGAGGACTACTCGGTCGAGGACATCCCGGCCGACCTGGCCGAGAAGGCCGCCGAGTACCGCGAGAAGCTCGTCGAGACCGTCGCCGAGGCGGACGACGCGCTGATGGAGAAGTTCCTCGAGGGTGAGGAGCTGACGGAGGCCGAGATCAAGGCCGGCATCCGGAAGCTCACCATCACCAGCCAGGTCTTCCCGGTGCTGGCCGGTTCCGCGTTCAAGAACAAGGGCGTGCAGCCCATGCTCGACGCGGTCATCGACTACCTGCCGACCCCGCTGGACGTCCCGGCCGTCGAGGGCCTGCTGCCCGACGGCGAGACCGTGGCCTCCCGCAAGGCGTCGGTCGACGAGCCGTTCGCCGCGCTCGCGTTCAAGATCGCCGCGCACCCGTTCTTCGGCAAGCTGACCTACATCCGGGTGTACTCGGGCAAGGTCGCCGCCGGCGCGCAGGTCATCAACGCGACCAAGGAGCGCAAGGAGCGCATCGGGAAGATCTTCCAGATGCACTCCAACAAGGAGAACCCGGTCGACGACGCCCAGGTCGGCCACATCTACGCGGTCATCGGGCTGAAGGACACCACCACGGGTGACACCCTGGCGGACCCGCAGAACCCGATCGTGCTGGAGTCGATGACGTTCCCCGAGCCGGTCATCCGGGTCGCGATCGAACCGAAGACGAAGGCCGACCAGGAGAAGCTGTCCCTGGCGATCCAGAAGCTGGCCGAAGAGGACCCGACGTTCCAGGTCAAGCTGGACGAGGACACCGGCCAGACGATCATCGCGGGCATGGGCGAGCTGCACCTCGAGGTGCTGGTGAACCGGATGAAGTCCGACTACAAGGTCGAGGCGAACATCGGTAAGCCGCAGGTCGCCTACCGTGAGACGATCAAGAAGACGGTCGAGAAGCTCGACTACGTCCACAAGAAGCAGACCGGTGGTTCCGGCCAGTTCGCGAAGGTCATCGTGAAGCTGGAGCCGCTCGAGCGCACCGACGGCGCGCTCTACGAGTTCGACAACAAGGTGACCGGTGGTCGCGTGCCGCGGGAGTACATCCCGTCGGTGGACGCGGGCGCGCAGGACGCGATGCAGTACGGCGTCCTGGCCGGCTACCCGCTCGTCGGGTTGAAGTTCACCCTGTTGGACGGTGCTTACCACGAGGTCGACTCTTCGGAGATGGCGTTCAAGATCGCCGGTTCCATGGCGATGAAGGAAGCCGCGAAGAAGGCCGGCCCGGTGATCCTGGAGCCGATGATGGCGGTCGAGGTGACCACGCCCGAGGACTACATGGGTGACGTCATCGGTGACCTCAACTCCCGCCGTGGTCAGATCCAGGCCATGGAGGAGCGTGCGGGCATCCGCGTCGTGAAGGCGCTGGTCCCGCTGTCGGAGATGTTCGGCTACGTCGGCGACCTGCGGTCCCGCACCCAGGGCCGGGCGAACTACTCCATGTTGTTCGACTCCTACGCCGAGGTTCCCGCGAACGTCGCGAAGGAAATCATCGCGAAGGCGACGGGGGAATAACTCCCCCCGGCGCTCGCGGGCATTAAGGGACTCTCCTGAACGTCCGCAGCACCGACGAAGGAACAATCGTGGGGCGGCAGCCACGCCGCCCCACGAGCACAAAGCGAAATCAGTCCAGGAGGACATTCCAGTGGCGAAGGCGAAATTCGAGCGGACCAAGCCGCACGTCAACATCGGCACCATCGGTCACGTTGACCACGGCAAGACGACTCTGACCGCGGCTATCACCAAGGTGCTGCACGACAAGTACCCGGAGCTGAACGAGTCGCGGGCGTTCGACCAGATCGACAACGCGCCGGAAGAGAAGCAGCGCGGCATCACGATCAACATCTCGCACGTCGAGTACCAGACCGAGAAGCGTCACTACGCGCACGTCGACGCCCCCGGTCACGCGGACTACATCAAGAACATGATCACCGGTGCCGCCCAGATGGACGGTGCGATCCTGGTCGTGGCCGCCACCGACGGCCCGATGCCGCAGACCCGTGAGCACGTGCTGCTCGCCCGCCAGGTCGGCGTGCCCTACATCGTGGTCGCGCTGAACAAGGCCGACATGGTCGACGACGAGGAGATCCTCGAGCTCGTCGAGCTGGAGGTCCGCGAGCTGCTGTCCTCGCAGGAGTTCCCGGGCGACGACGCGCCGGTCGTGCGCGTGTCCGGCCTCAAGGCCCTCGAGGGCGACGAGAAGTGGGCCGAGGCCGTTCTCGAGCTCATGGCGGCCGTCGACGACAGCGTGCCGGACCCGGTGCGCGAGCTCGACAAGCCGTTCCTGATGCCGATCGAAGACGTCTTCACCATCACCGGTCGTGGCACCGTGGTGACCGGTCGCGTCGAGCGCGGCCAGATCAACGTCAACGAAGAGGTCGAGATCGTCGGCATCAAGGAGAAGTCGACCAAGACGACTGTCACCGGTGTCGAGATGTTCCGCAAGCTGCTCGACTCGGGCCAGGCGGGCGACAACGTCGGCCTGCTGGTCCGCGGTATCAAGCGCGAGGACGTCGAGCGCGGCCAGGTCGTCGTGAAGCCGGGCACCACCACCCCGCACACCGACTTCGAGGGCCGGGTCTACATCCTGTCGAAGGACGAGGGTGGCCGTCACACCCCGTTCTTCAACAACTACCGCCCGCAGTTCTACTTCCGCACCACCGACGTGACCGGCGTCGTGACCCTCCCCGAGGGCACCGAAATGGTCATGCCGGGCGACAACACCGACATCTCGGTCGCGCTGATCCAGCCGGTCGCGATGGACGAGGGTCTGCGTTTCGCCATCCGCGAGGGTGGCCGGACCGTCGGCGCGGGCCAGGTTACCAAGATCATCAAGTGATTCAGGCGCCCTCCCGGGGGCAATACACCCCCGGGTTCGGGGCGTCAAATCACGTGTGCGACACTATTCAGGTTGCTCGTCCTGGGGCGGCCGATCCTCATCGAGGGTCCGGCCGCTCCGGTGCGAGTGGCCACGGTCCGCGGAGCTCTTTCCTTCGGGTGAGGCGAGCGGGCAAGGGCAGTGAGACGGTCAGCCGGCTCATAGCCTCCTCACGTTGAGGAAGACCAGGCAAGACGACGATCCCGCGGGATCCGTCTGTGCGTCGGGCGCGACACGCCCGACCGCGTGGACCGGGGACAGGGCCGTTGAACTGCGGAAACTCAGCCAGGGTGGGGACATCCGGCGGGGTTTTGTGAGATAGCGGCACGAGACGACAAGGAACGAGCAGCCACCATGGCGGGACAGAAGATCCGCATCCGGCTCAAGGCCTACGACCACGAGGCGATCGACACCTCGGCGCGCAAGATCGTGGAGACGGTCACGCGCACCGGCGCCCGTGTTGTCGGGCCGGTGCCGCTGCCCACCGAGAAGAACGTTTACTGCGTCATCCGCTCGCCGCACAAGTACAAGGACTCGCGCGAGCACTTCGAGATGCGCACGCACAAGCGTCTGATCGACATCCTCGACCCGACGCCGAAGACGGTCGACGCGCTCATGCGCATCGACCTGCCGGCGAGCGTCGACGTCAACATCCAGTAGTAGCGGCGGGCGAGCGGCGGAGATAAGAGACTCATGTCTGACAGGCAGATGAAGGGCATCCTGGGCACGAAGCTCGGTATGACCCAGGTCTTCGACGAGCAGAACCGGGTTGTCCCGGTCACCGTCGTGAAGGCCGGTCCGAACGTGGTCACCCAGGTTCGGACCCAGGAGAAGGACGGCTACAAGGCCGTGCAGCTGGCGTTCGGCGCGGTCGACCCGCGCAAGGTGAACAAGCCGCGCACCGGCCACTTCGACAAGGCGGGCGTGACCCCGCGCCGGTTCCTCGCCGAGCTGCGCACCACCGACGCCGAGACCTACGAGGTCGGTCAGGAGATCACCGCCGAGGTGTTCGCCGCCGGCGTCGAGGTCGACGTGACGGGTACCAGCAAGGGCAAGGGCTACGCGGGCGTCATGAAGCGCCACGGCTTCAAGGGCCAGGGCGCGAGCCACGGTGCCCAGGCCGTGCACCGCAAGCCGGGTTCCATCGGTGGCTGTGCCACCCCCGGCCGCGTCTTCAAGGGCCTGCGCATGGCGGGCCGGATGGGCAACGACCGGGTCACCACGCAGAACCTGACCGTGCACGCCGTGCGTGCCGACGACGGCCTGCTGCTGATCAAGGGCGCCGTGCCCGGTCCCAAGGGCGGCGTGCTGTTCGTTCGCAGCGCCGCGAAGGGTGGTAACTCCGAATGACAAGCGTCGAGCTGAAGACCCCGGCCGGTAAAGCCGACGGCACCGTGGACCTCCCCGAGGAGATCTTCGACGTGCAGGCCAATGTCGCGCTGATGCACCAGGTCGTGGTGGCCCAGCAGGCCGCCGCGCGCCAGGGCACGCACGACACGAAGACCCGTGGCGAAGTTCGCGGTGGCGGCAAGAAGCCGTACCGGCAGAAGGGCACCGGCCGTGCCCGCCAGGGTTCGACCCGCGCGCCGCAGTTCGCCGGTGGTGGCGTCGTCCACGGCCCCACGCCGCGTGACTACTCGCAGCGCACCCCGAAGAAGATGAAGGCCGCCGCCCTGCGTGGCGCCCTCTCCGACCGGGCCCGCGCCGGCCAGCTGCACGTCGTCACCGAGCTGGTGACCGGCGAGAAGCCGTCGACCAAGGCCGCCAAGACCGCTCTCGCCGCCGTCACGGTCGCGAAGCGCGTGCTCGTGGTGCTGGACCGGGCCGACGAGCTGAGCTGGGTTTCCCTGCGGAACCTGCCCGAGGTGCACATCCTCTGGGCGGACCAGCTCAACACCTACGACGTGCTGGTCAACGACGACGTCGTGTTCACCAAGGCCGCGTACGACGCGTTCGTCGCCGGCCCCGTCCGCGGTAAGACCGTCAAGGCTTCCGCGCGGTCGGGCGAGGTCACGGAAGGGAGTGACGAGAAGTGAGTTCGGTCGCCATTCCGGACCCCCGCGACATCCTGCTCGCGCCGGTCATCTCCGAGAAGTCCTACGGGCTGCTCGAGGACCACAAGTACACGTTCATCGTCCGCCCGGACGCCAACAAGACCCAGATCAAGATCGCGGTCGAGAAGGTGTTCGGCGTCAAGGTGGTCAGCGTCAACACGGCCAACCGCCAGGGCAAGCGGAAGCGGACTCGCGCAGGCTTCGGCAAGCGCAAGGACACCAAGCGCGCCATCGTGACTCTTTCGCCCGAGAGCAAGGCGATCGAGATCTTCGGCGGACCCACCGCGTAAAGGACTGAGCTGACAATGGGCATCCGCAAGTACAAGCCGACGACCCCGGGTCGTCGCGGTTCGAGCGTCTCGGACTTCGCCGAGATCACCCGCTCCACCCCGGAGAAGTCGCTGCTTCGTCCGCTGAGCGGTTCGGGCGGTCGCAACTCGTCCGGCAAGATCACCACCCGGCACAAGGGTGGCGGCCACAAGCGCGCTTACCGCGTCATCGACTTCCGTCGCAATGACAAGGACGGCATCCCCGCCAAGGTCGCGCACATCGAGTACGACCCCAACCGGTCCGCTCGCATCGCGCTGCTGCACTACGCCGACGGCGAGAAGCGCTACATCATCGCGCCGGAGAAGCTGAAGCAGGGCGACACCGTCGAGAACGGCCCCCGGGCCGACATCAAGCCGGGCAACAACCTGCCGCTGCGCAACATCCCGGTCGGCACCGTGATCCACGCGATCGAGCTCCGCCCCGGCGGCGGCGCGAAGATGGCGCGGTCCGCGGGCGCGAAGGTGCAGCTCGTCGCCAAGGACGGTCCGTACGCCCAGCTGCGTCTCCCCTCGGGTGAGATCCGCAACGTGGACGTGCGCAACCGCGCCACGGTCGGCGAGGTCGGCAACTCCGAGCACGCCAACATCAACTGGGGCAAGGCCGGCCGCAACCGCTGGCGCGGCAAGCGCCCCACGGTCCGCGGTGTCGTCATGAACCCGGTCGACCACCCGCACGGTGGTGGTGAGGGTAAGACCTCCGGTGGTCGCCACCCGGTCAACCCGAACGGTAAGCCCGAGGGCCGCACGCGTCGCCGCAAGGCGTCCGATGCCCTCATCGTCCGCCGCCGGCGTACCGGCAAGAACAAGCGCTGAGCAGGGAGGTAGAACAACATGCCACGTAGCCTCAAGAAGGGCCCGTTCGTGGACGACCACCTGCTCAAGAAGGTGGACGCGCTGAACGAATCGGGCAAGAAGACCGTGATCAAGACCTGGTCGCGCCGCTCGACGATCATCCCGGACTTCCTGGGTCACACGATCGCCGTGCACGACGGCCGCAAGCACGTCCCGGTGTTCGTCACCGAGGCCATGGTGGGTCACAAGCTGGGCGAGTTCGCCCCGACGCGGACCTTCAAGGGTCACATCAAGGACGACCGCAAGTCGCGCCGCCGCTGAGCGGGCACGAAACCACAGAGGAAGTAGCGATGAACGCCCAGAACGACGCGACGACCGAGGCTGAACTGCCTACGGCGTATGCGCGGGCTCGCTTCGTCCGGGACTCGCCGATGAAGGTGCGCCGGGTGATCGAGCTCATCAAGGGACGTAGCGCCGCCGACGCCTTGGCCGTGCTCCGGTTCGCCCCGCAGGCGGCCAGCGAGACGGTCGCGAAGGTGCTCGCCAGCGCCGTGGCCAACGCCGAGAACAACCTTCAGCTGGACCCGGAGACGCTCTGGGTCAAGAACGCGTACGCCGACGAGGGCCCCACCCTCAAGCGCATCCGCCCGCGGGCCCAGGGCCGCGCGTACCGGATCCGCAAGCGGACCAGCCACATCACCGTCGAGGTGGAGTCGCGTCCGGCCGTCGCGCAGAAGGCTCAGAGCAAGAAGAAGGCAGGTGGCCGGTAGTGGGCCAGAAGATCAACCCGCACGGTTTCCGCCTGGGTATCACCACGGACTGGAAGTCGCGCTGGTACGCCGACAAGCAGTACGCCGAGTACGTGGCCGAGGACGTCAAGATCCGCAAGCTCCTCGCCACCGGCATGGAGCGCGCGGGCATCTCCAAGGTCGAGATCGAGCGCACCCGTGACCGCGTCCGCGTGGACATCCACACCGCCCGGCCGGGCATCGTCATCGGCCGCCGCGGTGCGGAGGCCGACCGGATCCGCGGCGCGCTGGAGAAGCTGACCAAGAAGCAGGTCCAGCTGAACATCCTCGAGGTCAAGAACCCCGAGGCCGACGCCCAGCTGGTCGCCCAGGCGGTCGCGGAGCAGCTCTCCAACCGCGTGGCGTTCCGCCGCGCGATGCGGAAGGCGATCCAGACCTCCATGCGCTCGCCGCAGGTCAAGGGCATCCGCGTGCAGTGCGGCGGTCGTCTCGGCGGTGCCGAGATGTCCCGCTCCGAGCACTACCGCGATGGCCGCGTCCCGCTGCACACGCTGCGCGCCGACATCGACTACGGCTTCTTCGAGGCCAAGACGACGTTCGGTCGCATCGGCGTCAAGGTGTGGATCTACAAGGGTGAGCTCGTCGGTGGCCTGAAGGCTCGCGAAGCCCGCGACGCCGCCGAGCGCGCGCCGCGTGGCGGCGGTCGCGACCGCGACCGCAGCGACCGGCCGTCCCGTCCGCGTCGTTCCGGCGCCTCGGGCACGACCGCCACCTCGACCGAAGCCGGTCGCGCCGCCGCTGCGGCCACGACCGAGGCCCCGGCGGCTCCGGCCACCGAGACCGCAGAAAAGACGGAGGGCTGAGACGTGCTCATCCCGCGCAGGGTCAAGCACCGGAAGCAGCACTCCCCGAAGCGCCACGGCGCCGCCAAGGGTGGCACGAAGGTCAGCTTCGGCGAGTACGGCATCCAGGCGCTTGAGCACAGCTACGTGACGAACCGGCAGATCGAGTCCGCTCGTATCGCCATGACCCGTCACATCAAGCGTGGTGGCAAGGTGTGGACGACCATCTACCCGGACCGCCCGCTGACCAAGAAGCCGGCCGAAACCCGCATGGGTTCCGGTAAGGGTTCGCCGGAGTGGTGGATCGCCAACGTGAAGCCGGGCCGCGTGATGTTCGAGATCTCGTTCCCGAACGAGGAGACCGCCCGTGAGGCGCTCCGCCGCGCGATCCACAAGCTCCCCATGAAGTGCCGCATCGTGACCCGTGAAGGTGGTGAGTTCTGATGGCGAACGCTGGTGCTCTGGCATCGGAGCTGCGTGAGCTCACCGCGGAAGAGCTCGTCCTGCGTCTGAAGGAATACAAGGAGGAGCTCTTCAACCTCCGCTTCCAGATGGCGACCGGGCAGCTCGACAACAACCGCCGTCTGCGCACCGTCCGTACGGACATCGCGCGGATCTACACGGTCATGCGCGAGCGCGAACTCGGCCTGTCCGTTGCCCCCGACGCCGAGAGTGAAGGTGCCGCATGAGCGAGCCCACCACCGAGACGCCGGCCCGGAACGACCGTAAGGTCCGCGAGGGCTACGTCGTCTCGGACAAGATGAACAAGACGATCGTGGTCGAGCTCGAGGACCGCAAGAAGCACCCCCGTTACTCGAAGGTCGTCCGCTCCACCTCCAAGGTGAAGGTGCACGACGAGAACAACGAGGCGGGCGTGGGCGACCGGGTCACCCTGATGGAGACCCGCCCGCTGTCGGCGACGAAGCGCTGGCGCCTGGTGCAGATCGTGGAGAAGGCCAAGTAAGCAGGGCTCTTTAAGAGTTCTTAGTTCCGCAAGGCTCGCTCGTCCGGGCGAGAACCGGCGCGACATACAGGAGTTGACGTGATCCAGCAGGAGTCGCGGCTTCGGGTAGCCGACAACACGGGTGCGAAGGAAATCCTCTGCATCCGCGTTCTCGGTGGCTCCGGGCGGCGCTACGCCGGCATCGGCGACATCATCGTCGCCACCGTGAAGGACGCCATCCCGGCCGCCGGGGTGAAGAAGGGCGACGTCGTCAAGGCCGTCATCGTCCGCACGGTCAAGGAGCGCCGTCGTCCGGACGGTTCCTACATCCGGTTCGACGAGAACGCCGCCGTGCTCATCAAGAACGACAACGAGCCCCGCGGCACCCGCATCTTCGGCCCGGTGGGCCGCGAGCTGCGCGACCGAAAGTTCATGAAGATCATTTCGCTCGCGCCGGAGGTGCTGTGATGAAGGTGAAGAAGGGCGACACGGTCGTCGTCATCGCCGGCAAGGACAAGGGCGCCAAGGGCAAGGTCATCCAGGCTTACCCGGAGCGCGAGCGCGTGCTGGTCGAGGGCGTGAACCGGATCAAGAAGCACACGCGGATCAGCCAGACCCAGCGCGGTGCGCAGTCCGGCGGCATCGTCACGCAGGAGGCGCCCATCCACGTCTCGAACGTGATGGTCGTCGACTCGGACGGCAAGCCGGCCCGGGTGGGTTACCGCATCGGCGAGGACGGCAAGAAGGTCCGGATCTCGCGCCGGAACGGTAAGGACATCTGATGACCACCGCAGAGAAGACCTCGCCGCGCCTGAAGGTGCGGTACCGCGAGGAAATCAAGGGCCAGCTGCAGGCTGAGTTCTCCTTCGTCAACGTCCACCAGATCCCGGGCGTGACGAAGGTCGTCGTGAACATGGGCGTCGGCGACGCCGCCCGCGACAGCAAGCTGATCGAGGGCGCGGTCAAGGACCTCGCGCTGATCACCGGCCAGAAGCCGGAGGTCCGGAAGGCCCGCAAGTCCATCGCGCAGTTCAAGCTGCGTGAGGGCCAGCCGATCGGTGCGCGCGTCACGCTGCGCGGCGACCGGATGTGGGAGTTCCTCGACCGGCTGCTGACCATCGCGCTGCCGCGTATCCGCGACTTCCGCGGGCTTTCGCCGAAGCAGTTCGACGGCCACGGCAACTACACGTTCGGTCTCAACGAGCAGTCGATGTTCCACGAGATCGACCCTGACTCCATCGACCGCCCGCGCGGCATGGACGTCACCGTCGTCACGACCGCCACGAACGACGACGAGGGCCGGGCGCTGCTGCGCAAGCTCGGCTTCCCGTTCAAGGAGAACTGAGCCGATGGCCAAGAAAGCACTGGTCCACAAGGCCGCGAAGAAGCCGAAGTTCGCCGTCCGTGCCTACACCCGCTGCCAGCGGTGCGGCCGGCCGCACGCCGTGTTCCGCAAGTTCGGGCTCTGCCGGATCTGCCTTCGCGAGATGGCGCACGCGGGCGAGCTGCCCGGCGTCCGCAAGTCCAGCTGGTAAGAGCTTCTATTTAACTCCACTTCGCCACAGGCCCCGCTCCTTTTGGAGCGGGGAACCAGGCGAGAAAGGTTGACAGGTCACCATGACGATGACCGACCCCATCGCAGACTTCTTGACGCGTCTGCGTAACGCGAACTCGGCGTACCACGACGAGGTCAAGCTCCCGCACTCGAAGCTCAAGGCGAACATCGCCGAGATCCTCAAGCGCGAGGGCTACATCGCGGGTTACCACGACGAGCCGGGCGAGAAGCACAAGAACCTCGTCGTCGAGCTCAAGTACGGCCCCAACCGTGAGCGGAGCATCGCCGGCCTGCGGCGCGTCTCCAAGCCCGGTCTGCGGATCTACGCAAAGTCGACCGAACTGCCGTCGGTGCTCGGCGGCCTCGGTATCGCGATCATTTCGACGTCCGGCGGCCTGCAGACCGACCGGCAGGCCAAGCGCAACAGCGTGGGCGGCGAAGTCCTCGCCTACGTCTGGTAAGGGAAGGGGTACAGGCATGTCACGCATCGGAAAGCTGCCGGTCGCCGTCCCTTCCGGGGTCGAGGTGACCATCGACGGTCAGCACATCAAGGTCAAGGGGCCCAAGGGCACCCTGGAGCACACGGTCGCCGAGCCGATCACGGTCGAGCGCGACGAGACCGGCACGCTGCTGGTCAAGCGCCCGGATGACGAGCGCACCAGCAAGGCGCTGCACGGGCTCACCCGCACGCTGGTGAACAACCTCGTCGTCGGCGTCACCGCCGGCTACGAGAAGAAGATGGAAATCCACGGCGTGGGTTACCGCGTGCAGGCCAAGGGCTCGGACCTCGAGTTCGCCCTCGGCTACTCGCACCCGGTCAAGATCGAGGCCCCGGAGGGCATCACCTTCAAGGTGGAGACCCCCACCCGGTTCTCGGTCTCGGGCATCGACAAGCAGAAGGTCGGCCAGATCTCGGCCGTCATCCGCAAGCTGCGGCGCCCGGACCCGTACAAGGGCAAGGGCCTGCGCTACGAGGGTGAGAAGATCCGCCGCAAGGTCGGAAAGACGGGTAAGTGATCATGAGCGACACGACTACGAAGCGCAAGCCGGTGGGCAAGGACATCTCGACCCGCCGCCGCGTCGCGAAGGCCCGTCGGCACTTCCGGCTCCGCAAGAAGGTCTCGGGCACCGAGCAGCGCCCGCGCCTGGTCGTCAAGCGGTCCTCGCGGCACATCGCCGTGCAGGTGATCGACGACCTCGCCGGCCACACGCTGGCGTCGGCGTCCACCCTCGAGGCGGACGTCCGGGCGGTCGACGGCGACAAGAAGGCCAAGGCCGCCAAGGTCGGGGCCCTCGTCGCCGAGCGGGCCAAGAACGCCGGGATCTCGGCTGTGGTGTTCGACCGTGGGGGCAACGCCTACCACGGCCGCATCGCCGCGCTCGCCGACGCCGCCCGTGAGGCGGGGTTGGAGTTCTGACGATGCAGAAGCTTGTTAACGGAAGGAAAGCCTGATGCCGGGACGTACACGGCAATTCGGCGGCGGACAGGGCGGACCCGGCGGGCAGGGCGGCAACGACCGCAATGAACGCCGCGGTGGCGGCCGGGACCGGCGCGACAGCGGCCGTGGCGGGGCCGGCCAGGACAAGACCCCGCACCTCGAGAAGGTCGTGACGATCAACCGCGTCGCCAAGGTCGTCAAGGGTGGTCGTCGCTTCAGCTTCACCGCCCTGGTGGTCGTCGGCGACGGCGACGGTCAGGTCGGCGTCGGCTACGGCAAGGCCAAGGAAGTTCCCGCGGCCATCGCCAAGGGCGTCGAGGAAGCGAAGAAGAACTTCTTCCGCGTCCCGCGCGTCGGCGGCACCATTCCCCACCCGATCACGGGTGAGGAAGCCGCCGGTGTGGTGCTGCTCCGCCCGGCTTCCGCCGGTACCGGCGTCATCGCCGGTGGCCCGGTGCGCGCCGTGCTGGAGTGCGCGGGTGTCCACGACGTGCTGTCGAAGTCGCTCGGCTCCGACAACGCGATCAACATCGTGCACGCGACCGTGGCGGCCCTGAAGGGTCTGCAGCGTCCCGAAGAGGTTGCGGCCCGCCGCGGTCTCCCGCTCGAGGACGTCGCGCCGGCCCGGATGCTGCGCCAGCGTGCGGGCCAGGGGGTCTGACATGGCTCAGCTCAAGGTCACCCAGGTCAAGAGCAAGATCGGCACGAAGCACGCTCACCGCGAGTCGCTGCGCACCCTCGGGCTGCGCAAGATCCGCCAGAGCGTCGTGCGTGAAGACAGCCCCCAGGTGCGCGGCCTGATCCACACCGTCCGCCACCTGGTGGAGGTCGAGGAGGTCAAGGCATGACGGCCATCAAGATCCACCACCTGCGTCCGGCTCCGGGCGCCAAGCGCGACAAGATCCGCGTGGGCCGTGGTGAGGGTTCGAAGGGCAAGACGGCCGGTCGCGGTACGAAGGGCACCAAGGCCCGGAAGAACGTGCCGGCCCGGTTCGAGGGTGGGCAGATGCCCATCCAGATGCGGCTCCCGAAGCTTCGCGGCTTCAAGAACCGCTTCCGCACCGAGTACCAGCCGGTGAACGTGGGCGACATCGCCCGCGTCTTCCCGGACGGCGGCACCATCGGTGCCGACGAGCTGGTCAAGGGCGGTCTGGTCCGCAAGGGCAAGCTGGTGAAGGTCCTCGGCAACGGCGACGTGAACGGCGTCAAGCTGAACGTCACCGCCGACGCGTTCTCCGGCTCCGCCAAGGAGAAGCTCGAAGCGGCCGGTGGCTCCGCCACCACCAACTGAGGCTTATTCTGGTTAGGCCGCCGTGCCCCACGCGCAGACCGTTGGTCGGCTCGCATGTCGTGCGGCGGCAATAAGCCTCACTGAGCTGGTTCTCGTTCGAAGGCCCGTCTGGCTCCGCCAGGCGGGCCTTCGGCGTTCTTGTGGTGACCGTGGTCCGGCGAGGAAGATCGGCCGGGTGGAATCTCCCGTTCGCCGCTTCCTCCCGCCGGTGCTGACCGCCCTCGCCGTCGTCCTGTCGGCCACCGGGACGTTCCTGCCGCTGTTCCACAGCGAGCAGCTGATCGGCGGGCCGTCCGAAGTCATCACTTCGGTCATGGACGCCTGGCGGATCCGGTTCCGGTTCCCCGGCCAGGACGAGATCGACTCGCCGTCGTCGCCGGTCGGGATTCCCCTGCTTCTGGCGAGCGCGATCCTGCTGGTCGCGGTCGTCCTCGGAATCCGGAAGCCGGGGCCGGCCGCGAGCCGGACGACGCTCGGGGGAGCCGCGTTCCTGCTCGGCGCGGTCTGCACGGCCGCGATGCTGGGCGCGGGCCGCCTGTCCGGATCCGACGCCTTGGGAGCGAACACGACG